>Ga0222633_1000830_pt1 | contig 21636 bp, 17 predicted proteins | sample AntAcemetageno48_FD_179816 | JGI IMG/M metagenome (GOLD analysis project Ga0222633, IMG submission 179816) | Saline water microbial communities from Ace Lake, Antarctica - #48 | ecosystem: Environmental > Aquatic > Non-marine Saline and Alkaline > Saline | place: Antarctica: Ace Lake | collected...
GAGGTAGTCGGATGGGAAAAGGGAAAGGAAGAATCCCGCCGCGAATTCGGCCTGAGTACGAGTGAACTGGCAGCTCGACGTCCTGAAAATCACACTTCCACGATTTCGGATCGCATCGACCGGGTTTTGCTTCATCCGGTCTTGGGTTGGCTCTGCTTCATTGCCATTTTCTTCGCCCTCTTCTGGTCGATTTTTTCCTTCGCCAGCATTCCCATGGGATGGATCGAGAGCCTACAGGGCTGGCTCGTTGGAGTAGTCGAAAATGGGATGGCCGATGGAGACCTCCGCGATCTGATCACCCGCGGCGTCATCGAAGGCGCCGGAGCCGTTGTTATCTTCCTGCCGCAGATCGTGTTGCTATTCTTTTTTATCGGCCTGCTTGAGAGCTCTGGCTACATGGCGAGGGCGGCCTTTCTCATGGATGGCTTCATGGCGAAAGTTGGCCTCAGCGGTAAGGCCTTTCTGCCACTTCTCAGTTCATTTGCTTGCGCCATTCCCGGCGTCATGGCGACCCGGACGATCGATTCTGCCAAGGAAAGGCTCGTCACCATATTCGTCGCGCCATGGATGAGTTGCTCTGCAAGGCTTCCCGTCTATCTACTGCTGGTTCCCATGCTCCTGGGCGGCAGCGAAGGCGGCTTCGTTCAAGCTCTCGTTTTTCTGGGGATCTACGTCCTCGGCACGCTGACCGCATTTGCCGCGGCCAGGATTCTCAGAGGGCGACTGGGGCCTGACGAAGTGAAAACTCACTTCCTGCTCGAATTGCCACCTTATCGACTCCCACAATGGAGTTACATTTTCCGCCACGTCCTGGACCGTGGATGGGCGTTTCTTCGGAAGGCGGGCACAGTGATTCTCGGTATCATGATTCTGCTCTGGGCTGCATCCACCTATCCTAAATCAGACAGTGACGATCCTGCCGAACAGCTCGCCCATACCGTCGTGGGAAGGGTCTCTCAAGCGATCGAACCCATCGTGAAACCTATGGGATTCGATGGCCGCACCGGCACTGCTATTCTCACATCCTTTGCGGCACGGGAAGTCTTTGTCGGAACGATGGCCCAGCTTTTCCATGTCTCAGAAAGTGACAATGAAGGGGAAACCCGTGAGCATATCCGCAGTGTGCTTGGCAAAGAAACCTGGCCGGACGGAAGCCCGATGTTTGGTCCCGCAACGGTGGTCTCTTTGCTCTTCTTCTACATCTATGCGTTGCAGTGCCTTCCCACCTCCGCCGTCGTCGCTCGCGAGACTGGTTCCTGGAAATGGGCCGTCGGTCAGTTTGTCTTCATGACGCTCTTCGCAGCGATCGTATCGCTCATCATCTACCAGACGGCACGTCTCTTCGGACTCGCCTAGCCATGGAAAACTGGCAAACCTGGACCGCGCTGGCAATCGTTGCAGGAACGATCACGATATTCACTTGGCGCTGGATTAAGAAACGGCGCGGCGGTGGATCGGGTGGCGGCTGCAACAAGTGCGGATAACATTTATCAATCTTGCCGACAGAGGCAGATCGCTACTTCCCCTATCAAAAAGGGATCGCCAAAATTCGATTCAGCCCGCGATGATCTGCTCCAACACGTAGGGCAAAATTCCACCCGCGTCGTAGTAATCTACCTCAGCCGGCGTATCGAGACGAACCTTAAGAGGAACTTCCATCGTGCTGCCATCGCTGGCGTGCACCACGAGTGTTGCTGTCTGCATCGGCTTGAGTTCCCCGGCGATACCGACGATGTCAAAAGTCGCATCGACAAGATCTTTGACCTTCTCGTAGTCCGCAGCATCGGCAAAGTTCAGAGGAAGAACGCCCATACCGATGAGATTGGAACGGTGGATTCGCTCAAACGACTTCGTCACCACGGCTTTCACACCGAGTAGGCGCGTTCCTTTGGCAGCCCAGTCACGCGAGCTACCCATGCCGTAATCGTCTCCTCCGATCACGATGAGCGGAGTCCCCTCTGACTGATAAGCCATCGAGGCGTTGTAGATAAATGTCGGTTTCGCATTTCCAAATGCTTCGATCCCGGTGTCGGGATCAGGCACGTCGGCGCTTCCGAAATACTGAGTGTAACCACCTTCGATTCCGGGGCACATCTGGTTTTTGATCCGGACGTTGGCGAAGGTTCCACGGGTCATGACGCGGTCATTTCCACGGCGAGCCCCGTATGAGTTGAAGGAAGCTTTCTCGACTCCGTTTTCGATCAGGTATTGACCGGCGGGAGACGTATCCTTGATCGCTCCGGCAGGGGAAATGTGGTCAGTCGTGACAGAGTCACCAAAGATTCCAAGCGGACGAGCACCAATGACGTCCTCACTTTCGCCTTCCTTGGTTTCGAAGAACGGAGGTGACTGCACGTAGGTCGAAGCGGCGTCCCAGGTGTAGGTCGCTCCGGTGCTTCCGTTGATCTCGCCCCACTTGGGATTCGCGGTGTCCACGTTGCCGTATAGCTTGTTGTAAACCTCAGGCTTCAGTGCCGAAGCAAGCTGCTCGGTGACTTCATCCTGAGTTGGCCACAGGTCTGCAAGGAAGACCGGATCCCCATTGGTGTCATTTCCGAGAGGCTCGGTGGTCAGGTCCAGATCGACGCGACCCGCCAGGGCGTAGGCGACAACAAGCGGAGGCGACATCAGGAAGTTCGCGCGAATCGAACCGTGAACGCGAGCCTCGAAGTTCCGGTTTCCGGAAAGAACCGAAGCACAGACGAGATCGCCTTCCTTGATCGCGTCTTCGATCGCGGGGTGAAGAGGACCGGAGTTTCCGATACAGGTGGTGCAGCCGTAGCCGACCGTTTCAAATCCGAGTTGATCGAGTTCTGTCTGTAGACCAGTTGCCTCGAGATAGTCAGTGACGACACGCGAGCCGGGCCCGAGCGATGTCTTCACGAATGGGGCAATCGTCAGACCTTTTTCATTCGCCTTCTTCGCAACGAGACCGGCGGCGAGCATCACGCTCGGATTAGAAGTATTAGTGCAACTCGTGATCGCGGCAATGAGAACGGACCCATGATGCAGCTCGGTATCGACGTCGAGCGCGGTGATCGTCTCCCCCTGGATGAGCGGGTTGTCGAATTCACCCGCAGGAGAATTCAGGTGAAGCGGTATAGCAACATTGCGCTTTTCAGCCGTTTCACCAAATCCACCATCACCGGCAGATTTCGTAAAAAGCTCATCAAACTTGCTTCCGAGAGCTGGCACATCGATGCGATCCTGAGGACGCTTCGGCCCGGCCACCGCGGGAACGATCCCAGCGAGATCGAGTTCCAACAGATCCGTGTAGTCACAGTCGCCTTTGTCCGGAATTCCGTAAAGCCCCTGTGCCTTGTAGTAATTTTCGACCGTCGTGCACAACTCCTCGGAACGACCGGTTCCGCGAAGGTAATTGATGGTCTCACCGTCGACCGGGAAGAATCCCATCGTGGCACCGTATTCGGGAGCCATGTTCGCGATCGTAGCACGATCAGGAAGTGAAAGAGCTTCTGCACCGGGTCCGAAAAATTCGACGAATTTCCCAACCACACCGTGTGCGCGTAGAATTTCGGTCACGCGAAGAGTCAGATCTGTTGCCGTAACGCCCTCGGCAAGCCCACCATGAAGGTAGACACCCACTACTTCGGGAACAAGGAAGGTGACCGGTTGGCCGAGCATTCCCGCCTCAGCCTCGATGCCGCCAACACCCCAACCAACAACACCGAGGCCGTTGATCATGGTCGTATGGGAATCCGTTCCAACGAGCGTGTCGGGGTAGAAAACATTGTCCTTTTCAAGCACGCCCTTGGCGAGATACTCGAGGTTCACCTGATGCACGATGCCGATTCCGGGAGGGACAACGGAAAACGTATCAAACGCCTGCTGGCCCCATTTGAGAAATTCATAGCGCTCACGGTTGCGGATAAATTCGATCTCCATGTTGCGATCAAGCGCGTACTGCGATCCGGCGAAGTCAACCTGCACGGAGTGATCGACCACGAGATCGACCGGTACGAGAGGCTCCACTTTTTCTGCGGAAGCGCCACGGGCAACAGCCGCATCGCGCATCGCTGCAATGTCGACGAGAAGAGGAACTCCCGTAAAATCCTGAAGAACGATTCGGGCAACGGTGAATGGGATTTCGTATTCGCCCGGAGCCTGCGCATTCCAGGTGGCGAGGTTCTTGACGTCGTCTTCGCTCACTTTGCGTCCGTCGACATTTCGCAGAACAGACTCGAGAACGATCCGGATACTGACGGGCAGTCGGGAAAGGTTCGGCGCAACTCCTGCCTCGGCAAGTGCGGGCAGCGAATAGAATTTTCCTTCGTCACCGGAACCGGTGGTGAATGAACGGACGACGTCTAAACTCATAAATCAGGTGTGGGTCTTAAATTTAAAAGGCTGTGTCCGGTATCCTCCAAAACCGACCAAACGGGTCAGGTCGGTGACACAACCATGTTGAGTCAGAGGAAAATCCGGCATGGGCCGATTTTTGGGACCCCTTTCTAAGGCAAATAGTGCGCCGATTCAACGTGGGATTTTACGCAAATAGAGGAGCGACTTCGAGTTGCAGGTTACAACCGGGATGCAATTCGAACGGCTCCTCGGGAGCCACATCGCGGTAGGCGCCCTCGCTGTCGAGTTGGAGGAGAGTCGCCGACTTCGCCTCCGGGTCGAGGATGAGGTAGAACGGAACTCCGTGAAGGGCGTAAAGTTCACGCTTCGCGGTGAGGCCTTTTTTGCGGGTGGACGGCGAAAGAATTTCGGCAATCAATATCGGGGTATCTTCAATAAAGTCCGTGTCGTTGTCTCCGCAGACGATAATTCCATCCGGCCTGACTACTGTGTACTGGTCAACGTGCCAGTCGCATTCAAAAAATAACTCACATAAGTCGTCACACTCGTCAGCTTTCAACTGCGGGTCGAATTGGAGGACTAGCCTACGGGAAATTCTCTGGTGTTTTATACTAGGCGAAGGCGACATGGAAACGGCCACACCATCCCACAATTCCCAGTCGCCCTCCCAATCGAGATAATCCTCAATGGTATATTTCGGCTTGTAAGCGACGCCTGGCATTTCACAAACGTATCACAGAAAGGTCGCAGGAAAACCGATCAGGATCAGCCCAATTCTCCGAGCTTTGCTTTGATTGCAGCAAAATCGGGGAGTTCGCCGGGATTATCGTTGCTCTCAGCGTATTGAATGATGCCTTCTTTATCCACGATGAACGCAGAACGTTTTGGCACACCACCCATGTGGAGATTTTTCGCAGGAAGAAAGGCGTCGTAAGCGACGTCGTAGGCTTCGGCGACGTCGTGCTCGTAGTCACTGAGCAACGGAATATCGATGCCTTCCTTTTCCTTCCAGTTCTGCTGGGCAAACGGATTGTCGCCACTGATGCCGAAGACTTTAGCATTCAGGTCGCCGTACTCGGCCAACTCGCTGGTAACGGAGCAAAATTCCTCGGTGCACTTTCCGGTGAAAGCCATCGGGACGAAGAGGAGAAGAACGGATCCTTCGCCAAGTTGCTCAGAGAGCTTTACGACTTCGGGGCCGTCGGCGCCGAGAGTGGTGAGCGCGAAATCGGGTGCTTGGGTGCCTGTGGAGAGTGCCATGTTATTTGTAGGTTTTTTAATTGGTCTTGGGACGTTAAAGGAACGCTCCACGTGGTCAAGATGGATTCACAATCCGGCAATATCCATCGCACAGCGAAATCCGGTGTGACAGGTCGACGAATCAGGTGTGTTTTGGGAGCGGGCCGAGTTGCGATAGCGGTTGCAGTAAGAATGATGGCAGAGAAATGAGCCACCTCGAATGACTCGGCCAGTCGGACTGAATGCGTCAGCGTTCCATTCCCAGACGTTCCCAACAGCGTTGTAGAGCCCGTAGCCGTTGGCACGAAAGCTTTTCGCGGGCGCTGTGTCGGTGTAGCCGTCCTCACCGGTGTCGTTTTTTGGGAACTCGCCCTGCCAGATATTGCAGCGATGCTTGCCGCGGGGAGTCAATTCGTCGCCCCACGGGTAAAGTGCCTGCTCCAATCCACCGCGCGAAGCGAATTCCCACTCAGCCTCCTCGGGGAGGCGCTTCCCGGCCCAATGGGCGAAGGCGACGGCGTCATTCCACGAGACATGGACGACGGGATGATCGCCGCGTTTTTGGAGGTTTGTTCCGGGGCCGCCCGGCTTTCGCCAATCGGCCTTCTCTATACGGGCCCACCAAGGCGTGCCTTGAACCGTGATTGGCACGGCCCGCTTGCGATGTGCTTTGGGGATCTGATTGAGAAAAACGAAAGACCACCCGAAGTGCTCGGCTTCGGTGATAAATCCTGTCGCGTCGACGAAGGCCGCGAATTGATCATTCGTCACACAACAACGATCCATCCAGAATGGCCCCGGGGTCACTTCACGAACAGGCCCCTCCTGATCGGCGACCCAAATCTCCGGATCGTCCGCCCCCATCAGGAACGCACCTCCATCGAGGCGAACCATGCCTTCAGAGGACCCTGCATCCGGCGAAACCGGCAATTCGGCGTCGTGCCTTTTCTCCACACCGTCGCGACCGGAGGAGGGAGCGCAGCACGATTTCCCGTCCATGGGTTTACTCCGCTTCGTTCCGCGGTTTCAGGCGCGTCTCAACAACGACATGGCCATCTTCCGTGTAGACGTTCTCGATAGAATTGATGTTTTTCGCGATCGCTTCGTTGTCAGGATCGAGCCGGAAAAAATCGAGCGTCGCGTAACTTTCGACGAAATTCTGAGGGACGGCTCCGACCGCTGGACGGATCGCGATAATCTTGAACGCAATCGTCCGGGCACGGACTTCGGGCTTAAAAACGAATTCGCCATTTAGGAAGCGGTATCCCTTTTCAATAATCCCCTTCCTGATCGGCTGAGCCATTTTTGCAACGATGCCCTCGGCGGTAATGGATTCAATGTAAGTCTGTCCGCCGAAGTCTTTGGTCGCATCCAGGGTGGCGATGAGAACATTCAAATCCTCCGCGGTGAAGAGGACTCGCTCCACCTTTTGATCAGTAGCGGCGATTTCGATGGATCGCAGCTTTACCATCGCCGCTTCGCTCTGGGCGGCGGTCGGCTTGAGTTCCGGAACTTCTGCCGCGATCTCCTCAGTAAAACCGGAGATCTCTTTCTTCTGGTAGTTCCCCACAAAAGTGTAGAGCACAATGAGCCCACCAAATATGATCACGATGGTGGCTAGAATGATACAGCCGGGCGCGGGAGAACCACGCTGGCCATCGAGTGCTGAATTACCTTCGGACATATGCTGCCAATTGTGCGCGGCTGCGCCGAAAACGCAAAGACCGATTTCTCACAGTCCGCTTTCGTCCGTTGACACGTTACGTGCCTGTCGATAAAAGCGGTGCAGCATGAAACGAATCCTCGGCATTTCCGTCCTTCTCGTCGTTGTCTACATCGCCACCTGGGTGATGAGCGATGTGATGACCGGACGACAGAGTTTCATGCGGCCATTCAATCAGGAAAACCTGCTTCGTCGCACGGCACTCTTCGGCATCATCGGGATCGGAGTTGCCTTTGTGATTATCACAGGCGGGATCGATCTCTCGATTGGTTCGGTCGTCTGTCTCGTCGGCGTCGGCTTCCCGTGGGTGGCCGTGCAAATGGGCCAACCGATGTGGCTGGCACTGCTTCTCGCGCTGGGTGTTTCCCTGCTGATCGGTCTCATACACGGACTTCTGATTACGAAACTGCGCCTGCAACCATTTGTCGTCACGCTGTGTGGACTACTTCTGTATCGAGGGATTACCCGGGGGTTCACCAACGATCAAACCGCCGGATTTCAGGGCGAACTGAAGGGCCTGCGCTGGTTCGCGAACGGCGAGATTCCGATTACGACGGATTTCGGCCTCCCATTCCCCGTCATAATCTTAGTGGTCGTTGCCATTCTCGCGAGCCTGCTTCTTAACCGAACGATTTACGGTCGCTATCTGCTCGCGCTGGGGAACAACGAGGAAGCGGCGCGCTTTAGCGGCATCAACACCGATCGCATGACAATTCTCGCCTACGTCATTTCCTCGCTTCTCGCAGGCCTCGGCGGATTACTTTTTGTTCTCGATACGAACTCGGCACAACCCGTCGACTTCGGGAATTTCTATGAGCTTTTTGCCATCGCAGCGGCAGTTCTCGGAGGCTGTAGTTTGCGCGGCGGATCGGGAACTATCATCGGCGTCATCATCGGTACCGCGCTCATTCAACTGCTGCGAAATATGATCACACTGGTCGATGAGATCCCTCAAAATATCGAGTTCGCTGTGATCGGCGCAGTCATCCTCGTGGGTGCCGTTGGTGACGAAATTGCGAAGCGCTTTTGGGTCTCCCGGAAGTCGGCGTAAAAAAATCCGCGCAACTTTCGGCGCGGATTGGTTTTTTATGAGATGTAAATCATACAACTCAAACACATGAAAATCCCGACGATTGCACTGCTAGGCTGCGCGCTACTTCTTTCCCCACTGAGCGCTCAGGATGAAAAAGGGAAAGGCAAAGGAAAAGGCGACGGCTCCTTTTTCAAGACACTCGACACCGACGGAGACGGCGGCGTTTCAGAATCTGAAGCTGGAGAACGCTGGGAGCGCCTCGGCAAACTCGACAAAGACGAAGACGGCAAAGTGACCATGGCAGAAATGCGCGAAGGCTTCGCGAGCGGACGTCCCGGAGGCGCCAAGCCCGATGGTGACAAACCCAAAGGTGACAAACCTGACGGAGACAAGCCGAAGGGTGACCGACCCGACGGCGACAAACCGAAGGGCCGCCCCGCGGATGGCCGCCCCGGAGACGGAAAAGGCAAAGGCAAAAGCGGTGAGTTCTTCAAGAATGCCGACAAGAACAGCGACGGCAAACTTTCCGAAGATGAAGTTCCCGCTGAAATGTGGGGCCGCATCTCCCAACTCGACAAAGACGAGGATGGATCTGTCAGCATGCAGGAAATGGCCGCGATGCAGCGCGACGGTGGACCTGGCGGCAAAGGCAATCCCGGAGAAATGCTCAAGCGTGCCGACAAAAACGGCGACGGCAATATCTCAAAAGACGAAGTCCCCGAGGAAGCCTGGGCCAGACTCGGACGCCTCGACACCAACAAAGACGACACGGTGACCAAGGAGGAATTCGCCGCCGCTCGTGGCGGAATGAAAGGGAAAGCCGGGCGTCCCGGTGATTCTGCCCAGCGTGGTGGACCGGAAGCTATCTTCGGGAAATTCGACGAGAATTCAGACGGGAAACTCTCCAGCAGTGAAGTGCCCGACGAGATGTGGGCCAAGGTTTCTAAAGCTGACACCGATGCCGACGGTCTCGTCAGCAAAGAGGAGATGAAAGAAGCCTACACAAAGATGAACGGCTACAAAGGCGAACGTAAGCCGGAAGGCGAAAAGAAGAAGGCCGACAAGCCAGCCGCCTGAACCAACCCGACAAAAAATTCAACGAAGCCCGGCTTCCGAAAAGGAGCCGGGCTTTTTCGCGTGTTGATCCAACGTCGCGCTTCGCGATAGTTATAGATTCCGCAGTTGATTCTCGTCGGTGGACCGAATGGCTCGGGGAAGTCCACTTTCATCCGTGAGTTCCTGACTCGTAGAGAGATCCAGTATTTGTGCGCCGACGAAGTCGCGTTCGAGTTGGGACCGCATGCCCCCGAGACGGTTGCGGGAAAAGCTGGACGAATTTTTCTGCAGCGGGTCGAAGCAGCTCGAGAGGCGGGAACGGACATTATTGTCGAGAGTACACTATCCGGGAAAACATTTCGGCGAACTGTCCAGAAATTCCGCGACGAGGGATACTCGATCCAAATGATTTTCGTCACCCCTCTGGATGTCGAGGAAAACGTCCGGCGCGTCGACATACGTGTGGAGAAAGGCGGTCACTCCGTGCCTGAGCAGGATATCCGCCGCCGCTTTCAGCGCGCTCATCAAAATTTTTGGGAGTTGTATCGACCGCTGGCCGATCACTGGCATGTCTACGTGAATTTGGATCGTGCGGTGCCCGCTAAATTTGCACGCGGCAAAGCGAAGCGCTTCGTGGTAAAGAATTCGGAAGTCTTTGATAAATTCTGCAAAATTGTCTACATTTCGAATTAATGAGTGAAGAAACCCTAATTTTCACTGCCGAGGAAAACGCATGGTCTGACTTAATCGACGAAGTCATGACAGAAGCTGTCGCGGAGGCCATCGCCGAGAATAAGCGCCTCGGTCTCGATGAGAAAAATGGCAATTACCGGACGGGAGACCCTTCGTCTCCCCGCGTCAACGAAGACGACTGAGTTACCACCTAACACGGTTGCAGCTCCAATCTAACCCTGTTTGGGCACCGCCTTATTTACTCGTGCCGCAACGCCTCGACGGGATTCATTTCGGCGGCGCGGAAGGCGGGATAGATACCGAAGAGAACACCGATCAAGACGGAAATCGTAAAGGCGAGCGTTGGCGCCCAGAACTGGATGATCGTCACCATGTCGGCGAAGTGGGTGATGACGATGGGGATGGCAATTCCCAGCGCCACTCCAAGAATTCCACCAGCCCCGGATAACAGGACCGTCTCGATCAGAAACTGCATCACGATGTCCTTTTTCTTCGCTCCGAGGGCACGGCGGATTCCGATTTCGCGGGTGCGCTCCGTCACCGTCGCCAGCATGATGTTCATGATGCCGATACCACCGACGAGCAGAGAAATCGCGGCGATGGAGCCGAGGACGATGTTGAAAATCTGTTTGGTCCGCTCGGCGCGGCGGAGAAGATCGAGAGGGACGGTCATCTTGTAATCGATGTCCTTGTGATTGCGCTCGAGGATATGTTGGATCGCAAGCGCGGCGGGCATGACCTTGTCGGGTTCGTCGATGCGAATGGTGACTTCGTGCAGGTCGACTTTTTCGGCCTCGAAACTGCCTGAGCGATATTTCATGATCACTTCGCCAAAGTGATCTTCGAGTGTCGAGATGGGAATGAGCATTTCCATCCCCTCTCCCGACTCGGCCGAGCCTTCGATCTCGGCACCGGCAGCGACAGCAGGATCGTCTTCGATGACTCCGATAACGGTGAAGTAGCTCGTCCGGATCCGGACGGTCTGCCCGATGGTCTCGACAAGCGGGAACAACTGACGACTGAGGCTTTCGGTCAACACGGCGACGGGGCTGGTTGTCCGCATCTCAACCTCAGTGAAAAAGCGACCGCGGATCATGTCGCGGTTTTTCATGTCGGGATACCATGCCACGGTGCCGAGCGTGTTCCCGTCGACACTGATCGAGCCATTCCAGAGAAAATCCTTCATCACGCGCGACGGGATCGTGACTTGGACGCCGGGGACGGTTGAGCGGATTTGGCTGATGTCTTTGTAGGTGATTCCGTATTCGAGAATCATCGACCGCTCCTGCTCTCCTGCGGAGCTGTTATTGGTCGGCTTGACGGACTCAAGAATGATGTTCTGGCTTCCGAGATCTTTGATCTGCTGCTGCGCCTCATAGCTGGCACCTTCGCCAATCGCAAGCATGGCGATGACGGAGCAAACGCCGAAGACAATTCCGAGCGCAGTCAGCATCGAGCGCAACTTGTGCATCCACAGACTCTTGACACCGAGGATGACGGAGCGCTTGAGCCGGAACAGCGAAAAGCTGCGCATGAAGGAAATGATGCCCACTTGTCAGGAGTTGGTGTACGAGTCGAAAGCAATCTCGCCGTCCTTCAACCGGATCGTCCGGTTGGTTCGTTCGGCCATGTCTTCGTCGTGGGTGATCATGACGAGCGTCTTCCCGTCGGCGTTGAGCTCGTCGAATATGCGAAGAATATCGCCGCCGGATTTCGAGTCCAAGTTTCCGGTGGCTTCGTCGGCGAAAATTACAGCGGGGTCGTTCGACAAAGCCCGTGCGATGGCGACGCGCTGCTGCTGCCCCCCGGAAAGTTCTGACGGGCGGTGGTCGAGGCGTGTTCCCAGACCCACTTTATGGGCCAACTCCTCGGCGATGACGCGACTGTCTTTTTCGGCAACGCCCTGATAATAGAGCGGCACCTCGATATTCTCCACCACGGTCAGTTGCTGGATGAGGTTGTAGCTTTGGAAAATGAAACCGAGTTTTTTCCCGCGAACTTGAGATAAGTCGTCATCGGAGAGCTCAGAAACGTCCTGACCGCTCAAAAAATACTCGCCTACACTCGGTTGATCGAGACAGCCGAGAATATTGAGCATGGTCGACTTTCCGCAACCGGACGGGCCGAGAATGGAGATGTAGTCACCTGGAAAAATCTTGAGATCGATGCCGCAGAGAGCTTTCACCAGAACCGAACCCATTCGGTAGTGCTTCTCGACGCCACGCAACTCGATGACCGGGTCGGCTTTTCGACGCTGGACCGCTTTTCTTTCCGCAGTGGCGGCTGCATCGCCGGAGGCAAGGTCAGGCATTATCTTCCGCTTTTTTCTTCAGCTCCGCCGCTTCGCGTGAAGCGGTGCGCTCGTCGTGACCGCTCTCGATGACGCGCTTACTTGGCTCGTTGGCAATCTGTAGCTGCGGCGCCTCGTAATCATCGGGCATTTTCAAAAAGACCTCGTCGCCTTTATCCAGTCCGTCGCGGATTTCGATGAAGTCATTGTTGTTCGCGCCGATTTCGACAAGCTGGCGATCATAACCAGCCAACGTTTTAAGGAATACAAAATGCTCCTGACTCTCAACAAACACGGACTGCACTGGCACGTATGTTACATTCTCCAACTCGTTGACGATGATCTCGACCTTCGCACTCATGCCTGGCTTGAGAAATTCATGAGTGCCCTCGATTTCGACGGTTGCGGGGTAGACCTTGAGCGACGGGTTGTAGCGGGAAGCATTTGAATCAGGAAGCACTGCCACTTTCGAAATTTTGCCGACTAAAGTTCTGTCCGGAACCGACTCGGCTGTGATGTAGACCTTTTGACCGAGCTCAATTTTCTTGATGTGCGACTCGTGAATATTCACCTCGACGCCGAGCTGCGACATGTCAGGAATCGTAATGATTGGCTGGCCCGTCTTGAGTGTCGCTCCAGCCGAGATGCCATCGTAGTAGCGGTTGGTGTAATAATTGTCATTCGCGCCACCGTAAGCAACCAAACCGGGGAGTTCGGCACGGATGATACAACTGGCGAGCTGCTCTTCAAGGTTAGTGCGCTTTTTCAACTCCAGCTCATAGCGACGCTTTGCAGAACGGTATCGGGCATAGATTTGCGACATTCTCGCCATTTTCTCACGCTTCGTCCGGATCAGAGAAAGCAGAGCCTCTTCGTAAAAAGAGAGCATTTTTTCTGCTTCCTTCGGGAATTCGTAGTCTTCGAAAAGCTCGAGCTCAGTCTCAGACCGTTGCAAAGCGAGCCGCGCTTTCTCAAGACCGACCATTTCGTTATCCAGCGTCTGCCTGGTGATAAATTCACGCTGATGGAGTCGCTTGGCACCCTCGACCGATTCCTCGACCACAGCCATTTGTGACGCGGCCACCAATGCTTCATCACGCATCCTTCGGATAGTCTGCTCGGCCTCACCGTCGCCGAGAAGTTCATCTTTTAAGAACGATCCAAAATTAATCTTGGATGCGAGGCTGTCATCGGCTTCCAACTCGTAGGGATTGCCTTCGTCGGCATCACTTGATTCGGAGAGGCGCTTCGAATCGAACGCCTCTACAATCAGCTGGGTCGCCTCGACTTCGTATGCCTCCAGCGAATCATTATCGAAAGGAAGTTGGAGCTTTTTTAAAATCTGCTCCGCCGCCTGCGCGCCAACGAATTTTTGAAAATCCAGCAATGCGAACCGCAGGACCTGTCGCTCGGCTTTCACATCACTAAGCGCCTCACTTTCTTCGATCTCGATATTCTGCTTGGCCTCGGCATAAGCCGACTCGGTCTGCTGGAACTGCACATCGTGATCAACGATTTCCTCCTCCAAAGTGGACTCGTCAAGGCGTACCAGAACCTTTTCATTGGCCACGTCCTCCTCCGTCACAAAGTAACCCTCGTCGATGATTTCGAGAATTTTGACCCCGGCGCTGAGTTTCACCTCGTTGCGGAACTCAAGGAAATTGAGGGCCTGGATATTACCGCCCTCCAGGACATCGATCGTCAGCCCACCCTGCTGGGCGACCGCAACCGGCATATCGTCATTCGATCCGCCAGATGGGTTTGCGCCTTTAACAGCAATTACGACAACGACCACTGCCGCGACGAGTCCTCCAAAAATGAGCCCTTTTTTCATAAATTAACGAGGTTCGTTCTTGAGCTTCTCAACCCAGGAACCGTCCTCGTTAATATACAGGATGCCCATGTCCCTCCAAAGACGTAATCGTGCTAACGTATGATCGATCACGGTGGCAGTTCTCTGATTCTGTGCCTCGACCAGATCATTTTGAGAATCAACGAGATCGCGAGCGTCGCCTTTGCCCAATTCGGCAAGCAATTGTTGCTCTTCCAGGCGACGCGCCGCAAGGCTAACACCCTGCACCGCAATCTCGAAATTCCGCCCCGTCTGCTCAAGCGCACGCCAGTCGCTATAAATATCGAGACGGGCCTCATCAAATGATAGATCCTTGGCTCGTTCAGCGCGGTTCAAAGAGACAAAAGTTGCCCGGTAGATGTTGCGCTCCGCCTTGCGGTCCAATGGTGCTCGCACATCGAGCGATGTCGCCCAGCGACGTCTGTCCCAATTGATTGCCGGAGTCGTGTCATCGGGATTACTCACCGCCCTGTAGTCGACAGCAACGTCCAATCCCGGAAGCAGTCCATTCTTTGCCACCTCGATGTGCCTCTCAGCATCTTCGACGATATCAACGGCCGTCGCGAGATCGGGACGGGTGACGAGAGCCACTTCTACGGCCTCTTCACGAGACAACCCCGGTTGCTCAATTTTCAGCCGTTCTAATTCTCCCTCGTCGAGGATAAACTTTTTATCGACCGGCAAACCAAGCGTTATCTTAAACTCATCCAACAGCCCCTGGTAGAGGCGAATGGCATCAATCCATCGGCTCTCGGACTGCAACGCAGCCTGTCTCAATTGGCCCAACTCGGTCTGGGTACGACGATCTTCCTCAGCAAACGCCTCCTCCCGCTCAACGCTTTCGACAAATCCCTGATACGCGACATAGCTATTCTGCACGCGGTCACGCGCCTGCAGAACATTGTAGTAATCCGTCACGATGCTCACGATGTAGGATCGCCGGAAATCAGCAAAGGCGCGTAGATCGTAGAGTAAATCGCGCTCCGCCTGAGTGAGCGTTTCCAGCGTCACCGTCGTTCCCCCACCCTGCAGAAGAGGTTGCACCAAAGATACCGCGAGATCCGATTCATTGATCGATTGATTACCGGACATGATCCGCAGGAAGTCCTGAGTAAAATCAGCCGAGAGCCTCGCACCCGTCGCCAGCAACCAGTCAACACTGGCCGACTGAGTCCGGGAAAATGTATTCTCTGCCACCAACTCGGTAAAACCTTCCTCTAACTCAACAGAGCGCGAATCGGACGCACGGACGACGCCCGCATCTGCCCGGAACATCGGAGAAAGCTCAAAGCGCGCCAGAGTCAGATCGAGTGCATTGAGAAAAACAGATTCCTTCCGGGTCAGGTATTCGCGCCCGTAGGAAACGGAAGCCTCCAGAGCTTCGTCGAGGCTCAGCACTTTTGCTCCACGCTCGAAAGACGCCATTTCGCCCAGGTATTCGGCGCTGGTCCCGTTGGCTTTGTATTTCGAAAGATCGACTTTCTTCGTATTTTCGATATCAACATCAGCAGGGCTGACGTTCTCGACATTCCGTTCGGCTGCAAACAGCACCCCGTATGTTTCCCGATCAGCCCGGGTGTAATACTGCTGCGGACTACACGCACAGAGAAACGTAGCCGTCGCGAGCAGAGCCGTCAGGCAAACCAGCCGACGCTCCTTCTGCCCGCCAACGCTTTCGCGCGACGGTAATTCCCCGCATTTCTCTTTTCGCATTCCGTGTTGGCCTCCTTTCTCATGCAAAGGCAGGTTTTTGGCAAGTGCGGTAACAAGCTATTGTTTGGAAATGTGAACCCCCTCCCATCCAACAGGATTAGAAGGTCGACTCAACCCTGTTAAGTCTTGATATTCTAATGCTTCAAAAAGAAAAAGTGGAACGGGCCGCCGTAAGCCGGATTCTGTTCGCCGGGCCGTAGTCGGCGGCGGCGGACGATCATTTTTCTAGCCGGGACTTCCGAAAAAGCCCCGCCTCCCTGCCGAAACAGGGTGCGACTAATACCCGGACACATACCGCAACCGGAGCTGCGGACCCGGGCCGGCTGCCCGTTCGTCCTGTTATGTCTTGCACCGCGCGGGGTTTGTCCTGCCCCCTTCGTCTCCGTCGGGGCGGTGAGCTCTTACCTCGCCATTTCACCCTTACCTTCCGCAAAGCGAAAGGCGGTATATTTTCTGCGACACTTTCCGTCGGTCCGGCATTATACCGGGCCTCCCCGACTTTCACCGGGCGCGCTGCCGTGCGGTGTCCGGACTTTCCTCTATCTCCCGAAGGAAACAGCGATCGTCTCCGGCCCGTTCCGCTCGGAACTTAGGCGCGGACGACAGTTTTTCAATGGACTTCGCCGCCGCCCCAGTTGAAGCCGACCTGGAACCATATCGAGTTCGCAGAGCCGAAATCGTTGGCGATGTCGTGGTTGTACTGGAGGCGGCACTGAACCGTTCGCTCGGGATTCGCATACCAGGTCAACATGGGGGAAACACGGAAACGATCATCGAGGCCCATCTCGTTGATCCCGGACACCCAGTCGGCGCGGACGCCGACTTCCATGCGCTGGTTCCAGCTATAAAGAACAGCGGAAGAAAAACCGAACTCGTCGAAGGTGGCGAAGTCGCCGTCAGCGTATAGGCCGCCCACTTGTTCATCGGGTTCTTCCTCCTCTTCGGATTCTCCCGGCAAATGTCCAGAGACGGCATCGACTTCGCGGAACATGATCTCGCTGCGGAGGCGGAGAGAGCGGTCGGCGTCGACGACGCGGTATTCCAGGCCGACGCCATAGACTTGTGTCTGGCGGGCGAAGGCGTTATCGCCCCAGAGACCGGATGCGACCATGGCTACACTGCGGCGGTCGTCGAAGCGCAATTCACTCTCCCAAGAAACTCCGAAGACCCGGTCCCGAAACTCGGCGCCTTCTGCCTCGAAAGGTAAGAGTTCGTCCTCTTCTTCATGTTCGTGACCGCCGTGAACGGCCACACCTCCGAACGACGCCACCACTCGCGATCTTTCTGCCCACGGAATCGGCACTGCGATTTCTCCACCTTGCGTGGTGAGTTCGCCTTCGTTGAGAAAGCGTCCGTTAACCAAATTCTGGTCCACGAAATTCCAGTCGTGGTTGTGGACAGCATTCTGGAATCCAAACCGGTTCAGAAATTGACCGCCGCGCAGTTCGGTTCCGCCGGGAAGGGCGACGAGTTTGAGAAAGCCTTCTTCGAGAACGAATGTGAATTCCCCCTCGGCGCTCGTATAACCGCTCCCGGTCGCCAAACCGCGCAGATTTCCTTTTTGTAGCGCGATGGACGGCTCCAGACTCTGCAAGGTCGCCGGTCCCTGCGGATCGTGATGCCCCGAAGCCAGCTCCTCTTGGTCTATGGAAGAATTTCCGAACGAGCCGAACGCATGGAACGAAGGAAAGAGGAATCCTCCGATATTGGGATCGTCGGGAGAAAAAATCTCGCAATCGTGAACATACCACGGGTGATCCGAATGATCGTGGACTTCATGACCATCGTGATCTGCATGATCGCCATGGCCGGAGTGAGCCGCGTTACCATCGACTTCCACATCGTCGGAATGAACAGAATGATCGTGTCCATTATGATCAGCATGATCGGATTGTGCAACGTGATTACTAATCTCCGCGTGGTCGGAATGGTCGTGATCAGCATGCTCGCATTTCTCAGTTTTACCAAGCTCTCCTTCCGAGGTTCGGGCACTGGGAACCCCTTCGCCCTGGGCATTTGCAAGCGGCACGAAAATTACTACCGATAAAGCGACCAAGAATATTAAGATTTTTCGATATTTAATCATGGTGTATTAAAACTCTTTTAATTTATCAGAAAAGCAACAATAATAATAAAACGCATGTGACTTGCAATAATATTGCAATATTATTGCGTTTGCAACCCGGAATGTTTTCGAAACCTGAATTTCCTGCACCTGATGGACCTCGACTGTTTCCATATTTCCCGTTTGTGATCGGGCACCTGCGGTGTAGTGATTTCTCAACCCGTAACACAACCTGCAAAATGAGAGTCAAAGCCTTCCGCTCCCTCGTTCCCGCGCCGGGAAAAGCTCAAACTGTCGCCTCCGTCCCCTACGACGTGGTCAATACTCAAGAAGCCCGCGAACTGGCCGGAGGGAATCCGCACAGTTTCCTGCGCGTCGTGCGTGCTGAGATCGATTTTCCCGATGACACAGATCCCTACGACGAAAAGGTTTACGCGAAGTCCAAATCAAACTTCGACAAGCTGCAGAGCGACGGCATCCTCGTCCGCGAGCCGGAGCCATGTGTTTACCTTTATCGCCAGATCATGAACGGCCACGCTCAGATTGGCGTTACTTTAGCCTGCCACATCGAGGACTACGAGAACGACATCATTCGGAAGCATGAGAAAACGCGGCCCGTCAAAGAGAACGACCGCACCAAACTGACCGACACGCTCAGTGCCAATACCGGCCCTGTTTTCCTCACCTACAAGGACTCCGACGCGATTGACGCTTTTGTAAGCGAGTGGACGGAAAAAAATGACCCGACCATCGATTTTGTTGACGACGTAGACGTGACGCACACTGTCTGGCGCCTCACCGAGGACGAAGCCAAGCCGATCCTCGATGGACTCGACGCAACCGCTCTCGCCTACGTCGCTGATGGTCATCACCGCAGCGCCAGCGCGGCCCGCGTTGGCAAAGAGCGTCGCGATGCGAATCCAGATCACGATGGAACTGAGAATTACAATTGGTTCCTCTCCGTTCTGTTCCCGGCCAGCCAGCTCAATATTCTGCCTTACAACCGCGTCGTGGCCGATCTCAACGGGCTCTCGACAGACAGCTTTCTCCAGCGGCTCACGGAGAGTTTTCACCTCGATTCGGACGGGGAAAAGGATCCCGAATCACCGGAGTCGATGTGCGTTTATCTCGACGGGAAATGGCACACACTACGTTGGGACGGTGTCTCGTCCAGGAATCCTATCGACCAGCTTGATGTATCGGTTTTGCAGGACCGCATCCTGACACCACTGCTCGGAATTGGTGACCCGCGCACCGACCAGCGCATCGATTTTATCGGCGGCATTCGCGGGACGAAAGAGTTGGAAAAGCGCGTCGACAGCGGTGACTGGAGCGTGGCTTTTTCGATGTATCCTACCACGGTGCAGCAGCTCATCGATATCGCCGACGCGGGCGAAATCATGCCGCCGAAGTCGACCTGGTTCGAGCCGAAGCTTCGTTCCGGCCTTTTCGTCTATACGCTGGACGAGTGATCACCCGTCACCCGCACACTCCTTCGAGATAACACTTCGCCGCAGGGTCCTGCGGGTTGGTGAAAATCTCATCGCAGGGTCCATACTCGACGATAGTTCCTGCTCCATCACGTACCCAAAACACGGCGACGCGGTCGGCGATGCGTTTTGCCTGAGCGAGATTGTGAGTCACGATGATGACGGTGACGCGGCCTCGCAGGGCGGCGATGTGATTTTCCACGACTCCAGATGCCATCGGATCGAGCGCGCTGCACGGCTCGTCGAAAAGTATGATCTCGGGATCAAGTGCCAGGGCCCTCGCGATGCAGAGCCGCTGCTGTTGCCCGCCGGAAAGCTTCATCGCGCTCTTGTCGAGCCGGTCGGACACTTCGTCCCACAATCCGACATCGCGGAGACAGCGCTCCATCGTCCCGGCAATTTCTTTTTTCGGAACGCCGTGTTCACGAAGCGGAATTTCGAAATTCTTCCGGATGGATTGCGGGAATGGATTCGGTTTTTGAAAAACCATTCCGATCCGTCGGCGCAAAGCCAGCACATCAACGGCCGCTCCCCTCGTGGTACTGCCATCGGCGAAACTCACGTCTCCCCCGACCCGGCAACCGGGAACAAGATCAGTGAGCCGGTTCAGCGAATGGAGAAAGCTACTTTTTCCGCATCCAGATGGACCGACCAGAGCCATGATCTCGCCTTCGAGGATATCAAAATTCACATCGCGGAACGCTTCAAAACCACCGTAGTGAACCGACAGGTCGGTGACAGATAGCTTGGGAGCACTCGCGTGGAACTCTTTCTGCGGTGCCGCCGGAGCGCAGTCGGAGTCGCAGCAACCGGACAAGCCTTCGGCCACGCGGAAGGATGGATTAGATTCTGAAAGGCTCATATCAGGAGATTCGGAATTTTATCCAGCGGTCGGCCAGAGCGGTCGCGGCGAGATTGATTGCGAGAATGAGGACGAGTAAGACCAATGCGCTGGCCGACGCGTTCGCGTTGCCGTTCGGGATATTCATGGCGAGGTCGTAAATGTGGACGGAGAGGGCACGTCCCGAATTATCAATCGAATCGGGCCAGCGGGTCGAGTATCCGCTGGTAAACAGGAGCGCCGCCGTCTCGGCCAACGCACGTCCGACCCCGAGCGTGACGCCGATCATGATGCCCGGCAACGCGGCCGGAAGGAGCACTTGCCGTAGCGTAGTCGTTCGCGTGAGCCCGAGCGCCCCGGCGGCGGGACGGAGATCCACGGGCAGTGAATTCATCGCGGAAAGAGTCGTGCGCACCAGGATCGGCAGCACCATGCAGGCAAGAGTCAGGCCACCAGAGAGGATGGAGAATCCGAGCCCGAGAACCTGACAGAAAAACGCCATTCCGAAGAGACCGAACACGATCGATGGCACGCTCGCGAGCAGATCAACTCCGCCGGTGACAGCCCTTGCCAACCCACTACCGCGGCGGACGAACTCCGAAAGCCACAGCGCGCAACCGACTCCCAGCGGAACGGCTGACGCGAGGAAGCAGAGAAGTATCAACACGGTTGAAAGAATCACCGGGCCAACGCCGCCTGCCCTCCCCGACTGCTCAACGTCGCCGGTGATAAATTCCCACGACAAATTCGGGAGTCCCATTGCCATCAAGTCCCACACAATCCAACCGAGCACCCCGACCGTGACCGCTGCCGCACCCGCGCCGACAAGTCCGACGCCCCAGTCGGCGATACGCGACTGAACTGTCGATTTAGGGAATGTGGTTTCGCCTGGCATCGTTCTATCAGTTCACCGCGACGTGGTCACCACTGCGGCGGAAGGACAGCCACCCCACGAGCAACCCGATCAGGATAACGAGGACGAGCCCCGCAGCGTAGAGCAACGCCTTGTGCGAAGCCGTCGCGTATCCCATTTCCAGCGCAATTGTCGAAGTGATCGGCCGGACCGGATCGAAAATGCTGTCCGGAATTTGCGCGATATTTCCGCAAACCATCACCACGACGAGCGTCTCGCCGATGGCACGAGCGAGAGCCAGCAAAATCCCCGATCCGATGCCACCACGCGCCGCCGGGATCGCAATGCACCAGACAGTGCGGGCCCGGCCAATTCCGAGACCCGCCGCTGCTTGCAATTGCTCGCCCGGCACGCTTTGCAACGCCGCCTGACTCGTCAGCGCCACGATGGGCAGCAACATCAACG
>Ga0222633_1000831_pt1 | contig 21630 bp, 31 predicted proteins | sample AntAcemetageno48_FD_179816 | JGI IMG/M metagenome (GOLD analysis project Ga0222633, IMG submission 179816) | Saline water microbial communities from Ace Lake, Antarctica - #48 | ecosystem: Environmental > Aquatic > Non-marine Saline and Alkaline > Saline | place: Antarctica: Ace Lake | collected...
CGAATACTGATCTCACTGCTGCCAACTCATTCGCCGTCGGAGAGGGAATCTATACAGTGATCTCAGTCAGAGACCGGGGCTGCGGTATCGCCCCCGAACATTTGCCGCACATTTTCGACAGCCAGTTCACCACGAAGAAAGACGGTACCGGAGTCGGTTTGGCCTCCTGCAAAGCGATCATTGAGAATCACGGCGGTGTCATCAGAGCAGCGTCACGTCCCGGCGTTGGCACAGAGTTCCTCGTTTTCCTCCCCTCCTCGTCAGCGCCCCGGGAACCCGTAGCGACACCAGCAAATCCGCGCGGGATCAAACCAACCCCAAGTCCAAGCGATGGAGTGGGCAAAATCCTGGTTGTCGACGATCAACTGGAGGTCTCAAAAGCTGCCTGCGGACTTCTCAAGCATCTTGGCTACGAGAGTATGCGCGTCGCTACTGGTGACGAAGCCGTCCGATTATACCGCGACGCACTCGATTCCTTTGAACCCATTGATGCCGTTCTCCTTGATATGACGCTTCCCGGTGGACTCACTGGAGAAGACGTGATGCTCGAGTTGAAAAAGATCGACCATGAAGTCAGGGTTATCGCCACGAGCGGCTACTTCGACGAGGATTCAGATGGGCAACTGCTTCTCCAGGGCTTCTGCGCTGTTCTCCCCAAGCCCTATTCGCTCTCAGATCTATCTGAAGCCGTTTCGCACACACTGTCGGTCTAGTTTTCCCGGCTGATCCAAGCAGCGAAGTTCGTTTCGACACGAGAAATTAATTCCGTCCTGTCTTCCCCTGCCCAATTGGCAATTGCATCGTAGATCGCCGCAATATTAGCCGGATGATTCGTGTCACCGTCGGCTCCAATTTGTTGAAGATCCCAATTCGAGGGCGGCAACATATCGGGAGCATCAGTCTCGATTAGCTGCCGTTCATCAGGGATGTGTTTGAACACTTTCAATTTCTCAGATTTGTCCGGGCGAAAGAAGTATCCTGAGATCGAGAAATAGGCACCCGCGTCGAGAAAGTCATCGACCATTTCGGCTGGACCACCATACGAATGCAACAGAACATTACCCAACAGGGTTAAGTCATCGGATTGCCCCCCTTGGAAAGCTCCCCGTTGTAGGCACTCCAACAATTGACCCCACGCTTGCAGGCAATGAACGGTGACCGGTCGATGAAACTCACGGGCAAGGTCGAGCTGTCGCACGAAGGCATCCCGTTGCTTTTCGATGTCGTGACCACGGATCCACTTATCCAGACCAATTTCGCCGACTCCTGACTCGGGAAAATGTTCCAAAAAGTGTCGCAGACGATCTTCCCAATTTGGATCCGCGTCATTTACCCTCCATGGATGCAATCCGAAGAATGGAATTACCTCCGGAAAACGCTCCGACAATTCTGCGACCCTATCCCAATCACCCGGCTCTGTTCCATTCACGACCAGCGTCTTGACTCCGATCTCGCGCAGCCGGGTAATGATCGCATCAGCCTGCGGATACAAGCGCTCATCCTGCAGGTGAAGATGGCAATCGATCATCAATCCAGCTCATCGACTATTTCTACCAATCTGCGGCGAATATTCGCCAGCCCTCGCTGACGGGTCGGGGTGAGCTGCCGATCGATTCCAAGCTGCGAAATGAAGGAAGGCTTCAACTCCCGAATTTCGTCTGGCGAACTACCCGAATAAATCCGGACGATCAACCCACCGATGCCCTTGAGCGCGGGAGCTTCAGAATCGATTGCAACGTTCACTTCTTCGCCGTCCTCCATCCACGCGCCGAGCCAAACCCGCGAGGTGCAGCCGGGGACAAGGTTCTCGTCTTTCCTGAATCTCTCCGGAAATTCTCCGCTCGCTGCAGTCTCGACGATTATCTGGAAGCGCTCCAGCGGATCATCGATCACTCCATAGTCGTCGACTACCTCTTGCTGTCGCTCCTTCGCGTTCATCCCCGCCAAATCAATTCTCCAAGGTCATCCGCATCGGGATCATGTGCGAATGCTGGAAATGGAGATTGGTGAAAAACCGTTGGCTATCCTCGCTGATCCGGTCGGTTAACAAAGTGATGCGTTTGAAATCTTTCCGTTTCGCGAAATCGACGACGTAATTCACGAGCTGCGTTCCATAACCTTGGCGCCGGAAATCGGGATGGATAATGACGTCCTCCAACTGAATCACGAAGCCACCCATCGCGGTGCTGATCATGAACAGAACGTTCACCATCCCCATGATCTCATAGTCAGTGCGCACGACAAAAATCCGGCCCCGGTTCGGCTCTTCCAGGATCCCGCGAAGTCCCCGCTCCTGCTTTTCCCTGTTTGGATCGAAATCCGCCTCCAGAGCAAACAGCGCCATCGTCAAATCAACCAGCCGAGGCAAATCCTCCAGCACAGCAGGTTCAATCCTGGCTTTCTGGTTGAGAGGCTTGATCGGTGCTGTATGGGAAAGATCCATCGGATTGCGGTAAGGCTGGCAAAACGAAAATAGCAAATTGCAGACCAAAGTAAAAGTTTACTTTTTTGACGCTGCCTTCAGAGACGCAAACTACCCCCGGTCCAGGGGCACACTAATGATTCGGTCCGATGATTGGGTGAACTCGCGCACGCTGAACATCCACACGACAGTTTTCTTCTCACTCCAGAAATCATCCACCGAGGTCGCGGTGTAAAAGAGCTGCTTTCTCGCCTGAACGAGACCGGACCCCCGAACCCCCACGAGCGCCACCGGAAACCCTGTACGGTACGAAAGGTGGTCCAATACACCTGCGCCATCTGTATGCATTCCTGAGGCTTTGCCTTGATGGAAGACCAACGTATGACTGTCTCCCAAAAGTAAAATGGGTGAGGCATCGTCGGGTTCGATACCGGCCTCTCCACTGGCTAGAACTAGCTGCAAAGGAAGTTCCTCAGTCGCCACTTTCCCCTCCCATTCGGAACCGACAATCTGGTCACCCACTATTGTCAGCGTTGCCTCCTCAGACAGCGTAAAAGGCCCGCCTGCCGTATCATCGGGGATCTCTAGCTCCTCTGCAATCCAACCGGCAACCAACTTTGCTGCAGCAGGTGAAAAATGCGCGTCCTGTGCGCAGTAGAGATTTGGCACACCCTCCTCTTTTCGGAGCTCGCGGAAGCGACTTTCCAAATCGAGGACGTTCACTCCCGCCTCCCTGATTTCCTCCAGGAACGGCGCAGTTGAATACGGATCTTCCAAATTGCAGTCAGCGGCAAGTTTCTCCGGATAGATCGCCGCCTTTGCCGGAACGGGAACCAGGAGCAAGTCGATCCCCCGCTCTTTCAGCAGCCCATTGAACTCAATAATTGAGTCTACTGGATCCGTTCCGTTCACAGCAATCTCATCCCAGGGCTTTTTCCAAAACTGCCCGGCGGAGACGTGTCTCAATTCTTTCGACAGAAAAAACCAATCCTGATCGTCACCTCTGACGCTCGGCTGATCACGAACCCGCTTGCCCGCTTCCAGTGCGAATGCTTCCGCACGAGAATCTTCCGCGCTTGAAGTAACAGCGAATCCTACCCCAACGAAAAAAACAGCGACTGCCAATCTTGATCCCATTTTTTGCAACATTTAGCTGTGAAGATAACGCTCCTTGAGATGTTCCACCAGTGGCGCGGCCGAAGCCGGACTGCCCGCTGCCTCAGCTACCAAATCGTCGGGCATCAGGATGCTGCCTCTATTGTGGATTTTCTCGCGCATCCAGGAAAGGAATCCGGAGTAGTCGGCGCGATCCATCTGCTGCGAAATTGAAGGATCTTGCTCAACAGCTGCTTTTGCCAAGTGCGCGGCATTGATGTTTCCCAATGAATAGGTAGGAAAATATCCGAAAATTCCCATGCTCCAGTGAATGTCCTGGAGGCATCCCTGAGAATCGTCCGGCACAGGTAGCCCAAAGTAGTTCTCAAACCGAGTGTTCCATTCTCCGGGAATATCCTTAATAGCCAGCTCGCCCGAGAAAATCGCCTTTTCCAATTCAAATCGCAGAAGGACGTGCAAATCGTATGTCACTTCGTCTGATTCGACCCGGATGAAGCTCAGCTCGGCAGTATTCACGGCCCGATACATTTGATCGATCGATACGTTTTTGAGATTCGAAAAGTAGTGCTGTGCCCGCGGCAGCCACTTCTCCCAAAAAGCCCGGCTTCGGCCAACGTGATTTTCCCACAATCTTGATTGGGATTCATGGATACCAAGCGATGCCGCATGCCCCGCAGGCTGACCCCGCAACTCGGTGGGCAAACCTTGGTCATAGAGACCATGGCCAGCCTCGTGCAAAACACCAAAAAGTGAGCTTCTAAAGTCCGACGTATCGTAGCGAGTAGTTAGCCGTGTATCGTTCGGTCCCATCCCCGAACAAAAGGGGTGAACTGCCGTATCGATCCTGCCAGCTTCGAAATCGAACCCGATCGCCTCTGCTACCTCGCGGTTAAACGCTTCCTGAGTCGCAACAGGATACTCTCCACGAAGAAAGGAATCATCGAATTTCTCCTGCGAGGTCGCTGCTTCTACTACGGGGATCAGATCGTTTCTAAGATCGCCCAGCACTTTTGTCAGCCTCCCGGTGGATGCTCCGCGCTCAAATTTATCAAGAAGGGCGTCGTAGAGGCATTCGTCGTACCCCCACAACTCAGCCTGCGTTCTAAACAAGTCGACCAGCTTCGTCAGCCAGGGTGAGAAGAGTGAGAAATCCGCTTTAGTCCGCGCATCTGCCCACGCCGATTTTGAGCGGACTTCCGTTTCGGCCAATTCCTCGACGAGGGCTTTCGGAAGACGGGTCGCTCGCTCGTATTGATGCTTCCACTCTCGAACACTCGCCTTTTCGACATCCGTCTCCACGCTATCATCAGCCTCCGCGATCCATTCGCCTACTTGAGGCTGAACGAAGCGCTCGTGCATCCATCCGCTCAACCAGGACATCTGCTCGGCACGATAGGAAACCCCTTTGGGCGGAAGCAATACTTCCTGATCCCACGAGAGCAACGCCTGCGCATCGCCAACAAGCTGCAACTCCCGGGAAAGCCCAGCCAATCTTTCATACCCTGAGTTCGCCATAGTAAATAGTGATACGTAGATGTAAAAAAACCGGTTACCCGAAAATCGAGTAACCGGTGGCCGGAACCCGGTGGCCGGCGTTCCGGTTGATTCTTTCGATAAAGGAAATCAGTTACCCGCCTCGCGCGCGAGATTCGCCATGACCTGAATCGATCCAGCGGAGAGCGTTCCCAGAACTCCAGAGGGCTTACCGTCGATGATCCGGACCACAGTCAGTCCGAGCGGTTTGCCATCCATTGCGAAAACTGGAATCCCCTGTGCCGTTCCGGCGTCAGTTACGAAATACGTTCGATCACCTTTGAAAACTCCGGTAATGCGACCCATCACGACAGTTGGCATGTAGCCATATACTGCTGACGAACGCGACAGCCCCACCACACGGTCCGCCACCTCTGCCGTCGCTGCAAATTGGCTAAAGTCGACTTTTTCAAATTTCTTACTGAGCGCCTTCGCCTCCGCCTGATCAGGAAGAATGAAAGCAACGTCCGCCTCGGCATCCTGCCGCACTACTTTTCCGTGAATAAGAGTCGAATCACCGTAACTGATCTCGACATCACTAAAGTTGGTCACCGCAGATTTGATGGTAACGACCTTGTCATCGAGCTTGGCTTGTTGGCCCTCAAGTCCAACACTGGCATCAATCGCAGCGTTCGATACGACAATGAGACCATCGTCTCCGATCGTCACACCCAGCGTGCGGCGTTGCTGATCACGCGCAGGGAGCGGATCTCCGGTCGTCTGAGCCTCGAGCATTCCTTTTACAGTGATGACGACAAGAGCCCCCTTGTTTTGCTCAAGCATTTTGCGTGCTTCTTCTTCTACGTCCTCTTGAGCTGTCGCGTTCGCGGAAAGCAACCCGGTAACCAGAATTGCAGTGACTAAAGCGGTGTAAATTTTCATAAGACTATAAGATGGAATTTTCGTCGATAGAGATGGCGGAGAATCTACTGGCGAGTAGTGAAAACCTAAAGCCAATTTTCCCATAAAACGAAAATGTGACATTCGAGATTCTAAGAACTCCGAAGGCCACATTCACAAGAGCGACCTGATTGTCGCAAAAAGATTAACGGGAATAAAGTTCGACGACCAACTGAACGTTAACCATCGTGTCGATCTCGTCGGCTTCGGGCAACCGATCAAGCCTCCCTTTAATGGCTTCCGCATCAAAAGTAAGGAAATCCAGCACCGGCCGTGCCGAAGTCAGATCGACAGCGCGAAGCGCGAGCTGCTGAGAGCGACTTCCTGCGGCGACTTCGATCTCGTCTCCAACTTTTACGCTGTAAGAAGGAATATTAACTCTCTTGCCGTTCACCAGCACGTGGCCGTGACCCACAAACTGACGGGTAGCGCGACGCGTATTACCAAGACCAAGTCGGTAACAAATGTTGTCGAGACGGGTCTCAAGAAGCTGCACGAGAATGTCACCGGTGATACCGCGGCGGCGCTGTGCCTCCGCGAAGTAACGGCGGAACTGCTTCTCCATGAGGCCATACTGAAGACGCAACTTTTGCTTCTCAGCGAGGGCGACAGAGTAGTCGCTGTGCTTGCGACGCGCTCCACGGGCACCGTGCTGGCCGGGAGGATAAGGGCGACGCTCAAGAGCTTTCGAAGGACCGAAGAGCGCCACACCATAGCGGCGGGCGATTCTGTCCGTGGGACCTGTGTTTCTTGCCATTAGTCTTGGTAGATAAAAGTGAGTTGAGGAACGCAGATCGGTTTATACGCGGCGAGCCTTTTTCGGACGGCAACCATTATGCGGAATCGGCGTCACGTCCCTGATGACAGTCACATCGATACCAAGGCCCTGAACGGCACGGACAGCGGACTCGCGCCCCTGGCCCGGGCCCTTGACCCGAACCTCAGCCGACTTGAGACCATGAGCCATGGCTTGACGGCAAGCATCTTGCGATACGAGCTGCGAAGCATAAGCGGTGCTTTTACGTGAACCTCGGAAACCCATCTTGCCAGAGCTGGACCAGCCAATCACGTTGCCGCTTTGATCGCTCACAGAAACGATGGTGTTGTTGAAAGTTGCTGCGACGTGGATGATACCGGACGTAACATTTTTACTGCCCTTGGCTTTGACGACCTTGGGAGCTTCAGCGCCTTCTGCACCCTCGAGCTCCAGGAAGATATCTTCCGCAGTGCGGGGCTTCTCTTTTTCCTTAGGCGCCTCGGTGCTAACTTCTGCTGCCGGAGCTTCCTCCTTTGCCTCTGCTTCCACAGTAGCGGGTGCTTCTTTGGTTGCCTCGGGAGCGGCTTCAGGCGTTGCCTCGGCGGCGGCCTCAACCTTCTCTTCGGTCACTTCTTCCGGTTTTTCTTCGTCTGCCATGTTCGTCTAAAAGTAGAATGTGTTAGATCAGCGAGTCGCGCCAACAGCTTTGCGTTTCCCCTTACGTGTGCGGGCGTTCGTCTTGGTCCGCTGTCCGCGGACAGGGAGGCCACGGCGATGACGGTAGCCGCGGACGGAATTGATGGAGGTAAGTCGTTTGAGATGACCCTGAATATCGCGGCGAAGGTCACCCTCGATCATCACGCCACCGCCAGTGATGGCGTTAGCGATTTTACCGAGCTGCTCGTCAGAAAGCTCTCCGGTGCGAATATTCGGGTCAACTCCGGCTTCCTCGAGAATTTTCGGGGCGGTTTTACGACCGATTCCGAAGATATAGGGGAGAGACGCTTCGATGCGCTTCTCGTTCGGGATTTCGACTCCAAGTAGACGTGCCATGATATATAAATTTTAATTAACCGATTAACCCTGGCGCTGCTTGTGGCGCGGATTCTTGCAGATGACACGGAGGACGCCCTCCCGCTTAACAATGCGGCAGTCACTACAGATTCGCTTTACAGATGGCCTAACTTTCATGGGTCGGTTTTGGTGATAAGTCTTGTCGCTAGAATCGAAAAGCGGCCACCGTGTGGCAGCCGTTTAACCCTCGACCAGACTCCCCGGCCGAATTTTGGCGCGAGGACGGTAGAGGTACCACACTTTTCCGTTCTCGCAACCGGTGTTTCCGGGTTTGTATCAATTTTTGACGGGTTTTTTGTAAAAATTCGTGCGCTCTCACTCGGGTTGGATTTTCTAAGCTGCAACAGGTGCAAAACTGCGTTCTCTGGGGGTCAAAATCTCTGGCTCGCCCTCGGTCACGAGTACGGTGTGTTCGAAATGCGCGGACAGAGAGCGGTCTTTGGTGATCACAGTCCAATCGTCGTCCAAAATGATGACATCTTCCGTCCCGGCGTTGACCATGGGCTCAATCGCCAGAACCATCCCGGCACGGAGACGCGGGTTCTTGAACCGGCGCGAAGTCATCTCGACCGGGTCCCAGTAGTTCGGAACCTGTGGCTCCTCGTGAAGCTCACGCCCCACACCATGCCCGACGAACTGTTTCACGACCGTAAAGCCGAACCGCTGAACGTGTGACTCAACAGCGGCACACACACTTGAAAGATTTTCTCCGTCACGCGCGCGATTAATCGCCGCGTGGAGCGATTCCTCAGTCGCTGCTAGCAGAGACTCAGCTTCGGGGCTCAGACCTCCGACAGCAACAGTTTTGGCATTGTCACCGATCCAGCCTTCTTTAGACAGAATGCCCACGTCGATTTTGACGATGTCTGTATCCGTCAAGGCGCGGTCACCTCCGATTCCGTGGACAACTTCCTCATTCACGGAAATGCAAATCTGCCCCGGAAACCCTTTGTATCCGAGAAAGGCACTCGTGCAATTGTTCTCAGAGATCCATTCCCTGGCAGCCTGATCGACTTCACCGGTCGTTGTCCCCGGCTTTGCCATTTCGCAGCAGAGCCGAAGAATCTTCGCTGCAAATGCTCCCGCTTCGCGCAAGCCGTCCAGTTCACTGCCACTGCGCAGTTGGATTCTTGACTTTCGCTTTGCCATCGCTCCACCCGGAAAAAATCAGTTTCCGCTCGAAATTTTAAAATAAACGATGAAACCGATCAGCAGAACAGCGGCGGCAACAAGCAGCCAGATGCCTTGATTGCTGGCACCAGCTACACCCTTCTGACCGGGGCGATCAAAACGCCCACGGATGCGACCTTTCCTGAGAAAGCCGTCGTAGTGCCGCTGGATGAGATGAGTCTCGACCTGGCGCATCACGTCGAGCAAAACGCCAACCATGATGAGAAGACCAGTGCCACCGAAGAACTGGGCGGCCAAAGGAGGCACACCCATCATCGCTGTGAGAATCGGAGGCAAGACTGCCACGATGGTGAGGAAAATCGCTCCGGCAAAAGTCAGGCGGCTCATCGTGCGATCAAGAAACTCAGCCGTCGGCTTACCCGGACGCACACCGGGGATGTATCCACCGTTTTTCTTGAGATCGTCAGCAATCTGATTCGGCTGAAACATTGTCGCCACCCAGAAATAGCTGAAGAAGAAAATCATGACACCCGTCAGCGCATAATAGGGCCAACCTGCACCGCCGAGGACGTTCATGACATTGATTGCCCAAGGTGAATTCGGAAACATGAAGCCGATGATCTGTCCAGGGAACATCAGGATCGCCTGGGCGAAAATGATCGGCATAACGCCTGCATAGTTCACCTTAAGAGGCATGTGCTGGGACTGGCCACCATACATTTTACCGCCGCGAACCTGCTTGGCGTAATTGATCGGGACACGTCGCTGCGCCTGCGTAATCGAAATGACCGCCGCGACAACAAAGAAAAGGAATGCGAGCAACGCCACAAGCTGGAACGGACGCAGCGGATTGTCACCGGCACCGGCAACGTAGGTGTTGTAAACCTGGAACAACGCAGCCGGCAGGGCGTAAATAATGTTCACGGTGATGATGATGGAGACACCGTTACCGATTCCGCGTTCCGTAATTTGATCACCCAGCCAACAGAGGAACATCGTTCCCGCCGTGATAATGAGAACCGTATTGAGTTTGAATCCCCACCCTCCGACGGGGACAAGTTCTCGCGTGGACTCCTGAGCAATATCCCGCAGAAACGGGTTCGCCTCCGGGGTTACCAGCGATTGTGCCAGCATGTATCCTTGAAAAAGACACAGCACAATAGTGAGAACCCTGGTGTAAAGACTGATCTTCTGCCGACCACCTTCCTCACGGGAAATCTTGCCGAGCGTCGGTACCACCGCAGTCATCAATTGCATCATAATCGATGCACTGATGTAAGGCATGATACCCAGCGCAAAGAGCGCCGAGTTTTGCAAACCACCGCCGCTGAAGACATTCATCAGCGCCAGAACCGCAGTCAGACCTTTACTGTCCTGCGACTGCTCCTGAATCTGCCCATACCAGTCCTGCAAGACGTTCGCATCCACTCCCGGCAACGTAATGACCGCACCAAGGCGGACGACCACGATCACGAGAATGGTGAAAAGAATCCGCGAACGCAGTTCGGGAATCTTGAAAGTATTGGCGAATGCGGAAATCATCTGAGGGTATCGGGAAAGGTCGGAAGTCTCGAATTACAAGTCTAACTCAGCTGATTCGGAACGAAGTGGAGAAAGACGGAGCATTACGAAGTCAATTAGGTCATGCACCTAACAGGGTTAGATCGGACACTTAGGCCTCTTCGACTTTACCACCGGCACTTTCCACTTTTTCCTTGGCGGAAGCGGAAATCTTGTCGGTAGCGATGGTCAGCTTTTTGGTGAGGTCGCCATTGCCGAGAACTTTTATCCCGTCGTTGGTTCCTTTCACCAATCCGCAAGCGCGGAGCGACTCTTCGTTAACGGTTGCACCGTCTTCGAACTTCGCTTCGAGGTCAGAAAGATTAACAATAGCGATGTCCTCTTTGAATTGGGCATTGTTGAAGCCCTTTTTCGGGAGGCGACGAATCAAAGGCATCTGACCGCCTTCGAATCCGGGACGGATCGACACGCCTGAACGGGACTGCTGCCCCTTGTGTCCTTTGCCGCTAGTTTTGCCAAGGCCGGAGCTTTCGCCGCGACCGACACGGCGGCGGCGGTGCTTCGAGCCGGGAGTGGGTTTTAGATCGTGCAGTCTCATCGTTCGTTATCGGATGGAAAATAGGATTAAATTGACTTCTCTTCCGCGAGCTTCTTGCCGCGCAATTTGTAAATTTCTTCTTTCGTGCGGAGTTGCTCGAGAGCGTTGATAGTCGCTTTGACGACGTTGGCCTGATTGTTGGAGCCCATTGATTTCGCAAGGACGTCTTTGATTCCGGCTGCCTCGACAACGGCACGGACACCGCCACCAGCGATGAGCCCGGTTCCCGGAGAAGCAGGACGAAGCAGAACGCGTCCGCCACCGTGTTCGCCAATTACCGGGTGAGGAATGGTGTTGCTGGTAATCTTTACAGAAACCATCGATCTTTTGGAGATTTCGATCGCTTTCTTGATGCATTCGATAACTTCCTTAGCCTTGCCGAAACCGAATCCGACTCGACCGTCTCCGTCACCGGTGACCACGAGAGCACTGAAGCTGAAACGGCGTCCACCTTTGACCACTTTGGAGCATCGGTTGATGTGAATAACTTTCTCGAACCCGTCGTCGGACTCTCTTCCGTCTCTGCCACCACGTCGTGAGGAGGAGGAGGAGGAGGAGGAGGATGAACTTTCGCGGAGGATTTCCTTGGCTTTCGCCAATTTGTCGAAACGCGCCTCGTTATTGGGATCGTCAGTGGGTGCTTCCGCAGCCTTTTCGCCGTCTTCGGGCTTGGCTTCTTCGGATGCAGCCGCTTCAGTAGTCTCAGCAGCGGGTGCCGCCTCTGCTTTTTCATCGGCCTCGTCCTCCACGACGGCCTCTTCGGCCTCTTCGGCCTCTGCTTCCACCTTCTCAACCGGGGCAGCTTCTTCAGCAACCTCGGTAGCAGGAACATTTTCTGACGCAGTCGTGTCCGCAGGCGCTTCAGCAGCTACCTCCTCTTCGGCCGTAGGTTCTTTTTCGGTATCCTCACTCATTCGATCTAAAAATTAAAAGTTCAGTCCAGCTTCGCGGGCTGCATCGGCGAGGGCTTTCACCTTACCGTGATAAAAGAATCCACCACGGTCGAAGACAACGGTCTCGATCTTGGCATCTTTGGCTCGCTTGGCGATGGATTCACCCACCTTGGCAGCAGCCTCCTGGTTCGCTCCTTTTCCTGAGACACTCTTATCCAGAGTCGATGCGGCAGCGAGAGTTTTCCCGGATACGTCGTCGATCAATTGAGCATAGACGTTCTGGTTGGAGAAATGCACGGCGAGACGCGGACGCTCGGGTGTGCCCGAAATCTTTTTGCGGATGCGGCGGCGCACTTTAGCTCGTGCTTTTTTTCTGATATACAGACTCATTTCTTTACGTTTTCCTATGAGGTCTTTGAATTACTTAACACTCTTGCCCTGCTTACGGCGGACATACTCGTCTTTATAGCGAACACCTTTGCCCTTGTATGGCTCGGGCGGATAGTAGGAGCGAACATCGGCAGCGAATTGACCGACGAGCTGCTTGTCGATTCCCTCAACTTTGATTTTCGTATTTTCCTCGACGGTCACTGCCAGTCCGTCAGGAATCGGGTGAAGCACCGGGTGTGAAAAGCCAAGGCTGAGGTCGAGGGCCTTGCCCTTAACAGTAGCACGGAAACCGACTCCTTGAATCTCGAGTTCCTTGACAAAGCCATTGGAAACACCTTCGATCATGTTTGCGAGAAGACTGCGCGACGTGCCGTGCAGCGCGCGGACTTCGCGGGCCTCAGACTCGCGAGTGACACGGACTGTTCCGTCTTCCTGCTCGATCCCGATCCCCTGCGGGAGGGTCCACCCCAACTTCCCTTTGGGGCCTTCGACCGTAAAATCGGAATTATCGACCTTGATCTCGACTTTCTCGGGAACCTGAATCTCTTTTCTACCTATGCGCGACATGGTTCTTGAAGTGGTTACTGCGTTAAAAAATTACCGGGTATTACCAAACGAGGGCGAGCAATTCGCCACCGATGTTTTGTTTACGGGCCGTATGTCCGGCCATAATGCCCTTGGAAGTGGAAAGAATCGTGATACCCATGCCACCGAGAACCTTGGGGATCTCGTCGCAGCTTACGTAGCGGCGGAGCCCAGGACGACTGACTCGTTTGAGATTTTTCAAAGCAGGCGTGTGATCTGCATAGCGGGGCTTGCCCGTGATCTGGGCGTGCGGACCTTCGCCCACTTTCTCGTAGGACCAAAGATAGCCCTCCTCTTTAAGAATGCGGGCAACTTGCTCCTTCATTTTGGAATATGGAGCAGAGAACTCGTCTTTTTGCGCCATCGTGGCGTTCTTGAAACGAGTGAGGAAATCTGAGATGGGATCGCTGACGACTGCCATGGCTTTACTGAGTAAAAATTGAAAAGTGAGAAGTAAAATGTTGGCGATTAGGCGGCTGCAGGCTTGCGGAACGGCATCCCGAGGAGAGCGAGCAACTCGCGCGCCTCTTCATCAGTTTCAGCCGTGGTGACGATGGTCATGTCGAAACCGATAGTGCGATTCACCTTGTCGAGTTCAACCTCAGGAAAAATGGTATGATCAGAAACGCCAATCGTGTAGTTGCCGCGTCCATCGAAGGACTTGACCGAGAGTCCGCGAAAGTCACGAATCGTCGGCGAAGCAACATTGATAAAGCGATCAAGGAATTCCCACATGGTCTTGCCGCGCAAAGTTACCCGGGCACCGATGACATCACCAATACGGAGCTTGAAGTTCGAAATCGCGATCTTCGACGTAGTCGGCACGGCACGCTGACCGGTGATTTTGCCGATATCTTCGATGACGTTTTCGGCAGCGGCCTTGCGGTCGTCCTCTTTGCCGAAACCGCTGTTCAACACGACCTTAGTGATCGTGGGAATGCAGTGAACGTTCCCATAGGAAAATTTCTCCTGCAAAGCGGGGACCGCCTTTTCTTTATAACTGACCTTCAGTGCTGGTTCCATGACCTTCAAACTTTCTTAAAATCGGATTAACCTTTGGAGACCAACTTAACGTTGGAAATGTGAATGGGGCCTTCGCGTTCGATGATACCACCGTCAGGACGATCCTGGCTACGCTTGGCGTGTTTTTTGATGAGACGCACGCCCTCTACAAGGACTTGCGACTTCTCTGGGAACACTTGGAGAACCTTACCGGCGTCGCCTTTGTGGTTGCCAGAAATGACGACGACTTCGTCGTTCTTCTTTACGTGAGATTTGACTCGCTTTGACATGGTGAAAATTCCTCGGGATACGGTTGTCGTTCAGTTAGAGAACCTCAGGTGCGAGGGAAACAATCTTCATGAAGTTCTGCTCGCGAAGCTCACGGGCAACGGGTCCGAAGATACGCGTACCTTTAGGGTTCTTGTCGTTGTCGAGAATCACGATCGCGTTGTTATCAAAACGAAGAACAGAACCGTCGCTGCGGCGGATCGGGGCAGCAGTCCGCACAACAACTGCACGGACAACTTCACCCTTCTTCACGCTAGCGGTAGGGATCGCTTCGCGAATGTGGGCGGTGATGACATCGCCGACACCGGCAGAGCGGGAGCGCTTACCGAGCACACCGATCATTTTCGCGACGCGGGCACCCGTATTGTCCGCGACCTGCACTTTTGATTCCATCTGGATCATGACTTTAAAATAGTAGAAATGTTAATCTGGTAGTTGCCCCTCTTATAGAAAGGGCGCGCCATCAATGGGAGAGAACTTCTTTCAGCTGCCAGCACTTCCTTTTGCTGATTGGCTTTGTCTCTTCGATCATCACACGGTCACCCACAGCAGCCTCGCCCTCTTCATCATGGGCAAAGAACCTTGAGGTTCGGTTTACGATCTTCTTGAAACGCGGGTGCGGAACGCGACGGCGCACTTCGACAACGATGGTCTTCTCCATCGCATCGGAAGTCACAATGCCTACGCGGGTTTTCTGCAAACCGGGCTTCTTTTCGTTTTCTGATTCACTCATTCGATGATTTTCAAAAATATTAGTCTTGTGCGCTAGTTGGGGCGGCCTTCAGTGCGGCAGCCTTGCGCTTCTCTGTCAGCAACGTCTCGACGACTGCCACCTCTCGGCGCAATTCTCTGATTCGAGCAGGGTTCTCCAACTGTCCACTCTCCTTCTGCACACGCAGATTGAGCGACTCTTCTCGATTCTCGCGGCGGCGGGTCGCCAACTCGTCGACGCCCAGTTCTCGCAATCCTTTTACTTTCCGTGCCATCTTTAAAATTTGTGTAATTTGAGAGACTTACTGATCGGATCGACGCACGAAGCGGCAACGAACACCAAGCTTGTTCGATGCGAGACGCATCGCTTCTTTTGCAGCAGTTTCCGATACGCCGGAAACTTCAAACATCATCGTTCCAGGGCGGACCACAGCTACCCAGTGCTCGACTGGACCCTTACCTTTACCCATCCGGGTTTCAGGTGGACGCGCCGTAACCGGTTTGTGAGGGAAGATACGGATCCAAACTTTGCCTTTCCGCTTGAGGTAGCGGTTGATCGAGATACGGCAGGCTTCAATCTGACGGTTGGTGATCCAATCGCGACCGAGGCACTGAAGCCCGTATTCACCGAAGCTGACTTTCGTACCACGCTGGGCGTTCCCTGCACGGCTTCCGCGGTGCGTCTTGCGGAACTTCACTCTTTTGGGCATCAATGGCATAGCTTACGTCCTTTTTTAAAAAATTTAATTGGTCGGTTCGGTCAGACTAACGACGGGAATCATCTCTTCTCGGACGTCCGCCTCCGCCACCGCCACGGCGATCGCCTCCGCGCCCACCGCCACCACCGGGGCGCTGCTTACCTTCCTCACCGGGAACTTCTTCCTTCTTCGTGATCCAAACTTTCACACCGATGATTCCCCAAGTAGTCTCGCCTTCTGCGAAGCCGTAATCGATTGGCACACGCAGCGTCTGAAGAGGAACCTTACCTTCGCGATACTGCTCGGCACGGGCGATATCAGCACCACCGAGACGACCAGCACAACGGATACGAATACCTTCGGCACCGAAGTCCATTGCAGTCTGAAGTGACCGCTTCATGGCACGACGGAACGAAACCCTGCGCTCAAGCTGAGTCGCAATCTGAGCAGCCACCCAGGAAGCATCAAGCTCGGGTTGACGGATTTCGAAAATGTCGAGTTTGACCTGAGACCCATCGCACATCGCGCTGATCTCATTGGTCATCGTCTCGATCTCAGCACCACGCTTGCCAATAATAAGGCCGGGACGTGATGTATGAAGTGTCACACGGACGCTGTTCCAAGCGCGCTCGATCACCACTTTAGAAACGGCTCCTTTTTGAAGGCGACGCTCCAGATAACGGCGAATCCGGAGATCAGCGTGTAATTGGTCGGCATACTCCTCTTCAGGTGCATACCATTTCGATTGCCAGTCTTTATTGACGGCTAGTCGAAATCCGATCGGATGTACTTTTTGTCCCATGTCTAATTACAAAATTGTTCGTTCAATTACGCGCCGTGCTTCTCTTGGTGAAGAGCCTTCGCCTTCTCAATCCATTCGTCGCGCTCGATGCGCCCTTTAAAAGAAAGCTTCTCGTCGAATTCGGCGATTTGCTCTTTCGTCCAGTTCGCGATCTGCTCGAATCGGTAGACACCGATCTCGTTGAGCTTCTCCTCGATCCCGGGTCCCACTCCGTTAACCTCCTTCAGATCGTCAACTTCGGCGGGGGCGGAGTCATAGACCATTCCAAGCTTCGCGTCAACCCTTCCCGAGTCAGCGGCAGGCTTTTCCTTCGGCGCGTTTTCAACAGGCGCTTTTGCCTCAACCTTTTTCTCAGGAGCCTTCGCCCCGGCCTTCTTCTTAGCTGGCTTTGATGCCTTGGCCGCGCGCTCCGGCGAAACGTGCTTCCTGCCTTCAGGCTTCTCGCCTTCAACGTCGTCACTCAGAACCACAGTGATGTGACTAGTGCGCTTACGAATAGCAGCGCCTGACCCCCGTGCTCTTGCCTTGAAGCGCTTGAAGGTAGGCCCTTCGCCAACGATGGCACGCTTTACGTAGAGACCTTCCACGGAAAGCTCGAAGTTATTCTCAGCATCAGCCAAAGCTGTCTTCATCGTTTTACCGAAAAGCTCAGCTCCCTTGCGCGGAGTGAAGGTCAAGATGTCCAATGCAGCCGAAACCGGCAGGCCTTGAATTTCTCTCGCCACATCGCGCGCTTTTTGCGCCGATATCCTGGCAAATTTGTATGTCGAGGTGACGTCCATGATTCTGATTGGGATAAAATGTTTACAAACTGAGCTGGTTTGGTAGCAACCGGATGCCGTCTCCCACGGCAACATCGGAAATGTCTGCTACTTTTTCCTGAAGTAATGCGCCGGAGATCGAGTCTCTGACGTCCACGATCATCGCGGAGTAAATAGGCTTGTCGCCACGAAGCACGACAATGGGAGTGCCGACTCGCAGACCTTCCTGGCGTCCCGCGTCGAAAACGACGAGACCTATGCCGGAGTCGAAGCTAACGACCTGTGAATCGGAGATGTCACCGGAGGCAACGCGCTCAACCGGAGTCGCCATCGCTGAAGAAGCTTGATTGATCGCCTTCTCAGCTGCTGTTCGCTCAGCCTCCGGAGCGTCGGATGTCGCTTGTACGTATTTAAGGAAAGCCTCACTCAACTCATGCAGGGCAACTTCGCGGCGCTCACCCTCCTGCTGAGAAATATCGAGATCACGAACTGCCTTGAGAAGACGTTGCTCGATGCCGTTCTCCTCTTTGGTGAATAAATCCACGCCGAATGCCTGCAGCTTCAGCTTCGTCTCCCGCGCTTCGAGCATCTGCTCCTCGCTGACGCGAACAGCCTCAGCCAGACTTCCCACAAGCGCCTTCCGCCGGCCCTCCGCCTCGGCCAATTGCGCCTGAGATACCGCAAGAGCAGCCTCTAATTCACGAATCTCAAGAGACTCGCTCGGCCCATCCTGCCCAATGACAAATCCCGCAAATAACCCGGCGACCGCAACCGCGATAGCGGAGCGAGATGCAAGGGTAATGAATGCGGGAAATTCCATTGAAACGACGAAGATGGGATTAGGCGTTAACTCTTAGGACTGTGACCACTGTGGCCGCCGAATTTCCGGGTAGGGGAGAATTCGCCGAGCTTGTGTCCAACCATGTTCTCTGTCACGAAGACCGAGAGAAAGTCTTTCCCGTTATGAACGAGAAACGTGTGTCCGACGAAATCAGGGGTGATCATCGAGCGGCGCGACCAGGTCTTGATCGGACGCTTCTGCCCGGTGTCATTCATTTTGTCGATCTTGTCCAAAAGTTTGGCTTCGACGAACGGTCCTTTTTTAAGTGAGCGGCCCATTTTTAGTAAATAGTGATTAGGTTGTAGTAAATAGTGTCTTGGTCTGGAGTTAGTAACTAATGACTGTTCACTACTTACTATTCACTCCGCCCGGATCAACGGCTGCGCTTCTTCTTGTTCTTGCGGCGCTCGACAATGAACTTGTCGCTGCCCTTGTATTTCTGCCGAGTCCGCTGCCCCTTGACGTGGCCCCAGGGACTCTTCAAGTGCTGGCGTCCGCCACCGGACTTTGATTTGCCTTCACCACCACCGTTCGGGTGATCAACAGGGTTCATACACATTCCGCGGACAGTCGGGCGGATGCCCTGCCAGCGGGAGCGACCGGCCTTGGCGCTGACAACCTGCTCATGATCGCCGTTACCGACGATACCAACGGTTGCATAGCAAGTCGTGTGGACTTTGCGAATCTCGCCCGAAGGCATTTTGATCAGCGCGTAGTCCCCTTCACGGTTGGAAAGAACGCAAAGCTGTCCGGCACTGCGAGCGACCTGACCGCCCTTACCGGGAACGATCTCGAGATTGTGGATCGACGTTCCGGTCGGGATCACTGAGAGAGGAAGCGCACAGCCAGGCTTGATCGCTGCATTTTCTCCAGCGGAAACTTCAGCACCAACTTCCAGCCCCTTAGGAGCGAGGATATAGGAGCGCTGCTTGTCGGCGTATTCGATCAAAGCAATGCGGGCCGTACGGTTCGGATCGTATTCGATCGCGATGACCCGGGCTACTTCGTCGCGGCGATTCCGCTTGAAGTCGATCAGGCGATACTTCCGCTTATGCCCGCCACCACGGTGACGACAGGTGATACGCCCCTGGTTGTTACGTCCGCCTGATTTCTTAAGGGGACGACAAAGGCTCTTCTCAGGAGTCGTCTTAGTGATCTCCTCGAAGTCCGGTAGCAACTTGTACCGATTCGATGGTGTAAGTGGTCTGAATGATTTTAAACCCATGGCTCTATTCCCTTAGCTGGTTAAACAAATTCGATGGTTTCTCCATCAGCGAGCTTCACGAAGGCCTTTTTCCAAGCCTTAGTACGGCCGAAATCGGAACGACGCTCACGCTTCTTCTTTCCTTGATAATTGGCTGTGCGAACAGCAACGACTTTTTTGCCGAAGAGCTTTTCCACTGCCTGTCTGATCTCCAACTTATTGGCGCGTCGGTCCACTTTGAAAACGTACTCGTTGTTCGTCTCCGAAAGCATGGTCGCCTTCTCGCTAAGCTGGATGGTGTCGATCACCTGAAAAATATCCTTCATGATTCTTTACCTCTCTTCGATCAGTTACCGGTGCGGGCGGCGAGCGTTTCGAGCGCCTTTTCCGTAACGATGATTTTGTTGAAATGCAGAAGCTGCTCCGTGTTCAAACTGTGAGCGGAGACGAGCAACGAGCTCTTGTGATTGCGTGCAGCAAGAAACGTCTCTTCGGAGAATTCATCTCCCACGATCAGCGTGCGCCTGGCGTCACCGGACAGACCGGCGACCTCTTTCGCGAACGACTTAGTTTTGCCATCAGCAATCGACAGACCGGAAATCGTCGAAACGTCTCCGTCGGCAATGCGCTCGGAAAGCGCCTTGGCAAATGCGAGTCGCTTCGTTGCCTTGTTCACCTTCTTCGAATAATCACGAGGACGCGGGCCGAAAGCCACACCACCACCGCGGTGGATAGGAGATGCATTACCGCCTTGGCGGGCACGGCCGGTTCCTTTCTGACGGAACGGCTTCTTGCCGGTCGCCGATACTTCGCCACGCGTTTTCGTATTTGCGCTGCCGCTCCTGCGGTTAGCTTGCATCGCGACAATCACGTCGTGAACCGCCTGACGTCCGTAAGCGGAGTCTTCGATCACCGCGATATTCGCGCTTTTCGCCCCGTCCAAATCTAAAGTTTTCGCTGCCATTGGATAATTCCCTCTTCAGTAAAATTCGTTCTATCGATGCGCTGGATTAACTCTCAGCATTGCCCCCGCCTTCTGCAGGAGCTGCTTTCGCAGAAAAATCCTGAACAGGTGCGTCCTTTTTGATTGCCGGACGGATCAATACATAACCGCCTTTAGAACCGGGAACGGCTCCGCTGACGAGTATGACATTGTCCTCGGCGCGTTTTTTGATGACTTTGAGATTCTGAACCGTGCGGCGGTAATTGCCGTGACGGCCAGGCATTTTCTTATTCTTCCAAATACGACCTGGATCCGTTCCTGCACCCACACCACCGGGACGGCGGTGCATCATGTGACCGTGCGACATCGGCTGTCCGGAGAAGTGGTAGCGCTTAACAACACCCTGGAAACCTTTTCCCTTGGTAGTGCCAATCACGTCGACCCACTGTCCTTCGTCGAAGATGTCGACACCGGGATGGTCAACCTCAGGAAGTTGCTCATCGCTGTCGAGGCGAAACTCGAGCACCTTCTTTTTAGGCTTGCCACCATTGGCTTTCGTATGCCCCTGATTAGGAAGGTTAAGACGACCTTCTTTCTGGTCGTCGTATCCGACTTGCACAGCAGTGTAGCCGTTGCCCTCGGAGTCCTTCTTCTGCATGAAGACGTTGTCACTCACGTCGATAACGGTCACGGCAATAGCCTTCCCGTCCTCATCGAAGACACGCGTCATTCCAATTTTCTTTCCAATCAATCCGATGCTCATAGCGCTCGTTGTTGCTTAAAATTCCTCGGTTTCGAACTAAATCTTAATCGTGATGTCGACACCTGCAGGCAGGTTGAGTTTCTTCAACTCATCGACGGTTCTTGCGGTCGGCTCGACGATGTCGAGAAGACGTTTGTGAGTCCGGATCTCGAACTGTTCCGCAGACTTCTTGTTAACGTGCGGCGAGCGGTTCACACTGAACTTCTCGATGCGCGTCGGCAATGGAATCGGTCCCGACACACGTGCGCCAGTCCGCTTAGCGGTGTCCACGATATCGATGGTCGACTTGTCGAGAAGTCGCGCATCGTAAGCGCGGAGCCGGATTCGTATACTTTGTCCCTGCATTTCAGTTATTCCGTTAAAAAATTAAAAAAGTCGTAAAAGCTCTACACGTATTGCTCAGTCATTCGCGCAACAATTGCCGCCGGCACCTGCTCGAACTGGAGAGGCTCCATTGAGAAACTTGCGCGCCCCTTAGAAAGGCTGCGCATATCGGTCGCGTAACCAAACATCTCCGACATCGGCACCTCTGCCTTCACACTGCTGAGACCGGCACGCGAATCGATGTGCGCGATGCGTCCACGGCGGCGGTTCAAGTCACCAATAATATCACCCTGATACTCGTCCGGCACTTCGACCGCGACAGACATGACAGGCTCTAGCAAAATCTCATCAGCATTGGCGAAAGCATCGCATC
>Ga0222633_1000832_pt1 | contig 21625 bp, 17 predicted proteins | sample AntAcemetageno48_FD_179816 | JGI IMG/M metagenome (GOLD analysis project Ga0222633, IMG submission 179816) | Saline water microbial communities from Ace Lake, Antarctica - #48 | ecosystem: Environmental > Aquatic > Non-marine Saline and Alkaline > Saline | place: Antarctica: Ace Lake | collected...
ACTTATTTAGCACCATATTCGGGCACTTGTTGTAGTGACAAAACCGCTGAGATACGTAATCTTACACTTGGCGAATCAATCCGAACAGGTGCCCTGCTAACCAATCATGGCGTATAGCCCGATTGTATCTCTCCGTGTAAACATTTCGTGCGGGTTGCTAGGCTGGATATAGCCAAATTGGATGCGATGCTCTTCGGTCCGATTTTTTAGCGCGCCACCTTGCTACTCTGGCCCTTTATCGTACCGAACCGTCCGCGGCTTCCTGTACCATTCGATCAGTTGATTCAGCGTACCGACCACTCGTCATGTCGGCAATGACATGTGAGTTTCAATGACTAAACCCTCGCGATTGAAATCATCGATTACGTTCAGCCGCCGAAACGGTCGCCCATCTCCTAACTGGCCAGGTATAAAACCCATTGAACACCTATGGTTAACAACTGGTGGCATTACTAATATTTCAGGCCTATCTCGAAGCAGCTGTTTTCGGTTTGATCCGAAGGTTTAGCTCTAGCTCGCGATAAATCACCTGCACGTGTTTACGATTCCACACAAAATGCTGCACGTTGCGCAAATACAGATACCACAACCAAAAACCTCAGCTGCGCCATATGCTCATCTGCCAGCTCTGGTTTGTAGCGATAACAGCTCCCGCTGATACCTAACACCGTACAGGCCCGACGATACTCAGATCACCAAACCACACAGTATACTTCGCCCTCTATCACCACAGAGCGGGCTTTAATACTTTCCCTCAAAGGCTTCCTTACGCACTGCCGAGATCAGCCGCCCTTTGGCATATACCTTTTTCGAGCGCCGATTTTCTTCCCCAATTTCCTTCGTGCGTTTCATGAGCTACGGGTCCACACCACCAAAATTCAAACTCCGCAATGCTCATGCCATGTTCCCGGCACAAATCGGGTACTGACACGCCACCTTCAGCTCACTTCAGTATCGCTAGGATTTGACTATCGCTGTATCGTGATTTTTTATTGCAAAGTCTCTCGCGTTCAGTTTTCGAGAAAACTCTACCAATGACTCCCCCACGACTTCGTGAGGCGATTATCAAATCGGTGCCGGTTCAAATAGCTAGAGTGCGCAAAGGAAGAAATAGATGATTGGAAATACACCAGCGCAACCATGTTCGTTCTCACCTACCGCTGACCAGTTTACGGATGGTTCTGTTCGCAGAACAAACAACATAAGTTATGGGATCTTTACGAAGGCGTTTTACGCACAAGGAGGGAAAGTCCGCTGCAAGAAGACATCGGCTTCTTTTCTAATACCTTCTCCGTTTTTGAGTCTCGACGACCAGCAAGCCCGACCATTCCCACTTTAAGTAGACACTAGAGGAATCGGCGTGAGGCTTCTCATTGAAAGATTCGGATTATAATGGTGGTCGATTCCTGGGAGCAGACCCTTTAAAACCAGCTTATCTCCTTCGGGAAGCCCTCTGGATCGAGAAGCCGACTCTAAGTGTATCATTCTCGCAGAAGGTAAAAATACATTCCTCAGGCCACTCGCTTCGAGCCTAAGGCAGAGTTCTAGATCTCCAGCTACTGTTAATGCTTCATTAAAGCCGCCTATTTGAATGAACTCGGACTTTGCGATGGCCAAGCAAGCGCCAGTGACGGCGATCACCTGCCGTCGACATAATGGGTGCGTAAAAAACCCGCACTCACCAGCACTAGGCACATCGTTACCGAGGTAAATATGATCTGCATACCCGCCGAACCCAAGAACGATACCTGCATGCTGGATAAGGCCGTCGGGATAAAGAAGAAGTGGACCCACAGCTCCGACACCATCCTCAAGCACCACAGCCGACAGCTTAAACAGCCATTCAGGGTCCAGTATTTCGATATCGTTATTCAAAAATATTAGGACGTTTCCAGATGAGACTTCCACCGCGTTATTATTTAGCTCAGACCAGTTAAATGGGATGTCACACTTAATCCCCACAACCTCACCCGCTTGCTCTGCGCGGTCCAGCCAAGAGATAAACTCTGGGTCCGTCGAGCCATTATCTACAACGACAATCTCATACTCAATTTCGTATTGATGTTCCTGAATCGAGTCAATGCAGTTTTTAAGCAGATCGAGTCTGTCTCGAGTGGGAATGATGATCGAAACACGACAGGCGTCATTCGGAGCGATGTAGAGATCCGGCTCAATTGATTGCTCTTTCGTCAAATTGGTATCACTGCCAAAGAAATTCTGTGCAATATTGATGGTGGAACGCCAAGGATCAGCGGGTGCGAAATGATGTGTCAAAACCTTGGGAAGTCGTGACACGTTAGAGGCACCGCCTAATACCTTAAGGCCGAGCTCATAAAGTGATTCACAACCTTCCAGCAATGCAATCGAGCTTAGATGACTGGTTCGTGTCGCCCAGGCAGGCAATGTATTAGGGTCCAAGAGCATTTCCCGAGAGAATGCCCCTTTAAAAGCAGGACTATGGCGTACTCCATTCTCCAAAAAGTCGTGATCCCAAATCACTGCGTCAGCACTCTCTAACAGCTCATGGACATAACCCATCAATTCCCAATTAATCGAGGCAGGGCTGGCTAGAGCGAGCACATAGTCTGTTTTGACATTTCGTGTAAGCATTGAGACCAGCTCGCGCGCATTCAAAGCCCGGTCTGATTTACACGCAGCCATCAGCTCTGAGCCTAGAACGATTACCTCTTCGACATATTGGGATTTCACCAGCTCGTCGATATAATCAGCAAACTCGATGGAGTTATTTGCAGCAAGTATCACCGTCATAGTGTGTGACGACGGAAAGGGCACGGAAGCCTCGTGATCAACCCAGTGCTTATATAGCTCGGGATCATTACGACGAAGATAGGCACAGCGAGAGATCAACCAGCCGCCAGCGCCCCTGTATCCTTTCAATCTCGACTCTGTGTAGGTGGTTCTTAAAAAACCGAAATACCCGCCAAGATCCTTAATGATCCAACGACGAGAATTCCAAAGAAACTTAATCGCCCATATCAAATTCGATGTCTTTTTTGCCAGCGCCATCGTCATTCCATTCTCTAAACTAATTATTTACGCCGTGTATCCAAGACGAGATTTGGTTCCGCACCGCGACAAACGGTTCGCAAAATTAGAATGATACTTGGTGGATCGAGCAACGTTGATACACCAGCACAATCAAGCCCTAGCTTCCTTAGCAGCTAGCATTCACGTAATATCGCATGCGTCACCCTCTCAGCGGAAGCGTTCGCCAAAAAATTGAAGCAATTAACAGGCATTATCAAGAAAGCAATTTCTCACGAGGGCTCCTTCAAGTCTCTTTTTGGGAAGAGTATCGCGGTCGTTCGCAACGAGGGGCTGGGGGGGATAAGGCGCAGAATTCGACATTTACAGATCGTTTCTCGGCAGCTCCTTTCGTCCCCTTCCGGACAGCCGATGAGTTATGAGACTTGGCTCGCAGCTAACGCAACCACTTCTTCAGACTATCCGAGGTGGGTCTTGCGCAATAACAAAAACCACCCAAGAATTAGCATCGTTTGTCCGATTTATGAACCAGATTCAGAATTTCTCTATGAAGCAGTCGAGTCTGTACTCAACCAAAGCTACCAAAATTTCGAGCTAATACTGGTGGATGACAAATCACCAAGCTTTGATCTCAAAAAATTCCTCACCGCTTTTAGCGACCCAAGAATTATTACCGTACACCGCTTCGAGAACGGCAACATTTCCGCCGCAACCAACAGCGGTATCGAGCAGGCAACTGGGCACTATATCGCTTTTATGGACCAGGATGATCTTCTGGCAGCCGATGCATTGCTTTGGGTCGCTGCAACAATCTCGAAGCATCCGCATTTAAAACTCATTTACTCGGATGAAGACAAGCTCGATGAATCCGGCAATAGATGCGACCCTCATTTCAAGCCTGATTGGAACTACCACTATTTCCAAACATGCAACTACATCTGTCACCTTGTGGTCGCTGAAACAGCAACAACGAAAGCTATCGGCGGTTGTCGACTAGGATATGAAGGCGCGCAAGACTTCGATTTTTTGATTCGGTTTACCGAACAACTCGCTCCTGCTGAAATCTATCACATACCCCTAATCCTTTATCACTGGCGGAAGCATAGCGGCAGCACATCCTCGGATATATTTGCAAAACCCGAAGCGATAACAGCTGGCCTACTAGCGCTCCAAGATCATATCTCCAGAACGAAAATAGAGGCAGAAGCCTCGTTAAACCAGATCAGGTACTACGTTCAGTACAAACTTGAACACAAACCAAAGGTCACAATCATCATCCCTACCCGGAATATGATTGAAGTTCTAAAGCCTTGCATAGAGAGCGTCCGAAAACTCACCGACTATGATAATTACCACATTTTGGTCATCGACAATGGCAGTGATGAGCCCGAATCACTCAAGTATTTGGAAGATATCTCCGCCTTTGCCACGGTTGTTAGGGACGATAGTGAATTTAATTTCGCGTCTCTCATCAACAAAGGGGTTGATATTTGTAATTCTGAATTGGTTTGTTTGCTAAATAACGATATCGAGGTGATTTCACCAAACTGGTTAAGCGAGTTGGTAGGTGTTATACAGCAAGACAACGTCCAGATAGTCGGTGCGAAACTACTCTACGATGATAATACTGTACAGCATGGCGGTGTCATATTAGGCATTGGCGGTGTCGCAGGACATGCTCACAAGTTTCTACCTGCAGAGTCAGGTGGCTATTCGGACCGAAATATTTGTCGCCAAGAACTCTCTGCGGTTACGGCCGCCTGCCTCCTCACTCGAAAATCAGTATTTCAAGAGGTCGGCGGCATGGATGATAAACGGCTAACAATTGCGTTCAATGACATAGACTATTGCCTGAAGGTGAGAAGTGCTGGATATAAGATCGTATGGACGCCACATGCTTGTCTTTACCATCATGAGTCTAAGAGCCGAGGCCACGAAGATTCACCAGGGAAACAGCGGCGTTTTTTACGTGAGATTGATGCAATGAAGGCATCTTGGGGAGAGCAACTCTCTCGAGATCCAGCATACAACCCCAATCTGAGCCTAGAGTTCGAGGATTTTCGTCTGGCATCCAATCCGCCGGCAGCAAGCATCAGAGTGCCGGTTTTTCAGTCTGCCGATAGAACTCAACCAGCGAAATGACTGGCGAGATAAAAGAACTGAACGTGCAAGAATTATCAAACGAGCAAGTGTCATGAAAATTTGCGTCATCATTCCTGCCTTTAAAGTGAAGGAGCATATTGCGGCGGTAATCGAAAAAGTCCCTGTGGACATCAACTCTATATACATAGTGGATGATTGCTGCCCAGAAAAAAGCGGCACATATGTAATGTCCCAAAATAGCGACCCTAGAGTTGAGGTCCTATTTCACGACGAAAACAAAGGCGTCGGGGGCGCGATGAAGACCGGCTACCTTCATGCATTGAAAAATGGGAATGATGTCTGCATAAAGCTAGACGGCGACGGCCAAATGAACCCGGCTCTGATTCCTAAATTTCTTCAACCAATACTTGATGGCAACGCCGACTACACAAAAGGTAACCGTTTTCATAGCATCGAATCCCTAGAGTCAATGCCATTCACCCGTAAACTCGGCAATGCATGCCTATCTCTCATCAACAAATTTACAAGTGGCTATTGGAACATTATGGACCCAACGAATGGTTTCACTGCAATCCATCGCTCTGCACTTGAAAAACTCCCACTACACAAGATCAGCAACCGCTACTTTTTCGAAAGCGATATGCTCTTCAGGCTCGGGACAATAAGGGCTGTCGTCAAAGACATCCCAATGGATTCGGTTTACGGGGATGAAGAAAGCAATCTGAAAATTGGCACTACAATCCGCGAGTTTATCCCACTCTACTTCAAAGCCTTTTGGAAACGTGTTTTCTATACATACTTCCTTAGAGATTTTAATGCTGCATCTTTGGAAACAGTTATAGGCGGCAGCCTTTTTACTTTTGGGCTAATTTTTGGAATACAGAGCTGGATTACATCGTCTTCTCAGAACGAACTCGCCAGTACTGGCACTGTGATGCTTTCGGTTGTCCCGCTCATTATGGGGTTCCAACTTCTACTCAGCGCGCTACACTTCGACATCGAGAATGTACCAACAGAACCGTTGCAACAACAACCCGACCCGACGCTCTGAAGCGGAACCCTTCAGCTTCAATAACAATCTACTTCGGGATAATACATGCATGTTGAAAGTAGCCGGATAGATTGGTACTTATGAACTTACTCATGAAGTCAAAGCCAAAAATCACAATAATCATTGCCCTGCTCATCGCCTGCTCAGTGGTTTGGTTGCCTGAACTTTTAACCGGCTATTCCGGTCCAGCGAGCAAAACCCCGTACCATGCAATGTCCTATCTCAGGGGCGTCGGTCTATTTCTGTTCGTGTTCCAGCTCTTTTTACTCGGCGCCGCCCTTAGCCTGGCCGCAAAATCTTCAGGCTACGAACACGAAGAACCAGGTATTTTTTCGAGTGCAATCATTGGTCTAGCTGTATTCATACCCGCCTTTTATCTTCGCTCACTCCTCGGCAGTTTACTTGGTTTACCGATTACCCAAATTGAATTGTTGTTTTACAGCTTCGCTGCACTTTACGTGACAAGACGTACTGACTGGCGAAAGAGGTTGATGGACAACGCCATTCCTCTTTTTCTTTTTGGGTTGCTATGCGTCGCTCTAGCACAACATGAAATGCCTAGAACAATTATGCTCTCGAGTGATCCGGATCAACATTCGTTTTTCGCAGCACAGGTAGCAAAGTATGGTTTGGTCCCATTCGCTCAGCAAGATTGGGGAGGACTGTCCTTCGGATACCCTGCTGCTACAGGGATCATGATATTTATCGCCTCGTCACTAAGCTTTAGCAGCATCGCTGACGCGACAAATATTTTGCCGCAGTTGTTAGCTTATGTTGGGATATTCGCGATGGTAGAGGTACTGCTAAAGCGACAGGAGCGACTCAATCAAAAAATCCAATTTGCTGTTCTGACTCCAACGATTCTAATTTTTCACTATGTACTTCCGTACGGACTCGAACCCGGACACTTTCACCACGAGGGTTATGGCCGATTGTTGGCGCTCTGCTTCTTCGCTCTACTAGTGTCTTGGAGTCTGACCGCGACCCCAACGGGAAGCGATCAAAGGTCGCACCCATTGCTTGTGATTATCGTGGGCTGCGCCGCACTCTTCTGTCTACTTGTTATTAACCCGATAAACGGCTTCATAGCGGCCTGGATGTTCGCCTGGGTATATCTCTTGAAATACCCCTCAAAGTTCTGGATGCTTATATTGCCTCTCTTTGTGGCACCTCTTCTGCTACTGGATCCATACTACTTCGAACTGGTTTTTAGCGAAGCACGCACAGGCGGCGTAATAGTGACCCCGCGTGCTAGTGCGGTCGATACAACGTCAATATTAAATCAATTTTTCTCCCGCTTGGGTCACTGGAATCAGCGAGGAATGTCGTTCTTTCGCTTACCCTATCTCCCAAACGTATTAATGGTCTTCTGTTTGCTCATTGCGCTTTCGACTCTTCTGCGCGGGACCATCACGGGATTTATCAAACCCTTCCTGTTGCTGCTCGTAATCTATATCGGGTGGATCATATTCTCGGCCGCATTCGACCTACTCAGCAGTCACCCTACTTTTCGACTCCTTCTGCCCTACCTCCAATTCAATAGAGAGCAATTTCTCTATCTTATGTTCTTTGCCCTAATAGCGCCCATATTCGCTGAGCTAAGCAAATCGGTAAAATCCTGGCTACCAGTTTGTCTGTTTGCTGCATTTTTAGGTTATGGTTTGAACCAACATCAAGAGGGGAATGCCTCATTCAACAAGACCAGCCGAGTTAATTATTGTGGCTCAATGGGTTGCTTGACTGATGATGACAAACAAGTCTTAGAAGCAGCTGAGCAACTGTATTTGTCATCAACAGAAAGTTTCGATCGAATGTTGATACCCAACGCCGCTTCTCAGCACGGTGTTGAAGGATGGATCATGCCTCGCGGTGGTGGTCGATCAGTTCATTTCTATGAGACTTTTCCCACCGCTTTTTTCTACTATCAGGGAGATGCTGACTACACCGCAGACAACTACCGATTAAAAGTTTGCCAAAGTCTAGATATCAGCTGGTTGAAATCAAAAAATATCCGTTATCTATTCACACCGACCCAGATGTTGGATGCTTGTGTTTTTGGCTATACAGATCTCGACTCAAAATTTGAAGTTCTATCCAGGTCAGGGTCCTCAAGCTTATATCGACTTTACTAGCCTATTCGCAGTAACGACTGAACCTAAAAATCCAACCGAATCTAACTTGCGATTTTCGTCCGCAAAGCGACGCTGAATACAATCATACGAATCACAAAGAAAAGCATGTGACCACCAAACCGCTTAAGCAGTATAAACGGCCTCAACAAACTCAGCGTTATTCGCGTCGCGCTCAGTTTGACCTCCAAGAAATTCACTAAGGGACCAACCATACTCTTATTGCCGTCTCGCAACGCATTAGCGATATCAACTATGACAATATTACGTAGCCCAGAAGTATCCAATACGTCGCAGGAAATACCCAAAGCAGCACCCCGGCTTATTGCACTCTCTAAGCACGCCAATTCTTCATGATAACGTTTCATGGTCTTCGAATTAACGACTGTGTGATTATCGGCATGACGTCTATAGCGATAGAGTTTTTGATTTGTTCCGCATATTTTGTACCCAGATCTCAAACATCGAAACCAGTAATCCCAGTCAAGAGTTTGCTCTAAAGCCAAATCGAACTTGCCGATTTTCTGAACAGCCTGCGTGCGATACATGACGGAGGGACAGTTGATAAAATCAGCCATTAACAACAAGTCATACTCATCTGAAATATCTCGCTGAAACGCAATCGCGGGCAAAAATCTGGCGTGTTTATAGAATTCAGTAATGGAAAATACGGCAAGAGAACGATGATCAATCGCCTGAGACGCGCAGTGTCCCAAGGCAGAATCTGGATAGGCATCTAACAATCTTATCATTCCTTCAAGATATCCAGGTTCATAACTATCATCACAATGAAGCAGAGAGAAAAATTCGGTTTCGACTAGATCAATACCTCGATTCCAATTCGTTGCAATTCCGCCATTTGGAAACGCCCTAATTTCCATTTGTGGCAAATTTACCTGATAACGGGCTGCAATTTCTAAAGAATCATCGAGGGAGCCATCGTCAAGAAAGATACACCGGAAATTTTGCAATGTTTGGCCCAGCAGACCTTGAAAGCAGTGATCTAGGAACTGTGCGCCATTATAATTAGGGATTAAGACTGTGACTCGTGGCATCATTCCGAAATGATACTGACATCCTTATCCCTTTGATACGACGACTGTGAAAGACACAACTGAACTTGCCTACAAGACTCGACTCCTAAACGCAGATACTCGCTGGAAACGGCTGCTAGACGTTCAGCGCCCTTACCGTTGGAATCTAGAGCGTCTAGGTTTGAAGAACGTGCTAGATGTTGGTTGTGGAATCGGCAGGAACCTTCAAAACCTCAAGCGGATTGGCGTTACCGCGGTGGGTGTCGATCACAATGAGCACTCCGTTAATGAAGCTAAATCGCGAGGTTTCGAAGCACTTACCTCCGAGCAGTTTCTAAGTGCTTACGCGGCCAATCAGCCAGAATTTAACTCGATTCTTCTGTCGCATGTCCTAGAGCATATGCCCGCAACCGACGCAATTCAGGTTTTAAAGGACTATTTACCATATCTAAAACCCGGTGGTATTGTCGTATCAATCACACCCCAAGAAGCAGGCTATAGAACCGACCCAACACATGTTAATTTTGTCGACCTAGCGGGCATCCAACAGATTATGGAAGCGGCAACTCTAACCTTCGAAAACGGGTATAGCTTTCCTTTTCCTCGCCTGGTCGGAAAAATATTCCCCTATAATGAATTTGTTGCTGTCGGTAGAAAATGACCGATAGAGCGATCCTAAAAAAGCACATTTTTCGCTACTTAGCTGGCGGAGCCTCGACTACTGCACTGTGCTGGGGCTGTATCTGGGCATTTGTTGAGCTCGCAGACTTCCATTATCTCGTGGCCACTAACCTCGCAACATTCATCGCCTACTTCTACTCCTACGCAATCAATAAGGTTTTTGTCTTCGAAGATCAAGAAAACAATCATGTACTGAAAGGTAGCAAATTCCTTGCACTACAATTAACACTTCTGATGTTCACGAATCTGTTTATGTTTTTTGCAGTTTCTATCGCATCCATCAACTATATGATTGCAGTAATCATCATTTCTATCGTCAATGCAGTCATTAGCTTCTTAGTGATGCGCTCTGCGATCTTTCGTTAGTTATTGAGGCGTTGGACCTGTTCCATCGCGCGTATCAACAAACCGCTTCGGTGTACTTCCCACAAAACCATTGGAAGCATCACCCTCAAACCAACCTGCGATATCCACAATGACATCCGAATTCGCGGAGCTAAACAAACATACGCTGCCATCACTCCCGACAGGTGCAATCACATTGTTGGCAACGACATCTCCGGCGACATAGTTTAAGTTTGAAGCCAATGGTCGCGAAGCACCGCAGGGGTACACTGTCACAAACCCACTAGCGCCTGGGGTCACAACTGTGACATTCAGTGCCGCTGCCGTTGCACCAGCAGGGACAATTTGTGCCGAGCCTGATACGGTCAAACTAATGCCACGGACTGGCACATTGAGTTCGTCAGCGCTTGTTAACGCGCCAAGTCGACCGCCCGTTCCGTCTCGAGTATCCACCAACCGGCTTGGCGTTGCACCGGTAAAGCTTGCACCACCAAACCAACCCGCAAGGTCTACCACCACGTCCGAGGCTGCCGAACTAAACAAGCAAACCTCTCCGCTTGCGCTCACTGGTGCAATGACTCCGTTGGCTACAACCTGACCAGCCACATAATTGACATTCGATGCATTCGGTCGTGGAGCATCACAAGGATAGACCGTAATAAAACCGCTAGATTCTGGATTCACAACCGTCACATTTAGCGCTGCCGCACTTATGTCCGCAGGTATCGTCGTTGAAGTTCCTGCGGAAGTTGTGACCCCCAAACTAGTGATCTGTATGCTCAGAGGCGAAGCACTGGTTAACTTCGTCAATGGTGCTCCGGTTCCATCCCGTGAATCCACGAGCCTTTGGGGCGTTGCGCCGGTGAAAGATTCACCTGCAAACCAACCAGCAACATCAACGACAATGTCCGTGGTTGCCGAGGAGAAGAAACACACTTTACCGTTGCTTCCGATAGGCGCGATCACTCCGTTAGGGACTACTTGTCCAGCAACATAATTGACATTAGAAGCCAGGGGTCTTGTCACACCACAGGGATATACCGTAATAAATCCACCAGAAATTGGCGACACAACAGTTACGTTCAAAGAAACAGCAGTCGCAGTACTTGGAACTGTCAATGCAGTCCCTGACGGTGAAGTAAGTGATGCACCCGCTACCGTCAGTTCGATTGTTTTATTCGGGTCCAATCGAATAGCTGTATTAGTATCACTGTTATCACCAACACCATCACCATCTGAATCTACGGTCTCTGAGCTATCGAGCGGAAAGGCGTCGTTCGTATCCGGCACCCCATCGCCATCATCATCCGTATCCGCATTATTGCCAATACCATCATTGTCAGTATCCGTAGACTCTGCACTATTGGTTGGAAACGAATCTGACACATCTGGCACACCATCGTTGTCATCGTCTGCGTCCGTTGAATCAGGGGTGCCATCGCCATCGGTATCCAACTCACCGCCAACCGTCGCGGTAAACTTAGCAACTTGGAATCGAACGGTGTCGATAGACTTTGCCGCGTCAGCCCCATTTGTTGCATCAGTGATATCAACACCGCAACTGAGTCCGTTACACTCGCTTAGCAATGGTGAGGAGAAGACATTTCTTTCGCCGTCACTACTGATACCGAAGTCATCTGCATTAGCCATCACCGTTACGAACGAACTATCTACCCCGTGCCCTGCAGACCAAACAAACGTGCCGCCATCAAGGTCATTTCCATTCGCCATCTCGCGGCGGGAATGAGTCACACCAAGGAGATGGCCAATTTCGTGCGCTGTAACGTTGTCTCTACAATCTATGTAAACTGCCGCATTTGCATCATTAGCATGACTGCTAGATGCGAAATCCCCCTCCAGGCCCTTACCCGTCAACGTCGCAAGTCCACATAAATTACCACTTGTAAATGGTAAGAAGATCACCGCGATGTCGGCACCAGTAGACGTTTTCAGGCTTCGAATGTCTGAAAACACGCCCTGTTGCCCATCCATCATATTAAGCACGGTTGAAAGCGGTGTTGTATCACTGAGAGCAATTTCCCTGGTCAGTACATTGCGAATGGTGACGTTTGTGCTGCTGGTTGAAAAAATCTGATTCGTCACAGACAAAATTTGATCTAATCGTGCAGTGATGTCTCCATTATCAGTCGCGGCAGGCGCTCCAGGCGTGTGGTAAAAGATTGCATCAATCGTGGTTCCCCCGGGCTTACTATTGGGGTCGGTCACACTTGTCCCTGCCAATCGTTCATTAAAATTACTCACACCATCGCCGTCAGTGTCGTCCAATAACTCGACCGCTGAAGTAGAAAAAGAGCGACTCGCAATTGGCCCAGCATCGAAGCGGACCGTCTGAAAGACAAGGTTCTGGCTGCCATCCTTGATGAGCAAATGGAAATAGTCGAACCCAGCATTCGATTGCTGACTAAATGATGTCGTGATCTGAGATTCAATAGTCTGGGACTTAGGACCAAGTTGCAAAGCCAGGTTATGGGTCGCGGCCGTTGAGAAAGTTGAAAAGATAGTCGGACCGTTAGCCTGAATAATTAGCAACTCAAGGTTACCCGTTGTGGTAGAAACTCCGTTGTTCACAAGGGGTGGTAAATTGATGTCGACGGTTGAACCCGAAACCGTGATTTCTGGCGTACCGTCAAAGAATATCTGCGCACGTCGATCATCGATGCCGTTGTCAATTGAGTATCCGCCGGCCTCAGAAAGGGTGACGGAATCCCGCATACGGATAAAATCGACTCCATTCCAATCACCGCCAGCCTGCTCCTCTAGCACCAATGAAATAAAGTAGGTGTCGTCAGCAGGAATTGAAATTCCAGTTTTAAACTCAGCATTGATGATCGATGTTCCAGCACTCAGCCCAGTGTCAAAATTGTGAGTTCCCAATGTAAAAGACCCACTATCAAAAATGCTTGGTGTGGCGTGTGCGGCGATGCGCAGTCTCAGCTCCCCTGAAGTTGTTGCCTCTTGATTGATTGCACCGGCACGAATAATCATCGAAGTTTGAGAACTCGACTTGAATTCACAGGGACAAACCAGATCAACCTTGGTGGCGAGTGCGTGAGTCGAGCCCAGACCCAATCCCATGAGAGTTAATAACACGGTGAAAAGTCTACACATTTTGGTATTCATCCTTACCGTAAAGCCTGTTCAGCATCAGGTTGCTTTGGGAGTCTATAATCAGGGATGGAGGGGTCCACATGATGATTAAACGCACGTGCGGGCGCAATCCAGGCAACTGATGCATCACCCCGCAAGTTATACACGCCTTGCTCTGTTCCGATCGTCGCAAACGTCGAGCTCTGGCTGATCGTCATCACAAAATCCAACAGCGGATTGTCATTCACCTTACCCAACACTGATGTATTGCCGCTAGCCAGTTTTTCGACGGCGCGAACCGAAATTCGAACGGCTTCATTCAAATGCGGAATCAAAACTAACACCTGCCGTCCTTCTGACAGGGTTGAGAGCAACTGCCGGTTCAGCTTGACCAGTCGTTTATCGGGTATATCTGCACGAATAGAGGGAGCCGCAGGGTAATCTGCGCTGAGTTCAGTCCAGAGCGCCGGTTCGGCGGTCACCTGTTCAGTTAATTTAAAACTCGGCGGCGGCTGAAGCGTGATATTGGGAACGACTGGCTCAGGTTGACCAGTTATTAGAACGGCATCAGTCTCAATTCGCGAGTTGACAATCACTACAGATAGAGAGGTCAGTACAAGAACTGAAGCCAGTATGAAAAGTGCACGGACCATGGATTGAGCATCTTAAAGGACCATCCCATTTAAGCCTGAAGCTCATTAAGGGTCAACCGTATGTCCGACGATCAGCGTTTTCTTATCGACCGTTGATTAGCCATCATTCGAGCCATGGCCCCGTCCCGTTGCGGGTATCGACAAAGTAGGCGTACTGGCGACGAAACCGCCCACGTCATTGCTCTCTATATAGCCAGAGGTGTCGACTATGACGTGACTAAGCGCGGATGAATATACACAAACCGTTCCAGTAGGACTTGCCGGCGCCATCACGCTACAAATCGAAAAACTAGGATTAGAAGCAAGTGGCCACTCCATTCCGCATGGATAGACCGTAAAAACCCAGTCGCCTCAAAGTTCACAAATGTGACATTCAGGGATACAGCATTGGCGTCTGAAGGGACAGTAAGTTCGCCCCTACTCTGCGAACGCAGATTGCGAACGACAATTGGCAAAGAAAGTGTATTTGAAGGTGCCGATTGAATCGAGCAATCTGCCTTGTCTCCGACACCATCACCATCTTTAGATTTGGCAGCATCTTTTGGAAATGCGTCCAACTAATCATCAATGCCGTCGTTATCATCATCAGGGTCCACGCTGTTTGCGAGGCCCCGTCGCCATCGAAACCTGCCGACGCAGCACCGCTGGTCGCTGCAAACTGAGCAGAAATTTTCGCATCAAATTGGTTACCACTATCGTCGTCCTGAGCTAATAGACTTAGCGTCAGGCAAGCTAAACTAAAATTGATCCACAAATGAATTATATGCAGTTGCAATCACGTCGCTGACCCTGCAATCAGACGCACTCAAGTTTTCTGAAACAACGTTGTTTAAAGCAAGTAAGTTGGACACACACGTCGAATCACCGGACGCCTTGGATGACTGAACAACCAAACATAGGGTTAACGTGACAGAATGCAAGATCCTCATTTATTAGAGCATAGGCAATATCCCGACACTTACAGTGTTATTTCATCAGTTCATCGCAACAATACATATTCTAAGACCGTTCATGCGCCAGAGTCTTGGTACGCTCGACTTTCTTGGAGCATATTTTCAGATTTAAGTAGCGGGACCAAGTTCCCCTGAAATGTGAAACTCACTATCAACCGCTAAGTAAGGAGTCCCACAGTTATTCAGCCAGGCAAGCCCGTCTTCGGCACCCTTTAACAGAGCGATTGTACATATTGTGCCAGCGACTAAAGTTTGGCTCGCGATGGCAGAGACGCTCAGTAACCCATCCACCGGCCATCCAGTGTTTGGATTGAGAATATGACTATAGCGGTGACCCTTAAGGTCGAAATACCGCTCGTAGCTTCCACTCGTCGTGAGGCCACCTGTAAACAATTCAAGGAGAGCTATTGGCTCATCGGTTTTCACAGGATGACGAATGCCTATTATCCACGGTTCGCCACTGACATGAGGACCGACGACCGCTATGTCCCCACCTAGATTTATAAGACCGTGCTCTATTCCATTTGATCGGATCTGAACTGCCACCAAGTCAGCTATATATTCCTTTCCAAACCCACCAAAATCGAGTTCCATTCCAGGTAATTCAAGAAATACAAAATCTTGACCGACACTCACAGCCCGCCAATCAACTAACTCTAGGCACCTTCGAACATCACTCTCTAAGGGTAATCGCGACATTCCTTTCTGCCACACTGATCGAAGCACACCTGACGTGATATCAAATAAACCGCCGCTCTCGATGAAGCATTGACTTGCATAGTTCAATAGGCCAAAGGTTTCTGGATCGATCTTGGTCTGACGTTTGCCCGCGTTCTGATTGATTTCAGATACCAAACTTTTCTCTTGGTATCTGGAATATTTGGCCTCAAAGCGTCGGATCTCAGCTACTGCATTTGATGCAACCGATGTCAGTTGTGCGCTCAAATTCCCTTCTAAAATTATTTCACATTGCGTGCCAAGAGCATTGAACCGTTGGGTCAGAATTTCCACTCAATGCCCATCGAATACAGGGTGAACTCTAACTCTGCTGGATGCCCCGTTGAGCGGTTTCTATCTTCACTAATATAACGCATCCCGCTAGCCTTTAACGCCCAGTCACCCACAGCATATCGAATCGCTAGACCTGGGCTTAAAGCATCAAAATTGCCCAGCCTATGGTCACTAGATTGAGAGATTGTATTGAGTGAACTAAAGTCATCCACCAAACGAAAAAAATCTGCTGAGTTCTGGCGATAGAATCGAATAGACGGCGATATTCTTAGACTTGCATTGATGTTTTGGTGCCAATCAAATTGGAAGGTATTAGCATGCACGCCAAACGAATCTTCATAGTAGCGATAGTCAAAATGCATTGCTGCATTAAATGATTCATAGAACTTTCGGTAATTGGCAACAATAAATCGGTCTCGCCGATTATCGGGTCTAATATCCCGCAGTTTATATGGGTCTGAGAGATAACCACGAACGCTCGTGTAGCCTACCGTTAACTGCAAAGTAGATGAGCGATTGATAATCTGAGTCGCGCCCAAGGTGATCGCCCTACTGTCCTTTTCAGCTCTTTGAATTCTATTGAAGATAACCGCATCGGTCGGGGTGAGTGTGTCCGATGTATAGTTAACAGCAGCAGAAATCGTCGTCATACTATCGTTGATATCCCAAGATCCAGAAACGCTATAGCCATTGGAATCATAGTCATCTTCGTCAGAACGAGTTGCACTAAAAGCATAACTCGAATCGTCTAGATATCGCGTCAACGTTATTCCAACTTCATTGCGAGAATCATCGATGGTGGCCCCCGACATGATCAATGCCGATTTACCCGCGCTATCCGCCACAGTTCCCCATGGCGAAGCACCGCTCATCACCTCCCTCGCCATCGAAACTTCCACTCCCCACGCCTTTCCGAATGGCACCACAAGCATGAAACGCCCAACATCAATGTCATATCGATTGGGAGAACCCGTCAATACTGCACTATCAGCTACCGACTCTTCGTCGTAAATGGCACCCGTCAAAGCCATCGTCCGCTCCAGAGGCTGGTTAGCTGCGTACCCAGGCATTGAAAGCGCTGCAGCCATCAAAGACATTAGAGGCGACTTTTTGTCTTTAGTTGCAGCCACAACCTGCTCCTGAAGCGGCTGCACGTCCGCTGGAGCCTTCCTTGCTGAAGTAGACTTGTTCATTCAATGCGGCATCGACGACGCCGCTGCCATCTTGCATTTCAGGTAATGACAGGAGATCACGTTCCCAGGGTTTGACTGTTTCACACCCGGCGCCTAAAAGTAGTCCAACTAGCACTACCACCCTCATAGAAGCTCCTCAATCTGTGACTTCAAAACGACTTCATCACCGGGTAAAAAACCCTTGTGAATGACTCTCACAATTCCTTTTTTATCAATTATGAATGAAGATGGCATTGAAGGAACATCATAAAGCTCCACTACAGCGCCATTCGAATCATCTAGGACAGCATGAGCCACTGGCATTCTGCGTAAGAACCTTTCTACTGCTGCTCTCTCTCGATCTACGTTGATCGCCAGCAGGATGAAGTTTTTACCTGAGAGCTCCGATTGCAACGCAGACAGACGCGGCATAGAAATTTTGCAGGGCGCGCACCATGAAGCCCAAAAGTCGATGAGCACCACTTTGCCCAACAAATTTGAAAGCTTAAATTGTCTATCACCGCTAAATGAACTCAGCTCAAAATCAGGCGCAAGTTCTCCGACCTGCGGAGGCTTGGCATGCACTGTGGCTGTACAAAAAACAGCCAACAACACGCAGATGAACCGGACTGGAGGGCGAATTTGCCAATAAAACTCATTGAGTAAAAAGGCCAAATAAGATGCCTCTCATCGATTTTTTTCTAGTATGGTTGAAAAGCTATTCGGCGTCTATTAAGTTGGATTTATTGAGTAACGCGATTCGCACCAACTTGAAAGGCATGGACCCAAAGCAAGGTAATATTTCAATGCTAAGCTTTCGACTCAAACTAACCCTAACCATTGTCTTAATAGTACTTTTTCAATCGGCTAGTGCGGTCAGGCTATCTCCAACAAATGGAGAGATTGCCTTCGCTGTGATTGGTCACCCGGTGCGATCCTCAGGCGAAACCGTCATTGTGCCAAGTACTGCAACGGCGGTGGCACTTAACGTCACAGCAGTAAATCCTTCGGCCCCAGGGTTCATAACAGTCTATCCTTGCGGCGTTCCGAGACCCAATGCTTCGAACTTGAATTTTAAAGCCGGTGATGTAGTACCCAATGGGGTTATTGCCTCGGTCGGCTCGAACGGTGGGGTTTGTTTTTACTCTTCTCAAGAGACCGACCTAATTGTTGATTTCTCAGGTTGGTTTGAAGGTGGCGGGTATGTCGGTGCGACGCCGACAAGACTCAACGATACTCGAGACGGCACCGGTGGGTTACTAGGGCCCATTGGCGGTGCTCGGCAAATGACGATCCCTATCGCAAACTTAACTGTCGTCAATGCAGCCGGTGATAGCACTACGATACCATCAGACGTTACCGCAGTTGCGCTAAATGTCACTGTGGTGAATCCCGCCCAGAGCGGTTTCGTGACTGTGTGGCCTTGTGATGTCGATAAACCCTTCACCTCTAGTTTGAATTACACGCAAGGCGCGGTCATTCCTAATGGCGTCATTGCACCGGTTGCTGCCGATGGCACGGTCTGCGTGTTCTCCCAGGTTGACACTAATTTGATCGTCGATCTTGCCGGTTGGTTTCCTGGTGAGGCCTTCGTAGGCGCAACACCGCTCAGGTCTGTCGACACACGAACCGGCCTAGGGGGTCGAGGTACGCCGCTTTCTCCACCAGAAAACGTTAACGTTCAGGTGGGTGGCGTAGAACTTGTCGTCAAAGGTAGCGCCACTCAAGTGCCACTGAGCGCAAGAGCAGCGGCGCTTAACGTGACTGTGGTCAATCCAAGTAGCGCTGGCTTTGCAACAGTTTGGCCTTGTAGTGATACGCGCCCAGATGCGTCTAATTTGAATTTTGTTGCTGGCCAAGTGGTGGCTAACAATGTGATCGCGCCACTAGGTTCAAATGGCGACATCTGTATCTACACGAACGTTGCAGCAGATATTGTTGTGGACAATTCCGGTTGGTTTAACGCTAACGCTTCTGATTCCTTCGTTGGCACTACGCCTAATCGAATTGTGGATACAAGGACCAACGTTGGGCCACTTCCAGGCGAGCAACTCACCACAACAAACTCTGGTGGTAGCGTCGTCGACGCTGCTATCGCCAACAACCTGTACACAGATAACATCCACAATCAAATCATCCAAACCAAATGCATCATTTGTCACATAGTAGGTGGCGTTGCAGGCTCAACGCCGCTTATTTATAGCACCTCCGAATCGAGCAACCTGCAGGTCATTCGCGACTACGTCACCACGGATAGCGAAGGGGCAAATCGGATTCTGGATAAATCTCGCGGTGTTGGCCACGGTGGTGGCGCTCAACTTTCCGCGCAATCAACTGACTATACCAACCTTGTGGCGTTCCTAGAAGCCATCAGCGGCGAGTCTATCACCCAGCAGTCAATCGTTAGCTTTTTTGAAGGCGCAACCTTATCCAACCCGCCGGAAACCATTCGTCGAGCATCCATCATCCTTCAAGGTCATGTTCCTACTCGTGTTGAAATGCCTCCAGTAAATGCAAGCAAAGCAGCACTCAAGGCCACCCTCAAAGAATTAATGCAAGGTGAAATTTTTCATGACTTTTTGATTCGCGGCGCCAACGACCGGCTGCATACAGATGCCTTTCTAGAAGGACTTTTCTTGGAGATTGGTGACCTCAACACTTATCGCTTTCCCATTGGAGCGAACGAATACTCGAAGTTCGACAACAACGACATGGCACAACAGCGGATTAAGGATGATTTCGCCAATCGTTTTCGCTATGGGCTCGCACGCTCACCGCTCGAGCTGATTGCCTGGGTTGTTGAAAATAACCGGCCCTACACCGAAATACTAACAGCTGATTTTATGATGATGACGCCGCAGGTGAACGAATTCCTTAGGGGCACTGCTGAATTTGTCACTGCAAGTGAAACAGAATTCCAGCCGGGACAACATCGTGGTCAAATCTATGGAGATAGTCTTCTAGAGCAAACATTCATACCAGAATTTGGCTCTAGGGTGACAAGCCATAGTGGATTCCTCGAGTATCCACACGCTGGGTTATTAAACTCTCTAGCTTTTCTGAACCGTTACCCCAGTACAGAAACAAACCGAAATCGAGCTAGAGCTCGTTGGGCGTTATTTCACTTTCTCGGTGTTGATATCGAAAGGTCAGCGAGTCGAACCACTGACCCAGAAGCCCTGGCTGACACAAACAACCCCACCATGAACAATCCAAACTGTACGGTATGTCACAGCCAACTCGACCCAGTAGCGGGGCTCTTTCAGAACCATGGAGACCTGGGTTTCTACCGAGAAGCATTCGGTGGAATGGACTCACTGCCAGATTCCTATAAGTTTCCTGAAAGATTCCCAGATGCGCAGCCCACTGAGTATGTAGCCGGAGATACCTGGTATCGAGATATGCGACGACCTGGCTTTAACGGTGCGTTCGCTCCGGATGCGGCTAATAGTCTACAGTGGCTTGCTCAGCAAATGATCAAAGACCCAAGATTTGCGATCGCTGCAATTAGATTCTGGTGGCCGGCAGTGATGGGCACAGCCCCTTTAATCGCCCCTGAAGTGAGCACTGATCTAAATTTCAATGCGCAGCTCGCAGCTTTTGACGTTCAAAATACCTTTATCAACGACCTTGGCGCGCAATTCACCGCAGGTATCGACGGTGGCCCACCCTTTGATTTCAAAGACCTCTTGGTAGAATTGATCTTAAGTCCGTGGTTTCGGGTGAAAGATCTAGACCCAACAAATGCGGGAGCCGCGCTAAAGCAACTTGGCGCAAACCGGCTCCTCACGCCTATCGAATTAGACAACAAGGTTTCTGACCTTTTGGGGTGGCGATGGGGAGAACATCCTCAGGGGCAAGGCCGAACTCACTTGAAAGATAACTACAGAATCTATTACGGAGGGATTGATTCCGTAGGTATTCAACAAAGGTCTAGAGAACTTACCCCACTTATGTATAACGTTGCAGAGCGTATGGCCATCCATATGGCCTGTGGAGCCACTGTTTACGACTTTTTTATCCCTAATGACGAAAGGCGATTGTTCTTTGACATCACACCCGGTGACACCCCTATCAGCCAACTCAGTTCAGTATTTGAAGTGGCGGGGGGTTCTCACGAAGAGGTGCAACCCTACACAACCGTTGGTGAGCTGTCTGGTGAAAATCAGATATCTATTTACTTTCTAAATGATTATTTTGAAGAAGACACCCAAGCTGATAGAAATCTAATTGTCGATAAAGTCACGGTCACGACACCAGGTGGCACGATCATTTTCACCCAAGAGATGGAGAATATTCAATCCACACCTAATGCCGTTGTTGAATGCGGCAGCCCCCACTTTAGTCCTAATGCTCAAAATAGTGCCGACGGCTTTAAT
>Ga0222633_1000834_pt1 | contig 21568 bp, 16 predicted proteins | sample AntAcemetageno48_FD_179816 | JGI IMG/M metagenome (GOLD analysis project Ga0222633, IMG submission 179816) | Saline water microbial communities from Ace Lake, Antarctica - #48 | ecosystem: Environmental > Aquatic > Non-marine Saline and Alkaline > Saline | place: Antarctica: Ace Lake | collected...
GTCCGCGATCGTCACCCAAAGCAACAAAACGTAATGCCACATTGTGTAGCGACACAACGATGCTCTTTGCCTCGGTAGCGCATTTCGAGCCGAGAATGTGCGCCCACTTTTCAGCAAGTGAGGCAGGGTCATCGGCTTGCAGTTCAACGCCGACGATATCTATGGTGACATCCTGCTTGACCTTGTCGGCCCAGCCGAGACCGCCGACGGGCATCCAGTAGCCATCAAAGTCATTATACTGGTCTGACTCAAGTTCAAGGAAAGCAGCCTCAAGATCCCGGGGGTGCAGCTGTGTCAAATGCCAGTCACCTCGCTCTGTTTCATGGGCAATCCGCACGCCACTGTCGAGGGCTCGCTGTCGTGCAGCAAGCTGCATATCTCGACTGTTAGCTTGGGTGATTACCATGTAGCCACCATCACCTCCGCGTCGCTCCAAATAACGGCCTGCCGCAGTTGCATCCCGTATTGGCGCGACTACCTCAAGGAAGTTTCGACCAATCGGCATCAGGCTATTCTCGAGCCCGAATGCGGCGACACCATCATCGACATAACAGACGTTAATACCGAGGATGGCCGTTAGGTCTTCAATGACGGGCTTGAGTTGCTCAGCAACAAGGCAGATCTGACGGAGTTGAATGCTCATTGGCTCATTCCTCCAACTTGGAAAAATTAGCAGCACGCTTTTCTACAAATGATGCGACGCCTTCTTTAAAGTCATCGCGCGCCAGACTCTCATCCATCCAGCGAGTGGACTCTGTCATCGCCTCGCCTAAGTCACGATTCAAATGTTTGTAGACCTGACGCTTCATCATCATGATGGAGGTGGGCGCTGATGTCTTTGCGATGTCGCGCAAATATTGCTGTGCTTCGCTGCAACAGGTGCCGGGTTCGCAGAGCCGATTGGCGTAGCCCATACGGAAGGCTTCCTCGCCATCAATCCGCCGTGAGCTCCAATACATGTCGAGGGCATTGGCGGGACCGACAATGCGTGGCAGCATCCAACTGGTGCCATGCTCGGCGATCAAGCCGCGCGGTCCAAAAGAGGTGACCAGTTTGGCTGTGCGGTCCATAAAGCGCATGTCGCAGAATGTCGCGTAACTGAAGCCGAGTCCTGCAGCCGCACCATTGATGGCGGCAATCAACGGCTTACGTAGCCCAAGAAAATAGGTCGGTGACCCGTCGTAGTTTGGGTCGCCATCTGGATTGCCCGGTTTTGCTTGCAGATGATCGAAGTTGGCCGCGGTGCGCTCACCTGCATCACTCATCGACCCCAGAGCATTCATGTCCACGCCAGCACAGAAACCACGGCCCGCACCCGTCAGTACAGTGCCGATCACCTCGGAGTTTGTCTCCGATTGATCTAAAGCGTGGCGAATCTCTGCCTGGGTCAGGTCGGTCAGTGCATTCAATTGGTCCGGCCGGTTCATGGTGATGGTGGCAACAGGACCATCGACAACATATTGAATTTCCTGATACTCCGACATATTCACACTCCTCGTTTTTTCCCTATTATAGGTGCAGGCTACTGCTGTAAGGCATACCTTGTCGAGAGATTCGAATCTGGCGCTACAGGCAGCCATTTATCTCGTCCATTTATCCCGTCCATTTATCTCGTCATGGGTGTTCTAAAACTGTGATGGTGGCCTCCAATACCTGGGGTGGTCCTGCAGGCGATGGGCAAGTCAGAGAAGCGTCACTGCTGGTGGTAATTAAGGTCACTACGATAATGATGGGAGCAATACTCCAATAGGGGCCATAAAAACTGTAGTGTTTTGAAAATGTAACGGCCAACAAATACCGCCAGAGTCGCAGCGATTTCGGCGTACAAAATGTGCCGAAAGGTTGATCCTTTGGTGATTAGGCGTCGCTGGTGTGGTTTGACCTCACCACACAGTGGGTTTGTCGCAAATTCAAACCATTGAGCGGCCGACAGCGTCATACTCGGCAATATCTAAGTGTTGGAACAACCCTGTGAACTTAATGATCAAAATTGGCAGCCCGATAGTCATTCTCGCGTTTGGGTTTGGTGCCTTTTTTCTGCTGGATCTTGCTAAACCAGAACCTGAAAAGAAAATTGAACCTCCCAGACCTCTCAGCGTGTATATCGAGCCGGCTGCGAGAACTGATATCTCTTTGCGAGTGAAAACCGGTGGTGAAGTGCGTTCTCGCACCACGGTCAATATTGTGTCTCAGGTGGCAGGACGAATTGTTTCAGTTTCGGCGGAATTCACCGAGGGCGGAAATGTCACTCCAGGCATCTCCTTCGTTGAAATTGACGACCGTGATTATCAATTGGCGTTGTCCTCGGCGGAAGCCAATGTCGCTGAGGCAGAGGTTGGTGTGCAGGAAGCGCTAGCGCAAGCTGATGTCGCTCGAAAGCAACTTCGGGATGCCAAAAATGCCTCACCCCTTGCACTCAAGCAGCCTCAGGTAGCCCAGGCCCACGCGAGACTGAAAGCTGCCCAGGCCATTCTGCAGCGAGCAGAACTTGATTTAGGCCGAACCAAGATCGCGTTGCCTTTTGCCGGTCGTATCTCCGAGAAGATGGTGGGTATCGGTCAATATGTCGGTCCCGGAACAATGATTGGCCAGGCGTTTGCAACAGATGTTGTCCAGATACGGTTACCGCTCACAGATAGCCAACTTGCCTCGCTCGGTTTACCCATTGGTTTTGTCGCAGCTGAGAGCAATAAAATACCGGTGGAGCTGACCGCCGTGGTTGCTGGAAAAATACAGAACTGGCAGGGTCACCTCACTCGGCTTGATGCATCGATTGATAGTACAACCCGAACTCTATTCGGTTTGGTTGAAGTCCAAGACCCCTATGGCAGTAACTCATCTCAGCACGCAATGCCGTTGGCGGTTGGCCTCTATGTTAATGCGGAGATCTTTGGTCGCCAGGTTTCAAACGCCACTGTGATTCCCCGCCAAGCATTGCGGGCCGGTGATAACGTCTTTGTCTTGAACGATCAGCAACGCCTAGAAATACGTAATGTCACGGTGGTGCATAGCACTGAAACCGAGGCCGTGATTGGTGAAGGCGTGCAGCCCAATGAACGGGTCATTATATCGTCCATTCGAAACCCTATTGCTGGCATGAACCTTACGCCTTTAACGCAAGTTCGAGAATCCGTCGCAACCCGAGGTGGAATTTAATGGAACGCCTGATTAGCTGGTGGGCCCATAACGCCATTGCAGCTAACCTGTTGATGTTTGGCATTCTGTTGGCTGGAGTGCTGGGTTTTAACGCCATGGAACGTGAGACCTTTCCAAGTTTTAAGCCCTCGCAGGTTCAGGTCGAAGTGATTTGGCCGGGCGCCGCACCCCAGGAAGTTGAAGAACAAATCGTGGTTCGAATCGAGGAGGCCTTGAGTGGCCTTGACAATGTTTACCGGATCTATTCAACCGCGACCGAAGGTTACGGTCAATTGGATATTGTGACCTACCCATCGGTTGATATGGAAGAGTTCCTGAATCAAGTCAAAGGCATTGTTGACGCTGTTAACGCGTTGCCTAGGGATATGGAGAATCCTCGGGTAAAACGCACGATCTATCGCCAGGAAATTTTCCGCGTTGCCGTTCATGGTAAAAACCTGGATGAACGAACTTTGAAGAATCTATCGGAGGACATTCGTGATGAGGTTGCAGCACTACCTTGGGTCTCAATTGTCGATCTATTTGGCACTCGACGAGAGGAGATTACCGTTGAGGTCAGTGAAGATGCCTTAAGAAAATACAACTTGAGCTTCACTGAAGTGGCGGCAGCCATTCGTAGCAGCTCAATCAATCTATCCACTGGACGGATCAGAACCGAGACGGGCGACGTATTGTTGCGGGCGAGAAACCTCGCGAATTCCGAAGCAGAATTTAGCGCCATCGTGATTAAGCAATCTAGTGAAGGAGCGATTATTCGGGTTTCTGATGTAGCCAAGGTAATTGATGGTTTCGAGGATGAAGAGATACTAGCCACCATGAACGGTGAGCCTGCTGTTTTAGTGCAAGTCATGTCCACGGACAATATGCAAATCGTGAAGACCAGTGATGCTATACGTACCTGGATAAAGGAGAGACAAAAGAGCCTCCCAGAGGGCGTGAACTTATCGATTTGGTTCGATGAGGCTGATGCCTATAAATCGAGAATGAGTACCATTAGCAGTTCTGCCGCTCTAGGTTTGGCTATGGTTTTTGTTGTGTTGTTTCTGTCGCTTCGTCCCAAAGTGGCCTTGTGGGTAACTGGGGGTATTGCAGTTGCTTTTATGGGCACCTTCGCAATATTACCCGCAAGTGATGTCTCTCTAAATATCCTTTCCACCTTTGCATTTCTGTTAGTGCTGGGGATTGTGGTGGATGATGCGATTGTCGTTGGCGAGAGTATTTACGAACATAGCCATAAGTTTCAAGGCGCGGACGCTGCAGTGAAAGGTGCTTATGCGGTGTCGAAACCTGTGGTGTTTGCAGTACTAACGACAATGGTTGCTTTTGCGCCATGGTTTTTTCTGAGCGGTGAAGACGCCCAGGTCACCCGGCAGTTGTCGATAGTGATTACCGCTGCCTTAACAATTTCGCTGATTGAAGCATTTTTGATTCTGCCAGCGCATCTACGTCACCTTCAACATCGAGAGAAACTTGGCCGAGTCGCTCAGTGGCAGAAGAATATCGAGCAGAGCATTGTTCGATTTGCCCAAATAAAATACCGAAGATGGGTGTCCATCGCGGTTGCTCATCGCTACATCACCTCCAGTGCATTTATTGCTTTATTTGTGGTGAGTGTCGGAGTATTTCAGCATGGCTGGGTAAAGTTTAATTTTATGCCAGAAGTTGAGGCTGAACTCATTTACCTTCAAGTGACTCTGCCGACTGGTACGCCTTATAGCCGTGCGCTTGAGGTGCTTGATCAGTTACAAAAGGCAGAGCTTGCTCTGATAGCCGAAGTAGAAGGTCGCGCTGAAGCTGAAGGTGGAACTGGCAAGCTGATTGAAGGCTGGTACACCAGATCCCGTCGGGACAGCGTTATCGCGATCGTAAAACTAGCGCCGCCGGAAGTCAGAGACTTGTCAGCAAAAGAGGCTGCAGAACGCCTGCGTGAGTTAGTTGGCGACGTACCGGATGCAGATGAAATCGAAATTAACTATACGATGAATAACTCGACTCCCAGGGTGAGTTATGTGATCAAACATCGTGACATGGAACTGTTGCAGACCGCAGCAACTGAGCTTAAGTCCAAACTTGATCAGTATGAAGGCACCTATTATGTTCGCGATAATATGCGCGGCGAAACCTTTGAGTTGCATATGCAGCTTCTGCCGGGTGCAGAGAAGCTAGGCATCGATTTGGCAACGGTCAGCCAACAGGTTCGTCAAGCCTATTACGGCGAAGAAGTTCAGCGGCTGCCAAGAGAGAACGGCGATGTGAAAGTTATGGTGCGATATCCAAAGTCGTCCCGCTACAACATGGAAAGTCTGAATGACTTTATGGTTCGTGCTGGGGACGGACGGCAAATTCCGCTGATGTCGATTGTGGATGTGGAGCTTGTTGCGGGGGTTCAGCGCATCCAACGTCGAGATGGCGAACGAATGGTTCGGGTCACTGCCGATGTGGTGGGTGACTTTATGAGTGACATTAATACGGATGTGGTTGATAACTTCTTGCCGACCTTAGAAGAACGATATCCAGGTATTATCATTGGCCACAGTGGTCAAGCTCTGGCGGAAGAATTATTTTTCGAGGAGCTTTTCTCTCTCTATGCAGTTGCGTTATTTGTGATGTACGCCCTGATTGCAGTGGCTTTCCGATCCTACTTTCTGCCACTGCTGGTCATGACGGCCATACCATTTGGTTTTATGGGTGCGGTTTATGGTCATCTGGCCTTTGGCGTTTCGATGGCATTATTTTCTTTCTTCGGCATAGGTGCAGCAGCGGGAGTTGTGGTCAACGATAACCTGGTTCTGGTGGACTACATCGAACGACTGCGTAAAGAAGGAGTCGCTGCAACTGAAGCTGTTGTGGATGCTGCCGTGGCGCGATTCCGTCCTATTCTGCTGACCACCGTCACGACCTTTGTTGGCCTAATCCCGATTATGCTCGAGCGTTCGACCGATGCTCAGTTCCTAAAGCCAGCTGTTCTTTCTCTTGCGTTCGGTGTGTTGTTCGCGCTATTCGTCACGCTAGTGCTGGTACCTTCACTGTATTGTGTAGGAGAGGATATGCGTCGAGGCGTCTCCGCCTTGCCGAGAATTCTGAAGCCCCTGGGCTTGCGTAGAACAGACTGATTTGGCGCCATTCAGATGGGGAATCCAGCTTGAATCGAGCTGGATTCCTGTCACAATCCATCCCTTAAATTATTAGCTTAAGTAAAACCTAAGGGGAATGTATGCGGACTGTTAAACAACTCTTTGATCTGACCGGCAAGGTTGCATTGTGTACAGCTTCATCTAAAGGCATGGGCCTGGCGATGGCAGAGGCGCTAGCTGAACAGGGCGCGAAGGTCGTGGTTTCGAGTCGTAAACAGGATGCGTGCGATGCTGTCGCGGCGAGCATCAATGAACAATTTGGTGAAGGTGTTGCGACTGCGATTGCTTGCAACATCGGTTACAAAGACCAACTTCAAGCCCTGGTTGATCAAACCCACGAGAAGGTCGGCAAGATCGATATCCTGGTCAGTAACGGTGGCGTTAATCCCTTTTTTGGTCCCATGTCAGAAATACCCGATGCTGCTTTTGATAAGATCATGAATAGCAATGTGCGCTCGAATCATTGGCTTTGCCAGATGGTACTGCCGGATATGATTGCCGCTGGTAAGGGCTCTATTATGATCACAGCGTCCACCGGCGCTCTCGGTGCATCTGACACGCTTGGTACCTACAATATTTCCAAACTCGCAGATATTGCTCTGGTAAGAAATCTTGCGCTGGAAAATGGCCCCCATGGTATTCGTGTTAATGCAATCTGCCCGGGTGTCATCAAAACGGATTTTGCTCGAGCACTTTGGGATAACCCTGAGGGCGAAGCGCGGGCGGCGGAAATGGTTCCCCTGCGAAAGTTTGGTGAAGCCGACGACCTGAAAGGTCTGGCGGCTTATCTGGCTTCCGATGCCAGTGGACACATGACGGGTCAGGCGCTAGTTGTCTGTGGTGGCTCAAATATGTGGAGCTAACATTGCAGGGCTAAGACACTTGAAAAGCTCACAGCTGCCTCCACATCATGGGTAATTACCTTTGATATCAATTCGCGGATCGTGACATGACAAGAATCTTTCTCTTTATCGTGACCAATATGGCGGTCATCGCTCTGATCAGTATCGTCTTCCAGATACTGGGGCTCGAGGGCATTTTGGCAACGAACGGGGTTGATCTTAACCTAACGGCACTGCTCGTGATGTCAGCGGTCATCGGCTTCGGTGGTTCCTTTATTTCTTTGGCTCTGTCCAAGTGGTCCGCCAAGCGGGCTATGAAGGTGCAGATCATTGAGCAACCCAGTAACGCCAAGGAGCGTTGGTTGCTGCAAGTGGTGGGTCGCCAGGCTGAGCAGGCGGGCATCGATATGCCTGAAGTTGGCATATTTCCTTCGAATTCTATCAATGCCTTTGCGACGGGTATGCGGCGTAATGCAGCATTGGTTGCGGTGAGTTCAGGCTTGTTAGCGGCCATGAGCGAAGATGAAGCGGAAGCGGTGCTGGCTCACGAAATCAGCCATGTGGCAAGTGGCGATATGGTGACGATGGGATTAATGCAAGGTGTTGTGAATACCTTTGTGATCTTCCTGTCGCGGATAATTGGCTTCTTTGTCGATCGTGTCATTCTTAAGAACGAGCGTGGGCTTGGGATTGGCTATTTTGTCTCTTCCATTATCGCGCAAATATTCCTCTCTATTTTTGCTTCGATGATCGTCATGTGGTTCTCACGCTATCGAGAATTTCGCGCTGATGAAGGCGGTGCTCGGCTGGCAGGTAAGCACAAGATGATTGCGGCGCTGCGGCGGCTGCAGAGTAATCAGGAGGCTGAAATGCCCGGTGAACTGATGGCGTTTGGTATTGCATCGGAAGCACCCAAATGGTCTAAGCTGATGATGAGCCATCCACCCTTAAGCGAACGAATTGCTGCATTAGAGGCGAGCTAGCGAGCAGTCGTTCTTGCCCTCATGGGACCTGCTGACAGTTGAGTATCTGGCAGCAGGTTCTGCAATAACAAGTCGCGTGTATTGTTGATGCTGCGCTTTGCGCTTCTGTAGATGGGTCAGTAAACTAAGCCCTATGCATGGCACGGTGCCCCGTGGTGAATTGGAGCGCATGATTGACCATTCCTATGGGCTAGTTGTGAAAAGTATGATTCGCAAAGCTCGCGCTCAACTAGAATTACACTTCACCTTTGATCAGCTCTACGGGAGCCCCTAATCGAATTTGTAGCCACTATTACCAAAGGTATCGAAGACCTTCTCGTCAATGAACTGCAGTCCCTGGATATTGAGGCAAAGCCGATTAAGGCGGGGGTTCGTTTCTCCGGAGATCTTGAAACCGCCTATCGCGTTTGTTTGTGGTCTCGCCTGGCGAACCGCGTGCTACTCAACCTGGGTACTTTCCCGGTTGAAAATGATGATCAGCTTTATGATGTCGTTAGAACAATTGACTGGTCAAAACATCTAGATCTTGAGCGCACCTTTAAGGTGTCGGCTTCGGTCTCCCGGTCCAATGTCACTCACAGTCACTATGCAGCCCTCAAGGTCAAAGATGCGATTGTGGATCAGTTTCGTGACGCGACTGGGGATCGGCCCAACATCGCAGCGGATCAACCGGATCTGCAGATCAACGCTTATCTTGATCGTAACCAACTCGAGCTTGCGATTGATCTTTCCGGTAATAGTTTGCACCAGCGGGGCTATAGAACGCTTGGTGGTGTGGCAACACTAAAAGAAAACCTGGCAGCGGCGCTTCTGTGTCGTGCTGGATGGCCAGAGCAGATGAAGCACGACCATGCTTTTGTCGATTTTATGTGCGGCTCGGGAACCTTGCCGATAGAAGCGGCGATGATGAAATGCGACATAGCACCGGGAATCTATCGCGATTATTTTGGGTTCCTGGGTTGGAAGGGTCACAACCCAGCAGTTTGGCAACGCCTTGTGTCAGAAGCGGAATATCGGCGTGAGCAGGGTATGAAGCAAACGGTTGTCATTCAGGGTTTTGACAATCATCGTCCTACACTGGACAAGGCGATCCAGCATGCAGAAAACGCTGGTTTAGGCTCTGTGGTGGAGTTTGCTTACCAGGATGTTTTTGACTTCAAGTTGGATTTTCCCAAACAGGGGCTGGTATTGGTCAACGCGCCCTATGGTCTGCGGGTCGGAGATCAAGATTCGCTGCCGGAGCTTTATGCTGCCATCGGTAGTGTCATGAAAAATCACTTTATGGGTTGGACCGCGGCGGTTTTTACCGATGACCTAGCGAAAGGCAAAGCGTTGCAACTTCGCGCCAAGAAGATTCATTCCTTCTTCAACGGCAATATAGAATGCAAATTGCTGACGATTCCGCTGAGCGATGATGCGGTGATCAAATCCTACCGCTTGCCCCGGCTGTTACCTGAGCAGGAGTTATCTGAAGCAGCGCTTGGGTTACGTAACCGGCTGAAGAAGAACAAGCGCAAATTGAACGGCTGGCTTACGCAAAGTGACGTCAGTTGTTACCGACTTTATGATGCGGATCTACCTGACTACGCAGCAGCGGTTGATGTTTATCACACCGATGTTCTCAGATTACATGTTCAAGAGTACGAAGCACCAAAAACTATTGACGAGAGAAATGCAAAGCGCCGCCTGGGTGAGCTACTGTCCGTTTTGAAAGTTGAGTTTGATCTGTCGGCGGAACAAATTTATCTGAAGCAGCGGCGTCGGCAAAAAGGCCAATCGCAATACGAGAAGGTAGGCGCTGCCAACACCTTCTATAAGGTGCAAGAAGGTCCTTGCGAATTCTATGTAAACTTTGAAGACTATTTAGATACTGGGTTATTTCTTGATCATCGGCCTTTGCGTAAAATGATACGAGAGCAGGCGAAAGATAAGCGTGTACTGAACTTGTTCGCTTATACCGGCACAATTTCTGTTCATGCTGCAATCGGCGGTGCAAAAACCACAACTCTAGACATGTCGAATACCTATCTTGATTGGGCGAAAAGAAATTTTGAATTGAATGACATTGATCTATCCGGCCATAGGTTCCTTCGAGAGGATTGTGTTGAATGGTTGAAACAGCCTTCGAGTGATCAATATGATCTGATCGTGCTTGATCCGCCCAGCTTCTCTAACTCCAAGAAGATGGAGGGTTTGCTAGATATTCAACGCGATCACGTTGACCTTATCGAGCAGTGCATCGAACGTCTTGCTCCAGATGGCACCTTGTATTTTTCAACAAACCTGCGGGGGATCAAGTTGAATGAGAAGGCATTGTCTCATCTCGAAGTAGTAGATCTCACCCACCAAACCGTGCCCATGGACTTTCAACAGCGAAAGCATGTTCATCGCTGTTGGCAAATCCGCACTAGCGATTAATCAATTTTGCAATTTGTCCGCCAGAGGGTGCGCTTGCAACCCAACTGAAGGTGCCGTTGCAGTGAACCCCATTGCTGAAAATTGTGAGTGTGCCGGCAAACGTCGAAATACCTCGACGTTCAGTGGCGCTGGCGCTAACAAATGCCATTTTTAGTGCTAGTGCTAGTGCTAGTGTCAGAGCTAAGCGGATTCGTCTCTTGCCGATTTCTGGGCAGTCTCTCGGCTAATCAGTGGGGTCCATTCGTTGGCTTTGATATAGTCGAGAGGTTGATAGGCCGGTGCTTTTAAAACGCGGCGCTGCCAGGTGTTCTTGGGAACGGAATAGCGTCTCGAATATTTTCCATACCAGTGACGTAGTTGAGGAGTCGTTCGAAGCCAAGACCAAAACCCGCATGGGGTACGGTGCCGTAGCGTCTGAGATCCCGGTACCACCATAATTCATCGGCAAGGCCAGGAGCGGTCATGCGAGAATCCAGAACATCAAGACGCTCCTCGCGCTGACTGCCTCCGATTATTTCACCTATGCCGGGCACCAGCACGTCCATTGCTGCGACAGTTTTTTCATCGTCGTTCAGACGCATATAAAACGCCTTAATCTGCGCCGGGTAGTTCATCAGTATAATGGGCCTACCCACATGTTTTTCGGTGAGGTAGCGTTCGTGCTCTGACTGTAAGTCCAGACCCCATTCAACTGGAAACTCGAATTTTTGCTTGCTGGCCTTCAATATATCGACGGCTTCGGTGTAACTCATTCGCTCGAAGTTATTCTCGATAACGGTATTCATTCGAGTGATCACATTCTTATCCACTCGCTGCTCGAAAAACGCCATATCGTCCTCACAACGATCGAGCACAACTTTGAATACGCTTCGAAGCAGGTCTTCAGCTAGGTCGGCGTTGTCATTCAGGTCGGCGAAAGCGATCTCAGGCTCCACCATCCAGAACTCTGCCAGATGGCGGCTGGTGTTGGAATTCTCTGCCCGAAATGTAGGTCCGAATGTATAGACCTTAGACATGGCCAGGCAGTAGGACTCAACATTGAGCTGACCCGAGACGGTCAGGAATGCATCGCCACCAAAAAAGTCCTGCTTGTGGTCAACATTACCCTTTTCATCCCGGGGTAGGTTTGCAAGGTCGAGAGTGCTAACCCGAAACAAGTCTCCTGCGCCTTCGCAGTCAGAGCCGGTAATGATGGGCGTGTTGATCCAGTGAAATCCACGGTCAAAGAAATAATTGTGGATGGCGTTTGCAAGGGTTGTTCTCACCCGAGTGATGGCGCCGAAAGTATTGGTGCGGGGCCGCAGATGCGCCACCTGCCGCAGATATTCAAAGCTATGGCGCTTTTTAGCGATGGGATAGGTTTCTGGGTCATCTACCCAGCCCAATACTTGGACCTGGGTAGCTTGGATTTCGACCGATTGGCCCTTGCCTTGAGACTCTACCAGCGTACCCGTGACGATGACGCTTGCACCGGTCGTGATCTTCAGTACTTCTGATTCATAGTTCTCAAGATCATTGGGCACCACCGCTTGAATAGAATCGAAGCTGGACCCATCGTTAATGGCAAGAAAAGAAATGCCAGCCTTTGAATCTCGCTTGCTGCGGATCCAGCCTTTCACTGTAATGGGTGAACCAGCGGCTGGTTCTCCTGCTAGAGCGACTTTGACACTGACGACGGTTTCAATTGTGTCGGACATGAGTATTCTCTACCTAGCTTACGAATCTTAAGCCGCCCATGATACCAAATTTCGTGGCAAGAACTGCGGTAATGGAGGTGATAGAATCCCGCAGACTTTTATTTCCGGAGCGAACATGGACCAGGACCTGATACTCGAACAAATCCAAATTGGCCCGATGCAGAACTTTACCTACATAGTCGGTTCTCGTAATACGATGGAAGTTGCTGTGGTCGATCCTGCCTGGGATATTGCTTCTCTGCTGAAAGTCATCAATGAAAAAGGCTATAAGCTCACGGCATCTCTGATCACCCATTACCATCCCGATCACTGTGGGGGCTCTTTCGGCAGCAAAACCGTTGAGGGTATCGCCGAGCTGCTCGCTCAAAATCCTGTCAAATCCTACGTCCATAAGCTAGAAGCCGAAGGCATCAAAAAGGTGACTGGTGTATCTGACAGTGATCTGGTGAAAATCGATTCCGGTGACAAGCTTGAAATTGGCGATGTGACCGTTGAGTTTTTACATACTCCCGGCCACACACCGGGATCTCAGTGTTTTAAGGTTCGTGACACTCTGGTGTCTGGAGATACCCTATTTATTAATGGTTGTGGTCGGGTGGATCTGCCTGGCTCCGACGTTGTTGATATGTATCACAGCATTCAAAAGTTGGCATCTCTGCCCGATGACACTCTGCTGCTTCCCGGACATAATTACAGTGACGTACCCCACGCGACGCTGGGTGAAACCAAGAAAATGAACCCCTATATGCGTATCAGCGATCTGGAAGGGTGGAGGCATTTTTTCCCCGAATAGAAATCCCATCATAGACGCATATAAAATCAAAATAAGAACAAGGATTGAAAATGAGCCTAACTACTCTGGTATCCGGTTTAACGTTTGCGGAAGGCCCACGTTGGCATGAGGGCCGCCTCTATTATTCGGACTTTTATCGCCATGTAGTCGAGGCTGTAGATTTGCAGGGTAATGTAGAGCTGATTGCCGAGGTGCCCAATCAGCCGTCGGGGCTGGGGTGGCTGCCGGATGGTCGGCTGCTAATTGTATCGATGATCGATCGTAAGGTGCTTCGTCTCGAAACAAATGGTGAGCTTGTTGAGCACGCTGATGTTTCGAGCATCGCGACCTGGCATTGTAATGACATGGTCGTGGACAAGACGGGTCGAGCCTACGTTGGTAACTTTGGTTACGATATAGAAGTACCTGATGCTAAACCGGTGTTGGCCAAGTTGGCCTGCATTGAACCCGATGGCTCGGTACGAGTGGTGGCGGAGGATCTGAAATTTCCCAATGGTGCAGTCATCACCCCCGATGGATCCACCATGATTATTGGCGAAACCTGGGGCCGCAAGTTGACTGCATTTGATATAGCCGCCGATGGCAACTTATCGAATCGACGCGAATGGGCGTCGATTCATCCGCATTTTCCCGATGGTATTTGTTTGGATGAAGCCGGTGGTATTTGGGTGGCTGACCCTGCCCAATCAAAAATTATTCGAGTCGAAGAGGGTGGCAAGATTACCGACGAGATCGATCCTGGTACCGGAGTCTTCGCCTGCATGCTAGGCGGCGCGGATGGCAAACGGCTGTTTGCTTGTACCGCGAAATCATCTGGCAGTGATGCAGCCTCGAACCCTACTGCTAAAATTGAATGGATTGATGTTGAGTATGCCCGGGCGGGTACACCATAGACTGCTTTTATGCGGGCTCTTTTTTTCGCTGAAGGCTCTTTTTTTGGCTGAAGGCTCTATTCCGCTGAAGGCTCTATTTTGCCGCGCGGGTTTCTCCGCCAAAAGCATCAAATAGCTCCGGCAGAAAGCGGCGCAGTTCTAGAGTCATATTGACAAAGGCTGCATCAAGTTTGGCAATGGGGTCCTCATCTTCAATGGTGTCATCGTTCAAGGACTCGAGTTTAAGTTGCTTTAGGATCAGATCTTTATCCACCGCACACTTTAGATCACCGTGCCAGCGAATCCCCAGCCTGGTACAAATTTTCCCGGCCTCAAGGTGTTGTCGAATTTCTTGAGTTTCAAGGTCCTGACGGCGACAGCTGACGGTCGAAGTTTCTTCAATATCGAGCAGGTCGCACTGATCTCCAAAGCTGAAGTTGGTGGGTAGTTGGCGGTTAACGAGCCAACGGGTAAAAACATCCTGGGGCTTTTGCTTCACCTGGGGTGGTGTGACCGAAAACGAGCCTATTGAGTCGCGAACGCAGTTGATAAACATCTCTGCTTCAGTTGGCGCACTGGTGCCAATAACCAGCAGATCATCCTTTGGAGAAATATAACCCATCACCTGCTTTGATCGAGCTAGGGCACGCGGCAGTAATTCTGCCAGGGCATTTTCTTTGATGCTTTGTTTTTCTTTGGCGCGAATCTTTCGAGCTTCAACCCCCTCAATTTTGGCGATTTTTTCCTCAATGATTTCATTCAAAGCGCTGGGTGGAACTACCTTCTCTTCTCGTCTGGCGCAGAGTAAATAACAACCACCCACTTCATGCATCAGTGGGGCGTCTTGGATATCGCCGAGAGGAGAGACCCAGCCGAAACTCGAAGGACGCATGCCGGTGCAAGGTACAAATGCGCGGTTGTCGAGCATCTCGAGGAGCTCATCGGCGGATGTTATAAGCGGCTGTGTGAGCCGGTAGATCATGGCGTTCTTAAAAAACATGGCAGTTCCAAATTTAGCAGGAGACTAGTATATAGAAGAGTTGAGGCTTTTCTATTGCTGTACGGCTAGATCGTTAAAACGATAGATTGCGTTTAGGTGAGCAAACGGCAAGGTATGAGTGAGAAATACACCCAACCTTTGCTGCTCGGGTAGGTAGTAGTAGTAGGAATAGGTGCAACCTGGCAGCATTTCGCTGCGCATAAGGCCATCGCTGGCGCCGGTTTTGAGTTTGGCAGTCAGAGAGGGGCCCAATATTTTAACGTCCCCCAGCGATCCATCGGCAAGGATCAATTGGAGCAGTTTGGCGAAATCTCCGGCGCTTGTGACGAGCCCACCGTTACCGAGCATATCCCAGCCACCACCACCGGAAAAGCTGGTGGGCCGGCTCATAAATTCGCTCATCGCGGAAGTCTCAATCAATTGCAGTTGGCCATCAACGACGTTATAGAAGCTGGTCAGATCTTGTTCACGGGCCTTTGGTACCACAAAGTAGGTATCGTTGAGTTCGAGAGGCGCAAATACCTTCTGTTGCATAAACTCATCCAGGGGCTGTTCTGTCAGTGCTTCTATCACAGCGCCAGCTCAACGAGAGTTAGCAGTCCAACTGAAACGAATAGTTTTGAAGCGCAAGCAAGGCGGAACAGTGAATGCTCATGGAGTTTGATTTTGCCCTTTACGTGACCATAGCCGACAATCTGCTGATTGACTATGGTGCCTGATTCCCGGACCAGATGATGGGCGCCAGGCAACAAACCTTGATCCACGGCTTCAGCGATATCACGATTAAATTGGTCTAGGCCTTTAGAGTTATCCATATTGGCCTATTTGGCTTTGTCCTTCATCGCTTTGGCCAGAGCGTCTGCCATTGCTGAATTTCCTTGAGCGGGCTTCTGATCAGTTCTGTTGCTGCTGCTGGGCGTTCCACCTTTAGAGCCGCCTCTTGCTCCGCTAGAATCTCCGCCTCGTCGACCACGGGATGAATCTTCCTCATGGCTTTTGGCATCATCGGAGAGACGCATTGTTAGCGCAATACGACGGCGATCAATATCGACTTCCATCACTTTGACCTTGACGATATCCCCGGCTTTGACGATTTCTCTAGGATCTTTTACAAATTTTTCAGCCAGGGCCGAAATGTGCACGAGTCCATCCTGATGCACACCGATGTCTATGAATGCACCAAAGTTGGTGACATTGGTGACAACACCCTCAAGTACCATGTCTGGAGTCAGATCCTTCATGGTTTCGACACCCTCTTGAAAAGAGGCGGTCTTGAATTCAGGACGGGGATCACGGCCTGGCTTTTCCAGTTCGCTCAGAATGTCGGTGACCGTTGGCAAACCAAAGTGCTCGTCAACGAATTCGGCAGCTGAAAGTTGTCGAATATATTTGCTGTCGCCGATGAGCTGCCTCACGGTATTTGAAGACTTTGCGACGATTTTTTCCACCACGGGATAGGCTTCAGGATGAACTGCTGAGGCGTCCAGAGGGTTAGTGCCATTCATAATGCGCAAGAACCCAGCCGCCTGCTCGAAAGCTTTTGGCCCAATGCGGGGTACCTTTAATAGTGCTGCTCGATCTGGGAAGGGACCGTTCTGATCCCGATGGCTGACGATGTTCTCTGCCAGCATACGGCTGAGTCCCGACACCTGAGTGAGAAGCGGCACCGAGGCCATATTAAGATCGACGCCGACGGCATTCACGCAATCCTCAACCACGGCTTCAAGCGTTTTGGATAGCTGGGACTGGCTGACGTCATGTTGATATTGGCCAACGCCGATAGCCTTGGGTTCGATTTTGACAAGTTCTGATAAGGGGTCTTGCAATCGACGGGCAATGGAAACAGCGCCGCGAATAGAAACGTCGACATCGGGAAATTCTTTTGAAGCGAGCTCTGAGGCCGAGTAGACCGATGCGCCAGCTTCTGAAACGACCAGAGAAGCAAAGGTCAACTCTGGGTGGCGAGACTTCAAATCCTTTGCCAGCTTGTCGGTTTCCCTCGAGGCAGTACCGTTGCCAATGCTGATCAGCTGGACAGCGTGTTTTTGACAAAGCACAGCCAGTGTATGGATGGATCCGTCCCAATCGTTACGGGGTGCATGGGGATAGATAGTTCCGGTATCGAGCAGTTTGCCGGTGCCATCAACCACGGCAACCTTAACGCCGGTTCTGAGTCCGGGATCTAGCCCTAGCGTGACCTTAGGTCCAGCGGGCGCTGCTAACATCAGGTCGCTCAAGTTACTGGCGAATACTCTAATCGCTTCCTGATCCGCTGCTGTCTTGAGATCCATTTTGAGTTCGAGTTCGAGATGGAGAAATATTTTGGCTCGCCAGGCGAGGTGCACGGTATCGATGAGCCAGGCGTCGGCAGCACGTCCCTGGTCCTCTATGTTGAAGTGCCGAGCGACCATGACCTCACAGGGGTGACGTTCAAATGTCTCTTCATTGGCAACTTTCAAATTCAGTTGTAGTATCGACTCGCTGCGGCCGCGGAACAGCGCAAGCGCCCGGTGGGATGGGATTTTGCTTAGGGCTTCAGAATAGTCAAAGTAGTCGGAGAATTTTGCGCCTTCCTGTTCTTTGCCATTGGCAACCCTGGACTCAAGTACGCCATTTTCTTGAAGATAGGTTCGCGCTCGAGCGAGTAGATCTGCATCCTCTGCAAACTTCTCCATGAGTATTTGTCGAGCACCGTCCAAGACGGCGGTTACATCAGCGAAGCCCTGTTCTGGATCTATATATTGTTCAGCGCATTGTTCTTTATTCTGGGTTGGATCCTCTAGTAGTAGTAGAGACAGAGGTTCGATGCCCGCTTCCCGGGCAATTTGGGCTTTGGTCCGACGCTTTTGCTTGTAAGGCAGATACAGGTCTTCGAGGCGCGTTTTTGTATCAGCTGCCAAAATCGATGCTTCTAGCAGGTCGGTTAGCTTATCCTGCTCATCAATGCTTTTCAGGATGACCCGGCGTCTATCATCCAGCTCTCGAATATAGGTCAATCGTTGTTCAAGGTTTCGCAGCTGGATGTCATCCAGTCCGCCGGTGACTTCTTTTCGATAGCGGGCAATAAACGGCACAGTTGCACCTTCATCCAGTAAGGTAATGGCTGCGGTCACTTGAGTTTCTTGAACAGATAATTCTTCAGCAATACGCTGTGCAACAGAAATCATAGTGTACTGGTCCTGGGGAAAACGAAGTTGGATTCCGAAAGGGAAAATAGTAAAGGTGAGGTCACCGGACGCGAAGGGTAGCGAAAGCGAGTTCCGGAATCCACAAAACATCTGTCATTACTTCATTCTCTTTATCGGGCAAACTATTGCCTCTTTCGTCCGATTCTTATCGCACCAATGCTTCTGATTGCCGGTGGCTGCGCGGACCCAGCGACTTCGGCAGCCCTGGGCACCCTTGAACGCGATCAAATCGACCTTGTTGCTGACTCAAATGAACCGATCGTAGGTATTTTGGTAAAGGAAGGTCAGATCATCGAGGCGGGTGAAATCCTCATGATGTTGGACACAACTCGCCGCCGCCAGTACCGTTGATCCCGTCCAAGGCAAACTTGAATTATTGATCGCAACGCCTATACAGTCTTTTGAGTTGATGGCTGGAAAAATCCTGCTCTATGTACGGATAGGCTATATACAAGGGACATTGATTTTGATGCTTGGCGAAACTCTATTTTCAGTCCCGGTGCGAGGCTCACTGGTAGACTTTTATGCATCGGTCGGCGTGTTTATCAGCAGTGTACTGACCCTTGGAGTAGTGATTTCGACCTTTGCAAAGAGTCAATTTCAGGCGTTCCAGATGACCTTTATGGCGTTTCTACCGCAACTGCTAGTGTCTGGGTTTATGTTTGCATTCGACGGCATGCCAAGAGCAGCTCAGTGGTTGGCTGAGATATTTCCTTCGACACAGAATTCCCCCAATCAACAGTATGGATATCACCCAATACCGCTAATATATTGGAGTGATAGTTGCCTGCCTGCTCGCGATACAATGTCGCAGCGCAACATCAGGAAATTCGAGTGACTGAACAAAAAGAAGCCCCGGGCTGGTTTAACCGGGCAATAGCAGAACCCTTTACTGATCGATCCGTTGAGGTTGACCGAACCTCTATTCATTATCTGTATTGGGAAAAGGGTGAAAACGCTGCTGAAAAACCGGGCATTGTGCTGGTTCATGGCAACGGCGCCCACGCTCATTGGTGGACGTTCATCGCGCCGTTCTTTTTGAACGACTATCGAGTGGTGGCGATTGATCTGGCCGGAGCTGGGGATAGTGGATACAGCGAAAACTATTCACCCGAAGCCTTTGCTCGTCAAGTGATTGGCGTTTGCGAGGATGCAGGTTTTGGTAACGATACGGTGGTCATTGGCCATAGTTTTGGCGGCTTTATCACCCTTAAAACCGGACTTATCTATCGAGACAAGCTTGCCGGTATTGTTCTGGTGGACTCCGCCGTTCGACCCCCTGACTTTCAGTGGGAGAGAGATCCGAGGCGTTCACCGATCAAGCCCAAGCGTGTTTATGAGACATTTGAATCAGCCCACGAACGTTTTCGTTTGATGCCGCCCCAGGACTGTAACAACCGATACATCATGGATTACATCGGGACTCACTCGCTCAAAGAAACCGATGATGGTTGGACCTGGAAGTTCGACGACACGATGTTTGCCAAATTTGATTTTGGTACTGCTATGCACGAGGATTTGGCGAACCTGCGCTGCCGAGTTGGAGTGATCTATGGTGAAGAGAGTTATCTGTTTAGCCAGGACATCGCTGACTATATGTTTGAAGTTCTGGGTAAGTCAGTGCCATTTGTGGGGATCCCAGAAGCCCAGCATCATCTGTTTTTAGACCAACCTCTGGCCTTTGTAAGCGCGCTCCGCACGCTACTGGCCGAGTGGCGTCACTCAAAGCCGTTGCGGGAATTCGGCTGAGAGGGGAATTGGTTACAACAATAGGCTCCTCTCTTGACGTCAAAGATTGCACGGTTGTCATCGCTGCATTAATCTTGCGCATCTTTTCAAGACCTGCCCCTATTTTGATGATACGAACATTGGTTTGTTGCCTAGGCCTCTTTGCCGGTGGATCTGTATTTGCTTCTGCCGCCGCCAGTGCTGCTGAGACTGCCGTCTCTAGTGCCGTCTCTAGTGCCGTCTATAGCAATACAGATCTATTTATTGACGAGCTTGAATCTAAGCTCTTGTCGCCGATCATCGATCAGGTGCCTGGCTCTGCAATTGTGGTCGTGGTGAACGGCGAGGTGGTTCTGCAAAAAACCTGGGGCGTGCGTGAGGCAGGCTCGAGCGAACCGATCACCCCGTTTACCCTGTTTAGAATCGCCTCAATCTCCAAGACCTTTGCCTCAGCCGCTGCTTCCATTTTGGTGAAGGAAACTCCTTTGTCCTGGCAAAGCCCTATCACCGACAGCATCAAAGATCTCAGTTTCAAACGTAAAGACTACGGCGCTCAAATTAGCTTGGAAAACCTGATGTCCCAGACTTCGGGATTGATGCCCCACGCTTACACCAACCTTGTTGAAGACAATATGTCCTACGAGCGAATCGTGAAGCGGCTGAATCGGGTCGATTTTGTCTGCCCACCCGGTAGTTGCTATGGCTATCAAAATGTTGTCTTTAGTCTAGTGGGTGACGTTGTCGAAGCCGAAACGGGGCTCGACTATCCAACCTACGTTCAGCAGAAGATATTTGAACCTCTGGAAATGCATCGCGCATCTTTTGGCCGCGAGGCTTTCTTGTCCGATGGGAATCATGCCAAACCCCACATCTGGACCGGCAAAAACTGGCGACCAGCACGGACCACTGACCACTACTACCGTATTCCTCCTGCGGCCGGTATTAATGCCAGCATTGATGACATGCGATCCTGGCTGTTAGCCCAGTTGGGGCAAGAACCTGAGGTGCTGGATGACCAAATGCTGGGAGAGCTTCAGCGAGGCGTGATCTCGACCACTCGGCAGCAAGCCCACTATCGATGGCGTCGGGGCATCAAGAATGTGGGCTATGGATTAGGCTGGCGGGTGTTTGACTACAACGACCGAGCCGGATTTGTCCAGCACGGTGGTTATGTCAGAGGCATGCGTAGCGAGATGGTATTTAATCGCGAGTTACAAACAGGGATGGTCTTTCTGACCAATTCCGAACCCAGAGACCTAGGGGATCTGGTGTTCAAATTCCTCGATCTCTATGAGCGGTTGGAGACCATCGCTCAGCCAAATCTCGCTGCCAGAGACTAATTTCCACAAGCACCGAACCAGAAATTAGCTTAGAATATCGAGTTTGCGACATACATCTTCGCCGTCATTCGGTGTCCTTTATAATCGTCCTTGCGTGGTGCCGCCTCGTCGGGTTCGGAGTACAGTAGTTATATGCGATTGCAGGCCATTAAGCTCGCTGGTTTCAAATCCTTTGTAGACCCTACAACAGTACCTTTCCCCACCAACCTTTGCGCCGTTGTCGGTCCCAATGGCTGCGGTAAGTCGAACATTATTGATGCGGTTCGATGGGTCATGGGTGAATCCTCAGCTAAGAACCTCCGTGGTGAATCCATGGCGGACGTCATTTTTAATGGCTCCACCTCCCGGAAACCCGTGGGTCAGGCGAGCATAGAGCTGCTGTTTGATAATACGGAGGGGCGTCTTGGTGGTGAGTAT
>Ga0222633_1000836_pt1 | contig 21547 bp, 20 predicted proteins | sample AntAcemetageno48_FD_179816 | JGI IMG/M metagenome (GOLD analysis project Ga0222633, IMG submission 179816) | Saline water microbial communities from Ace Lake, Antarctica - #48 | ecosystem: Environmental > Aquatic > Non-marine Saline and Alkaline > Saline | place: Antarctica: Ace Lake | collected...
GTGCATCCACTCTCTCTCCTCTTCTTCAGAATAGAGAGCGAATCCCAGTAAATAAAATATCCAATAAAATATCACTGTCTGATAGTATATACGTAAGTGAAGGCAGGACGGATGGTACTGCACGGTATTTAGAATCTAAAACATATCTTAAAAAACCATTTAAGACAAAAAAAGATAACACCTAAACTATAAAATTCTATGACCAAGATATCGGGTAAACTCTATATAATGAATTTAAACCGGTAACCAACTGTCAGATAATTAGTTCTATGATTTTTTAAATGAGATCAAAAAGTAAAGGTCAGAATAAAAATGAAAGCAAAATTACGGTTTAATGTTAAAATGTTTTAAAATGGATAGCACCATCTAAACGTTGATCGACTACGTATAGTTATAATGAGGTCCTGAGTTATCATGAAAGAGACCTTTTAATAAATATAAATATGGAAATTAAAGAGATCCTATTATGGAAAAACGATTCAGACAAATATTAATAGTTACGATCGTAGCTGTTAGTTTACTACTATCGGAGAGAATATCGGCACAAAGTTATATGGCAGAGGATGGTTATGTGGAGTTTATCTCTACAGCCCCACTGCTTGAATTTAAAGGAGAAAGTGAAAATTTAACCGGATTAATAGATCTGGACCAAAATTTGATTGATTTCTATATAGATTTGAATACTTTAAAGACAGGAATAGAACGTCGCGACAGAGATATGCGAAACAGCTATCTGGAAACAGATAAATTTCCGTTTGCGGAGTTTACAGGAGAGTTGACATCCGATTTTGATCCGACGTTGTTTGAAACTCAACAAGCAAGTGTGTCCGGAACCTTTAAAATTCATGGTGTAGAAAGGGATATAGAAGTGGAAGGCACTCTCACCCCAAGTGAGAATTCAATTTCATTGGAAGCAAGTTGGGTTGTACTTCTTGAAGACTATAATATCGACCGGCCGGGTGTCCTCTTTTATCAATTGGCTGAAGAGCAAACGGTAAATATTTCCATTCAACTAAATAAAACAGACAACTAAGCGTACAGTTTCATGAAAAATACTCAATCACTTCTATATGCACTGCTTCTGATAATGATCTTGCCGACCCTGATGTATGCGCAGCTTGAAAGAGAACGAGTTGTAACGGATCAACCGGAAGAACTTATTTTTATGGCTCCTAGAAATATTAATCTCTACACGGTAGAGCCATTATCAAAAGGAGAACTGCACTATTCAATCATGCACACGTTTGGCGAGGTGAATACCGGCGTGAGTAATCTCTGGGGAATTGATCAGGGAGCCAATGTAAGATTTAGTTTTGAGTACGGATTTGGAGATAAATTTTCGCTGGGGATAGGCAGATCCAGTATGGATAAGGTGTACGATTTGTCGGCGCGGATCTCGCTACTCAGACAGATGCAGGGTGATGGGAGCCCAATATCAGTTACTGTTATCCCTTCCATCGGTATGACAACAGCAAGTTACAGTTTTCTGGATGTAGATTACAATTTATCGGATCGACTCAATTTTAGTTTTGCGATGCCGATTGCCAGAAAAATCAGTGATGATTTGAGCCTTCAGCTTGTACCCATGATCACTCATTTTAATAGAGTCGGTTTTGAGCTAAGTGTTGCAGATCCCACGGTGAATACGTATTACAGTGTAGGGGTAGGAGGCCGATATAAAATTGCTCCGAGAACAGCTGTTACGTTTCAGTATATACCCCCATTAACGGATGCAGAAGGTCTGGATTCCAATATTGGAATCGGTATTGATATTGAAACCGGGGGACACGTTTTCCAAATGTTTTTCACAACTTCCAGAGCGTTGAATGAATCTTACCTTGTTTCCAGTGGGAATGGCGATTTCTTTGATGGTGGCTATCGGTTTGGTTTTAATATCAATCGCCTATTCCGAATCAGGTAGATTAAAGAGATAGAAACCATTTTCCTTACTCACCAAAAAAAAACGAAGGTTTGAGGAACCAGATTTTTATCGCGAATGGATAATCTATGGAGTAAACGGGTGAACCGTATTAGAAGCCCTCAGTAAGCAGATTCCATATCATCTACTTTCTTTTCACTTTAACCCGTGAAGGTGTTATTTTCAGTCTGATCTATTGATAACAACTAAACGAGATTTATTATGTCTGATGAGAAAGGATACGGTTTACTAAAGGGAAAAAAGGGGATCATATTCGGGGCGCTGGATGATCGAAGTATTGCCTGGAGAATTGCACTGGCTTGTAAAAGAGAAGGGGCGGATTTTGTGCTCTCAAACGCGCCCATTGCCTTGCGTCTCGGCACTCTGAACGCGCTCTCAGAAGAGACTGGTGCTCCCATCTTTCCATGTGATGTAAGTAATGACGATGAAGTAGAGAAGCTCATGACCCAAACCAAAGAGACTTTAGGGAGTGTTGATTTTATTCTGCACGCGATTGGTATGTCACCGAATATCCGTAAAAAGAAAGAGTACAACGATCTCAATTACAACTGGCTCAATCAAACATTGGATATATCTGCGATTTCGTTGCACAGGGTCCTGAATCATGCTGAAAAGGCAGATATTCTAAACGATGGAGGCAGTGTTGTGGCCTTATCATTTATTGGGGCTCAGCGAATCTTTTCAAAATATTCCGACATGAATGATGCAAAAGCATTGCTCGAGAGTATCGCAAGAAATTATGGAAGTCGCCTGGCTAAACGAGGTATTCGAGTGAATACGGTTTCACAAGCGCCTACGAAAACTTCTGCAGGGACAGGAATCAAAGGATTTGATGGCATGTATACCTTTGCAGATATGATTGCTCCGCTTGGCAACCCTACCGCGGATGAATGTGCAGACTATTGTGTAACTCTTTTCTCGGATCTGACACGAAAAGTGACCATGCAAAACTTATATCATGATGGTGGATTTGTAACCTGCGGCATTTCGGAAGAGATGATTGAGGGACTTGTCGCACTTTACAGTGATAAAGAAGAGTAGATCGGCTTAGGCATACCGCGGTATTATCAAAACGGTATCATCCTGATGGTTTCGACTATAACTTTGTTGTTTTTTAATTTAAACGGATCCGGTTATGGCTAAAAAAATTTTAGGAATCGACCCCGGGTCAAGAACCACAGGTTTTGCAATCCTTGTTCAAGAGAATACCAGCTATCGGGTAGACGCCTGTGATGTACTTCGTATGGATCACATGGATGATCATACTGAGAGGCTGCAGTTTATTTTTGATGAAATCACACGTCTGATCCGGCTGCATCAACCGGACGAATGTGCAATAGAGACTCCAATATATGGTGTGGACCCTCTGGCGATGTTGAAATTGGGAAGGGCTCAGGCAGCTGCCATTTTAGCAATTACCAATGAGGGGTTAACAGCTTCAGAGTATTACCCAAAAGTAGTTAAGAAATCGGTTACCGGAAATGGCAATGCAGGCAAGCAGCAAGTGGCCTTTATGCTTGAAAAAATGATGACACTTCCGGAGGGGAAAATGTCTCAGGATGCAACAGATGCACTGGCAGTGGCTTGGTGTCATATATCACATTCGATTCCGGGTCAAAATAAAACGGTAAAAAAAACACATCAAAACAATAGTAAATCGAGCTGGGCACAGTTTATTCAAGATAATCCGGATCGGGTAAAAGGCGGATGATAATTACCAGGGAAGAAATTTTAATAAAAAGACGATCATAAATGGGCATGATAGCATTCTTAAAAGGTGAGCTGGCTTGGAAGGGTCCGGATCGATGCGTGATTGATGTTGGAGGTGTGGGTTATGAAGTGGAGGTCTCTGCTCAGACATTAGATAAATTGCCGGCTCAAAAGAGTGAACTAAAACTGTTGATTTATCATCATATTACAGACAGTGATCAGCGACTGTTTGGTTTTGTAAGTGATAAAGAGAAAAATTTGTTTGAGCGGTTGATTACCGTGAAAGGGATTGGTCCCAAGTTGGCCCTTACTATTTTATCCGGATTACCGGCAAATATGCTGATAGAAGCGATTGTGATGCAAGATACATCCTCTCTCTCATCGATCTCAGGAATTGGGAAGAAAACGGCAGAAAGAATGGTATTGGAATTAAAGGACAAACTTTTTGATGAAAATCAGCCATCTGTAGTCACCGGAAGCTCAACCGGCAGAAGTAAAAGAGAGGAGGCCGCATCGGCATTGGAAGCATTGGGATTCAGCAAAAAAGATTCCGGCCGGGTTGTGAATCAAATCACCGGAAAAGATCCGGATGCATCGATCTCGGATATCGTAAAGCAGGCACTTTCAGAACTGAAATGATAACATTGTCTTAACATGCAATCGTTACCTTTCTGTTAAATAATGCACATGTAAGGGCTGACATTCCCCGATTTAACCACAATTAATCAATCTGTTTTGGCTAAAAAAAAGATTCTAGTAGTTGATGATGAGCAGGATCTGCTCGATTTGATAGAGTATAATCTGAGAAAAGAGGGGTTTGAAGTACTAAAAGCAGAAAATGGCGAGACCGGAATTGAACTCGCCAAGCAAGAAAATCCAAATTTGGTGCTTCTGGATATTATGATGCCGAATATGGATGGCCTGGAGGTGTGTGAAAGGATGAGAAAAGATACCAATCTTAAACACATTCCAATTATTTTTCTTACGGCCCGAAGTGATGAAAAAACAGAAGTAGAAGGCCTGAATAAAGGGGCAGACGATTTTATTACAAAACCGATCAGTACAACCAAGTTAATCTCTCGCATCAAAGCGGTATTAAGACGAATTGATGAAAATGAGCAGCAGGTTCAGGTACTAGCGGTTCATGACCTGGAAATTGATAAAGACAGATACGTGGTAACCCGGGGAGAGGAGGAGTTTCAATTGCCAAAAAAAGAGTTTGAACTACTCTACTATCTGGCGAGAAAAAGGGGAAAAGTGAGGGATCGTCAGACTCTATTGAACAAAGTGTGGGGAGATAATATCTATGTAGTGGACCGAACAGTTGATGTTCACGTAAGAAAAATCAGAGAAAAACTGGGAGATCACTATATTGAGACAGTTAAAGGTGTTGGTTATCGATTTAAAGAATAAGCTTTAATTTTTTCTCAATAAAAATCTACTCTTCCATATCATTCAGAATAGCCCTGCCGGCCTCCATTCTTAGTACACTGGTGATGGGAATCGGTCTCTATTTTATTTTAGGGACCGAAACAAACGTTATTTTAATCAGCAGTTTCGTTTTTTTTGTCCTCTCTTTTTTGATTGTTTATTCGTTGTCGATGAGACTCTATCGAGAGAGGATTGAAGGGCTACGTCACATAGTCGAACATTTTTCAGAAAAGAAATTTAAGAATGCATACTCTGCAAACAGCACAGTGAAAGATGAGCTGGATGAACTGATCAAAGAGACCGTCACAGCGAATCATGCGATTCACAAGGAATTGAACCGCCTCAATAAAATTGAAAATTACCGTAAAGAATTTATTGGTGATATCTCCCATGAGCTGAAGACCCCCATTTTTGCCATACAAGGATTTGTCGAAACCCTATTGAATGGAGCTCTCCATGATAGCGAAGTGAATGAAGTTTTTCTAAAAAAGACGATGCGTAATGTGAATCGTCTTATTTTTCTTACCAATGATTTGATGGAGATTTCAAAACTTGAAACCGGAGAACTTAAATCGAGCAAAACCGATGTCTACTTGAGGGATATTGTACTGGATGTAATGGAGAGCCTTCAGTACAAGGCCCAAAAAGATGAAATTGAGATCAGGTTAAAGGACTTCAGTAAAAATTTACAGGTTCGGGTGGACCGAAACCAGATCAAACAGGTCTTAATTAACCTGATTGAAAATGGAATGAAATATAATCGTGCGGGTGGACATGTAGAGATAGGTACGGAAGATTATGGGGTAAGAAGTGATAAAATAGTTCTCTATGTAAGAGATAATGGGGTTGGAATCGATCCGGACGACCTGAATAGGGTTACTGAGCGATTTTTCAGGGTTGATAAATCCCGATCCAGAGAGAGAGGGGGTACAGGTTTAGGTCTTGCAATCGTAAAACATATCATTGAAGCCCACGGTGAAAAATTAATCATACATAGTAAGCCGGACGAGGGGTCAACATTTAGCATCACACTTACCAGGGTCGGTCACGTTTCGGTTTGATGGGTTTTTTCCTACCTTTCTAAAATACCTATTTAATCAAACGACTATTTATGAACTATGCCGTAATAATGGCGGGAGGGGCAGGAACAAGATTTTGGCCCAAGAGCCGTATATCCAGGCCCAAACAATTTTTATCTCTTTTTGGGAAAAAGACGATGCTTCAAAAGACGATTGGACGTCTTCAGGGTTTTATAGATCCCAAAAATGTGCTTGTGATCACCAATGAATCCTACCTCCAAATTGTTGCTGATCAAGCCCCCGATCTTGAAGAAGAACACATTATCGGTGAAACGGTAGCTCGAAATACGGCTCCCTGTGTAGCCGCAGCGGCCGCATTGCTCTATAAAAAAGATCCGGATGCGGTTATGATTGTCCTGCCCGCAGACCATGAAATAGGAAAGCCGGATGAGTTCATTCAGACACTAAAAACGGCCGTGTCGGCAGCAGAAAAGTATAATTCATTGGTAACGATAGGGATACACCCGGATCGCCCGGAAACCGGGTACGGCTATATTCAGCGAGAGAAAAAACCGTTGAGTGAGGATGGGGCTGTATACCCCGTTGTCAAATTTGAGGAAAAACCCAATCTGGAACGGGCTGAGAAATTTTTGAAATCGGGGGATTATCTTTGGAACGGAGGGATATTTATTTGGAAAGTGAGTTCGATTGTGGACTCATTTAAAAAACATATGCCTGAAATATATGGCCTCATGAATGATTTAATGGATAGCGATGCCACTTCCGGGGAAATTGATCATTTCTACCGATCGTGCCCCTCTATATCAGTGGATTATGGGATCATGGAGAAGGCGGAGAATGTGCAGGTGGTGCCAGGTAGTTTTGAGTGGAATGATGTTGGCAGCTGGAAGGCGGTGCATGATCTATCCGAAAAAGATGAGAACCGGAACGCAAAGGGTGACGCAAACACCTTTTTTCATAAAACATCCAATAGTTTAATTCATTCAGAGAGTAACAAACTGATCACGTTGGTGGGAGTTGAAAACCTCGCGGTGGTTGAGACGGAGGATTCCATTATGGTGATCAATCTTGACAATGCACAGGATGTAAAAGAGGTCTATGAAAAAATTAAGAGTGATGAAGAGAAGAGAGGCTTTTTGTAGCACATTTCCGATATGCAAAACATCAGATCTCTATCTCTAACTGATCATAAGCAAGCTGAACATCAGAGGGCAATTTTTTATTGCTACTTTCATGATCCACGTAAGAGTTCATGTGGATCAGGTAGGTCATAGGAACTTCCAGTTCATGAGCGATCTCAACAGCTTCAGGGATCGTCAGGTGTGATGAGTGCGATGGTTCCCAGCGCAAGCCACTTAATACCATCACCTTGCTTCCCTTAACCAACGCTTTTGTTTTATCCGGAATCTGTTTTACATCTGTCAAATAGGAAAAATCATTCAACCGAAAACCCATTACATCGATTGGTCCATGATTGTATTGGAGGGGCGTGATATGAATATCACGATATTTCATGGGGCCTGTCATTTCATTTAATGTAAGGGATGTGGATCCGGGGTATCGGTTCTCACCAAACATATAGTCGAACCGTGATCGGATAGATTCAATGCCTTTTTTTGTAGAATATAGTGGTATCGGTCCGTTTTGAGCGTAATTATAAGAGCGCAGATCGTCGATCCCGGCCATGTGATCCATATGTTCGTGGGTGATCAGCACCAGATCAATATGCTGGATATTAGATCGGATGGATTGCAGCCGAAATTCCGGACTGGCATCAATGAGGATGGAGGCCTCTTCAGACCTCACCCAGGCAGAACAACGGTATCGCTGATTACGCGGGTCTTGATTGATCATCTCTTTTCCAAAACCACCGGCAACCGGGACCCCCATGGATGTACCGGTTCCCAGAAATGTGCATTTCATATCAAGAATTGTTTTCCAATTGCTCCTCTACATCATCAAAACGATCCAATCGTACCCAAATATCCTCTAACTCCTTTCTGACAGCGGGTTTTATAAACAGATCTTCGGGATTGAACCGACGGATCACTTTTGCCAGTATTGCGGCCTGAGTTTCTGTTGGACGATTTTTATTGATGACGACCAGATTATCTCCCTCAAAAATACATTGATCTCCACGAAAAGCACCTCTCTCCTTTCGGATGGTATATCCGGCTTTTTCACAGATAGATTCAAGCTCGAGAAGGAGTTTCTCTATTTTCATTCTAAAAACCGATTCCCAGGGTTAATGAGTGTGAAGTATAATCATAATCAAAGATATCTCCATCAATATTGTAACTTCTGTAGTCGAAGTCATAGCCAATAGCTAACGAGCGGCTGCCAAATAGGTCATGAATAAAGAGCATTCCCCTGCCGTCAAAGCGAAAAAGTGTTCCTCCAAAAAAGCTTCCCTGAGAAAAACTGAATCCGTAGTTGGGGGTTGCATGTGCTTTCAGGCTAAACCTATCGGACAATTTCAAATCAGTAGCAAGACCGGAACCGAAGGTTAGAGAGCTTTGTTGAAAATCAGTATCCAAATCATTCAGCCGGACTCTTTTCAGATCTGTAGTGAGTTGAACAGGCAGTATGAGCAAAAAGGATTCCCTTCGTAAAATCGTAATGTTATTAAAAATCCTGCCGGTAACATTCAAATAAGAGTGGTCATCCATTCCGGTAAAGGCACCTCCCATACCTAAACTGATATCGAGACCGGGGCTGTTTAAACGAAACCGAACCAGGCTATCACTAAAATTAAGTCGTTGGAAATCCTCTTGAGAGTCGCCGGAATACTCAAAATCTGCCATTTCCCAGCTTATTCCTACGACGGTCATGGAACCCAATCTTTGTTGTCGTTGCTCCTGAGGTTCATCAATGGAGAACATTTGTGCGGTCACAATGGATGGTATTGTGAGAATAATGAATGTTAATAGTAGTATAAATGCTGTATAATTGTAGGTATGTTTCATCGTTGGAATGATATGGTGATAAAAAAGATTCTTTAATTAAACTAATAGGATAACAATATGAAAGCAATAGGACTACTAATCACACTGATATCATTTATGATGGTTACAGACATTGAACGAACCGATAACATCTATCAATATGAATTAAATTCGCTTGATGGAGAAAATATTTCTTTGAGTGAGTTTTCAGGCGATGTAATTTTGGTGGTAAATACTGCATCAGAGTGTGGATATACCGGACAATATGAGGGTTTACAGAAGATTTTTGACACCTATTCCGATCAGGGATTTAAGATACTGGGATTTCCGGCGAATAATTTTGGTGGACAGGAACCCGGGTCTGATGAGGAGATTGCCACTTTTTGCGAGGTTAATTATGGTGTTACATTTCCGATGTTTTCAAAAGTATCTGTGAAAGGGGAAGATCAGCACCCGCTGTTTGATTATCTAACAAGTATTGAGAATCCTGATTTTACGGGAGAAGTCTCGTGGAATTTTGAAAAATTTCTGATCGATCGGAACGGAAATCTTGTGAGAAGGTTTAAGAGTAATGTAGAGCCTGAAGATGAGAACCTGATTTCAGCGATACAAGATCTACTTTAAAGCAGAATAAGAACTTTAATACATCCCATCACCATCCCGAAAGAGCTCCGGTTGAACCCGGGGCTCTTCTTTTTTAAGGGGTAGACATTTATTGAGGTTAATCCGGACAGGTTCCCCATTTGGGTTTGTATCTTTCTATAAGGTGACCGTCGGTTGAGAAACGCGTCGGCTCAACTTTAAAGTTAGAGACACACCAACCGGAGATGTTTTGGTTAAATGAACTTTCTAAAAACATTTCCATCATTCTTGTTACAGAACTCACATCCCAATCACCTATAGGTTGGTTGAAGGGACTTTTTGCAAACATTCTCATCATTTCTGTAACAGAACTCACATCCCAGTTTCCTATAGGTTGGTTGAATTGATGAGCGTTTCTAAACATTGCATACATATTAGTTACGGAGCTCACATCCCAGTCATCAATCGGTTGATTGAATGCACTGTTTTCAAACATGGATTCCATGTTCGTCACCGAACTCACATTCCAATCACTAATGGGTTGATTAAATGTTGTTCCATCAAACATACTGGGCATTCGCATAACAGAACTCACATCCCAATCACCAATGGGTTGGTTGAATTTAGCTCTGAAAAACATACTATACATATCGGTTACGGAACTCACATCCCAGTCACCAATGGGTTGGTTGAATTCAGCTCTGGAAAACATACTATACATATCGGTTACGGAGCTCACATCCCAGTCACTAATCGATTGATTGAATGAGGTTTGTAAAAACATAAGCCTCATCGTTATTACATTACTCACATCCCAACCACCGATGGGCTGGTTAAAGGGACTCTCTCTGAACATACCTGACATATCTGTCACCGAACTCACATCCCAAGAACTAATATCTTGATCAAATTGAGTATTAGAGAACATCTGTCTCATATTCGTCACCGAACTCACATTCCATTCTCCAATTGGTTGATTGAAGAGACCCTTTTTTTCGTCATTTGTTAATGCATATGTCGCATAGTAGAACATTTCTGACATATTTGTCACACTGCTAACATCCCAGTCATTAATGTCTTGATTAAAGGAGCTCCTAAGGAACATCATACTCATATCCTGAACAGAACTTACATCCCAGTTCCGAATGGGTTGGTTAAACGCAGAGTGAAAAAACATTTGCTTCATGTTCGTCACATTACTTACATCCCAATGGCCAATAGGTTCGTTGAAATCATTAATAACAAGTGGATCGCTATAAAATCTTTTAATTTCTCCCGCGAATAACCTGCTCATATCTGTAACCAGTGATGTACAAACAGTTGTCATATCAGCATTTTCTTCTACTCTTAATCGAAGTAAGTCATTGTCCACAGATTCATATTCTACACCATCAAGGATAAAGGTTTCTCCGGGTTCAGTATCAGGACAATGAATAGTGTTAAGGTTATTTAGATCAGGGTCATTAACGAAGACGCCAATCACAATTTTATCATCATCCATCGTAATGTTGATGGGATTAGTGGTTCCTTTTCCATCTCCACTCCAGCTGCCAAAGACCCAGCCATCAGTAGGAGTTGCTGTAATGGTGACCGTTTCGCCCTCTTCAAACTCTCCACTTGAAGGAGTAATGATTCCTTCTCCATTTACTGAAGTGGTTAAAGTATATTCAGGAGTGGACTCTGTTCCACAAGAATAGAATAGAGATACAGAGAGTAAAAGAATGGATAATTGTTGAAAAGGTCTCATTGGAAATAACAATCGAAATGAATAGTGTTATTATTAAACTAATCCTTCGCTTATAATTAAGCAAAAGAATTGCAGAGGGGGTATATTGAGAAACTGAAAGAGAAATTTACAGCTCTGTATTATTCTGTAATAATAGTGAGATATTGTTAATCAGGAATAATTCCCCATTGGGGTTTATTTTGTTCTGAAAGAGGTGAACGAGATGAAAATTCACGAGGCTCCTTAACAATATTGTTAACACACCAATCGGATATATTTTGATTGAACTGAGAATTAATAAACATATATCTCATTTCAATCATAGAATTTAAATTCCAATCGCCAATGGGTTGATTGAATTGGGAATTCCAATACATTCCTGACATTTCCAACACATTATTTACATCCCACTCTTCAATTGGCTGATTGAATGAAGATCCATAAAACATGAAATTCATATCAGTCACATTATTCACATCCCAACTACCGATGGATTGATTAAATTTGGATTGAGAAAACATCGATCCCATATCTGTTACATTTGAAACATCCCAGTTTCCAATAGGTTGATTAAAATTACTATCCTTAAATAGCTCATACATATCAGTAACGAGTGTTGTAGAAAGGCGTGTAACATCTGACCCCTCTTTAATTCGTTCTCTCAACAATTCATTATCCACACATTCATACTCAATCCCATCAACAAATCCTTTATCTCCGGAAACTGTATTAATGCATTTGATAGTAATATCGTTTTTATCTAAAAAGAACCTTTTTTCAGTAGTTTTCATACTCGGTTTTTTAAAAGAGAAGTACCAATCCTGACTAGGGATTTCGTTCAGTCTTATTAATAATACATATAAATAAAGTGACAATCTAAATATATAAAATACAATAATTTATTTAATTGCATCTGATTTTGAAAAGACGACCTGAATGAGGCTATGACGTCACATGTGGAGAGTGTAGTGATGTGTAAAGTGATGATATATAATGTAAAGTGGACGATCACACAATCTAATTAATTATGATTGTAATTAGTATTGACTTCATGTCAATAAGGTGGTTATATTTGAGTCTGATTTCTTTTGAAGGAAATTTGAAATAATGGTCCGGTAGTTCAGTTGGTTAGAACGCCTGCCTGTCACGCAGGAGGTCGAGGGTTCGAGTCCCTTCCGGATCGCCATTTAAGCCCAAGCATTTAAAGATGTTTGGGCTTTTTTGTTTTATGGTGGCTGTTAATGCGAACTGAGCGTTGTTGTTGCGGAGCAGTGCTCCGGGCCCCTTACGTGCCCACATATTCAATGTCCTGTATTTTATCAAGCTCCGACTTATCGCATTATTGTTGATTATAAAGTGACTCCAGCCGCTGTTATTGCGAAGCAGTGCTTCGCCCTCATTGACCGATACCGGGTAAACCCACAGGGTCATCTTCCTGAAACCACAATTTACCAAGCGGCCTGTTTACCGGCCAGATTTCATTCAGAGTATTCCCATCATGAAGCCTTCCATTAATCATCACTTCCAATATGGAGTTCGTGTTGCGAATATTCTCTAACGGGTTTCGCTCAAGAATAAGTAGATCCGCAAGCTTGCCTACTTCGATAGAACCTATATCCCCGTCCAGACCCAGTGCTTCAGCTCCCTGAATGGTTGCAATACGGAGTGCTTTATGAGGGTTCATATCATCCCAGGACATCGCCCAAAGTTCCCAATGATATCCAAGACCTTGTAACTGACCGTGACTGCCAACACCATTGATGCCCCCCGCATCATAAATTTGATTTACAATTTTCGAGTGCCGATCCATTACATACTCATCTTCATGAAACCAGCCCGAGCCTCTTCGTAGTGCTTTTCCATCTAAATCACGTCGTGGTGTGAAATATTTAAGCTTCGGATTGTTAACGGCATTTTCGGTCATGTAGAAATAATTCTCTGCCCATGGACCACCATATGTAACCAATAACGTGGGTGTATAGGCCATTTTTGATTCAGCCGTTACTTTCACAACGTCTTCAAATATCGGAGAGATCGGATAGTTGTGCTCCTGGCCGGGGTAGCCATCTATGAGCATCGTCATGTTCAGTTTCATATCCAGAGATCCCTCCGTAGTTGGCATCAGCTCTTGCTCTTTAGCTGCCTGCAGAATCCATTGACGCATTTCACGATTTCCGGCAACATACATTTTTATTGTTTTGGTATCATAATACTTACTATATCGCATCAATACATCTCTGGCATGATCCAAGTCACTGATCTGCTCATTCCAGAATACACCAGGCCCGGTTTGGTAAATTCTGGGACCGATAATCGCCCCATTCATAACTTGGTCTGCATAGGTAAGCAGGTCGGTTGTTCCGGTCTGAGGATCTCTCAGCGTGGTAACACCATAAGCTAAGTTGGCCATGAAAGACCATATCTGAGGCTGATGCAGATTTCTGAATGGTCTCACATGAGCATGTGTATCAACAAATCCGGGTACAATTGTTTTACCGGAAACATCACGGATTTCCGCTCCGGACGGTATATCAACGGAGCCGCTGACACCTACAGCATGGATACGATTGTTGCGAATCACCACATCTGCATTTTCAATAATCTCATATCCGTTCATCGTAATCACGGTAGCTCCGCGAAAAACGATTGTTCCCTGAGGACTATCCCGGTCTACCTGGATCTCAATGGTTAGTTCTGACGGTTTATAATCTTCAGGTTTATTCGGGTCTTCTGTTTCTTCCTCTGATTCATCAGAATCCTCACCGTTTTCTTCAGACTCTTCACTGTCTTCATCAGATTCCTCGTTCTCTTTAGCGTAAGCATCCTGCACACGTTTTTGTGCAAGTGCATCATCGAGGTTAAATGAAAAGAAGCCATTTCCAATCGACCAGTGAATGGTTCGCCCATCCCAGCTCCAAGCCGGAAATTGTCCGCCAATGTCGGTGAGTTTCATCACCGGGAATGCAGCGTTTGAAGGATTGCCCACATTGATAGTTTGAGCCTCACCTGCTCTTGGGATGGTGATGGAGTAAATATCACTGCCAATTTGTGCCAATGCCTGATCACCTTCAGGTGCCTTCAGAATGGTTGACGCTCTGCTTGGGCTGTCTGAACCGGGTGCTGTACTACCGGTTACCATTACATGCTGCTTCTCATCCGTTCCATCATATCGGATGGATAAGAGTCCCCGCTGAGAGTGATTCAGATAAATTCGATCATCATTTTTTACAAAGTGAGGGGTATGTCGACCGTTCGTTGATGCGATAAAATTGAGTTCTCCGCCATTAGACGGAATCCAGAATAACTCATCAGCTGCAAAAGGTACAAAGGGTCCCGGAGCTTCATAGTAGTTACGTTTATCTCCCCTCACACCAACAATTCTGTCCTGGGTTTTTGACCATGCGAGATCCTGATAGATTCCGGGAGCTTGTGTTAATCGCTCTGCATTAACTCTACCATTTACTCTTACTCTGTAGATATGTCCACCCACCTCCGGATTCCAGGTTGCAAACGCAATAAAGGCACCATCAGGCGACCAAGTTGGGAATGCCATTACCATATCCAAACCTGTCAGTTGTTGAGGAGTACCGTTTGGCAGATCCATCACATAAAGATCGTTCAGTAGAGTAAAAGCCAGTTTTGTACCATCCGGTGATGGAACGCCATCCCTGATTTGACGAGCTAAAAATTGCGGATCATCGCTGATTGGGTAGTTAAAATCGAGTTGTGGACCCAGTTCAACTTCTGTATTGATTTCAAATGCAATTTCTGTAGCCTCAGAACCCGGCGCGATCGGCAATCGCCAAAATTTACCTCCATACGTCAGGATGAGGGCACTATTGTCCGGCGTAAAACTCATGGAAGGGAGAACATCACGAGTAGCACGTGATTCCTGATCATCGCGTTGAATCGGGTATGCAAGCCAGCGTTCATCCCCGTTGTTTAGATCTCTGATTCTTAAAGCGGTCTCCTGCTTGTGTCGTGTTCCATAGACCAGCCATTTCCCATCAGACGAGAGTGTTGGTCTGAAAGCGGAACCCAACTTGGCTGTTTGTGTATGAAGTTCCCCTGTTTCCAGATCAACCTTTGCAATCTGATATTGTGGGAAGATTGCGTTGTAGTTCCAGTCACCGGTTCTTTGTGAGAACCACAGGAAATTGTCATCACCTCCGAAAGCCGGTTCGATCGTTTTTAGATTATCCGGTGTGTCCATGAATTCCGTTCCGCTTCCGCCATCCACATGATACATCCACAACTTATGAACCCCGCCTCTTAAGTTCGCTCTTGCGGCTATGATATATTTTCCATCCGGAGTATAGATGGGAGACTGCATCCGGTAATTTTTACCTGACGTGCGTTTTTCCGTCTCCAGGGTTTCGAGATCCAGAATCCAAACATTTTCACCACCGTCTCTGTCCGAAATAAAAACCACTTTATCCCCGGCGGGATTGTAGCTTGGCTGAGCGTCAAATGCCATACCATGTGTAAGCTGAATGGCCTCTCCGCCATTGATGGGGAGTTCAAACAGATTTCCCATAAATTCAAAAACAAACTTCTCACCTGATGGGTGAAGATCCAGCGACATCCAGGTGCCTTCAGAGACATTCAATTGAACCGTTCGGTCCGGCTCAATTTGTAGGTCTTCGTGACTTGGTGGAATATCCTGAATAGAGTTTTGTGATAACACCGGAAGGGCAGCCAATAAAAAGAGTGCTGCAAACAGTATAGACAGTTTTTGAATTTGTGGAGCGTTCATGAGATAGGGTTTAATTTTTGTTGGAAAATGAATGTAATAAAACTATTTGTAATCAGCCATCCGCCATCATCTTTATAAAGGCTGACCCAAGAAACCCCGATTCGAGTTGTTAATTTGTCTGAGCGTTACATTCCAGATCATTTCCAAACTGCTTTTGTTTTTTTTTTCATTATTTGTACTTGATTTATTATTGTTGAACTGTTGTTTCTTAATCTATAACAGTGCCATTCAACATATGATAATCCGTGATGAAGCATTTTTTCAACGTGAAGATGTGGTGGACATCAGCTGTGACCTGATCGGGATGATCCTCTGTTCAAAGATGAATGGTCATGTAACCGGTGGACGCATTGTTGAAACTGAAGCCTATGGCGGCATTACCGACCTCGCCTCCCATGCTTATGGAGGAAGGCGAACTGGCAGAACAGAGACAATGTATGCTACGGGAGGAATTTGCTATATCTATCTGTGTTATGGAATTCATCACCTGTTTAATCTGGTGACAGGCCCGAAAGGAAGGCCGGATGCCGTTTTGATTCGGGCTCTGGAACCGGTAAGGGGTATTGAAACTATGCTTGATAGAAGAAACCTGAATCGTGTACAGAGAAGGGTCGCCGGTGGACCGGGACTGGTAAGTCAGGCTCTTGGAATCACAACGAATCAAAATGGAATTTCCCTGCTCGACAGCGGAAAAATCTGGCTGGAATCGGACCAGAATTGGAAGTCAGTACACAAAAGTGAAACAGAAATCATTGCCTCACCCAGAGTGGGGGTGGATTATGCAGGTGAGGATGCTGACCGGCCATGGCGGTTTCGATTAAAAGGAAGCAAATTTACCAGCCCTGCGAAGTAGAGCGCTCGGAACAAAAAGATTTAAGTTAACTCATTTAAGATTTAATCATTTTTAGCAATAATCCATACCGCATGCACTATTCCGGGTATAAAGCCTAGAATGGTAAGAAGAATATTGAGCCAGAAATGGGGCTTAATTCCAATGGTAAGAAATACGCCAAGTGGTGGAAGAATGATTGCGAATATGATTCGAAGTATGCTCATAGGTAATAAGGTTGTGTTTTTATTCAACTTCAATTAACAATTTTTCCAGTTTACAATCTAATAAAAGTTATGAATAACAATCCTAAAACTAAGATGGGTTCTTTTTGGCGATATCATAAATCTTGGTCGTGGTTCTCCAGTTACGGATTGTCATTTGCTGGTAGATAGGTTTGGAAGTCAGCTTGTTTAGCATGCTCTTGGTTAGGTGTTCCGAGGATCTCCGGTAATAAATCACACCGGGTCCTTCCCATGCAAGATCCACATTTTCCCTAACCGGAATCTCACTAATGACTTCAGAAGCTGATAATGGTGGTTTCAGGTAAAGAACTTCGTATTTATAATTCTCCTGATCCTCGCCAAAGCCGGATGGTGCTTCAATGTTTATACGATCAAGTTCTTCCTTACTGATCAGAACCACCGGGTTATGATAGTCAAAAGTGTTTCGTAGAGCGGTTTCTATTTTATCCAGGACGATGTCTCTGACAGATTCGACAGAATGCAAAACTACATTTCCACTCTGTATATAGGTCTGTACATCACTGAATCCTTCGTTCTGTAAACATATCTTTAAGTCAGCCATTTTGATGATATTATGGCCGCCAACATTTATTCCTCGTAATAAGGCTATATAGGTATTCATAGAATTATTTAACTAATTTAACAGTTATAAACTGAAAGATGATATAATTTAAACACAAATGTACAGTTGTAAACTGTGACTATAGTACATTCATTTACCATAGAACCAAAAAAAACGAATTAGCAGCAAATTTGAGTAATAAAAATCAGTCATATAAGACTCCAACCAACCTTATTTTTCTGGTTGCTCTATTTATAATAGCAGCATTTATATTCATCTCCGGGATGTTTTTAAATTTTGAATCGGAGAAGACCATTTCTGTGATATCAGAAGCAGAGAATGAGAATGTTGTTCCACTCAATCGTGATGAAGTTCGAAATCGTTTGAATGAAATTGCAGAACCATTGGCTAGAATCGGGCCGATAAACAGTTTGGTTATAAGCCAGCACGGTGAGGTTGTGTCAGAAAGTTACTACGGAAGAATGAATGCTGCGCGTGGTAACAATATTAAGTCGGCATCAAAAAGTGTCCTTTCTATTTTAATTGGAATTGCAATTGATAAGGGGTATCTGGATGGAGTTCATCAACCCATCGCCGAGTTTTTCCCTGACTATTTTGAAGCAAAACCAGATTCTATAAAAGAGTCCATTACGATAGAAGATCTGTTAACCATGAGAAGCGGTCTGGCATCAACCAGCCGGTCCAATTATGGACGATGGGTCTCCAGTAGTAACTGGATTCGATACAAGCTCGACCAGCCGCTTCGGGGAATGCTGGGCGTAGACAGGATTTACAGTACCGGAAATACGCATTTGCTCGCTGTAATTCTTACTCGTGCTAGCGGGATGAATACACTGCAATTTGCCAACAGATATCTCTTCGGGCCTATGGATATTCAAATTACGGGTTGGGATAGAGATCCTCAGGGGTATTTTTTGGGTGGAAATAACATGGCGATGCGACCGAGGGATATGGTTAAAATGGGACAATTGATGATGGATGTTGGAGTTTACAATGGCAATCAACTGGTGTCTAAAGAATGGGTTATCAAATCTATAGAGCCGGTAACTGGACGAATTGCCGGTGTGGAGAATTATGGATACTTATGGTTTCGGCGTATGGCGGGGAATAATCACATGATCTACGCTTTTGGTAATGGCGGCCAGTATATCATGATTCTGCCAGAGCTGGATGCAGTAGTCACTGTTACAACACGAACCGGCACGGGCGAGTCTACTAGAAATTACCGAAGGCACCTCTTTTCGATTATCGATCAAGAAATTGTACCCCTGCTGCAAGCTGGATATGTGAATGTTTCAATTTGAACAATCGACCATAGAATTACTCAGAAATCAATTCGAATTCAATACCCCAACTTATCCATCCGATGCTGAAACTGTTTCAGGGCATACTCCAAAAACCACTCTTTCTCTAGGCCGAAGGGCACCACATCATAGGGTTCAAAAATTTCATAAATAATATTGGTCGCATCATTCAGTAACTCTTCCAGATGATTCTCAAATTCTTCTCTGTAACCGGGGTTCTCATCTAATAATCTGTTAATCAAATATAGACCGAACGCTATATGTCTGGATTCATCTTGTTTAAGTTTGATGATGCCTTCTTGCATTCCGGGAAGTATATTATTATCTGCTAACATATTGTGATAGGCAGCATAACCTGTTTCAGCGAGAGTGCCTTCAACAATGATATTATAGGTTCCGGATGCACGCAGTTGTGCAATGGGTGAATCATCCAGTTTTAACCGATTGAGGTCCCGGGGAAGTTTTTCATAAAACAGCGTCCTGTAATGAGTTTTGTGATATTTTTGAAAATCGGGTTGATAACCTATCACATCTTTGACAAATCGGGAAAAGAATTCTGTATGTTTGGCTTCCTCCCATAAAAAAGAGGTTAGATAGATCTCCTCTTCTAAACGACCCTCATTGGCTATAACCTGAATCAATGGTAAAATGTCTACCGTAACGGCTTCTTCACCCGCAATAAATAAACCGGATAGATGAATTAATATCTCTTTTTCATCATCCTTCAATTTTTCCCATTGCTCCCTGTCACTGTTTAAATCAATATCACTCGGATTCCATATCCCATATTGTTTAGCTTTTTGAAACAGTTTCATTGGAAAACTCTCAAAATCTAAACCCTTTTTAGTAGTAGTAAAAGAGGTATGTTTTGAATCTTGTTCCTGCTTCTTTTTAATTTTAGAAATAAACTCTTTCTGCTGTATCGAATCGCTATATGTAGGTGCTGTTTCTAGTAGTGCTTTTGCTGCATGTCGTTGAGTTGATAATTGAACCAGACTGCCCTTTTCCAGGCTCAGCTTCTTTTTCATGATTAACATGGTTGGGTCTTTTTTATCCTCGATCATCTGTATCCATGTTATTTCGTCTGATGTAAGTATGATTTTTGACAGATTCAGGTCCAGATCAGTCGCATATCGTAAATCGAGACACTCTCCATATTTCAGGTCTAAATAGATACCAATGGATTCATTCTGTTTTAGAATTTCAGGTACCGGATTAAATTTCAAAAGAATTGGACTATTCCAGTGCTTGCCGGCTTTTTTATATTTCTCACTGCTATTAATTGAATGAAACCACTCTTTCATCCATTTTTCAGTAAAGTATTGCTTTGATGAAGAAGGGGTTTCACTCTTTTTCTTGAACCACATATTTCAATCTCAATTTTTGATAAGTTCTACCTAAAATGAACGTTACTTTAACGGCCTAACAATATCTATCTTAAGGTTTAATTATTTGAAAGAAAACAATATTTTGTATTAGGTAATTTATTAAATTTTAAAGATTTATAAATATAATAAAAACAATAGTATATGAGTAGTATCTACCCTACATATGATGTGATTGTAGTGGGTGCGGGACACGCCGGGAGTGAAGCGGCGGCTTCTGCAGCTAAGATGGGATCCAGGACGTTATTAATCACCATGAACATGGATGCGATTGCAAAAATGTCGTGCAATCCGGCTATGGGTGGCGTTGCCAAAGGTCAATTAGTGAGGGAAATTGATGCATTGGGTGGACTCAGTGGTATTGTAAGTGATCGAAGTGGAGTTCAGTTTCGAATGTTGAATCTGAGTAAGGGTCCGGCCATGTGGAGCCCTCGTTGCCAAAGTGATCGTATGCTCTATGCTCAAATCATGAGAGAGGAATTGGAGAAAATAGATAACCTCTATTTCCGTCAAGATAATGTAGTAGATATTCTTACTGATGAAAAAGGCAAGCAAATTACAGGTGTTGTGACCCAAACGGGGCAAGTATTCCACTCAAAATCTGTTGTATTAACGAGCGGTACATTTTTGAATGGACTCATTCATATTGGTGAGAGTCAATATGGAGGCGGAAGATCGGGTGAAAGAGCTTCAGTGGGTATCACTGCAGCTCTCCAAAAACTGGGTTTTGATGTAGGTAGACTTAAAACGGGGACCCCTCCCCGACTGGATGGCAGATCTGTAGATTACTCTAAATTGGAAGTACAATATGGAGATGAGGACCCCGCCCCTTTTTCTTTTATGACGGATAAACTGCCTTCCATTGATGAACAACTGACTTGTTGGATTGGGTACACAAATAGTGACGTTCATGAGGTTTTGAAAACCGGCTTTGACCGAAGTCCGATGTTTAATGGAAGAATAAAGTCGATAGGCCCCAGATACTGTCCAAGCATTGAAGATAAAATTAATCGGTTTGCAGATCGGGACAGACATCAGCTATTTCTTGAACCGGAAGGCTGGAATACATACG
>Ga0222633_1000837_pt1 | contig 21544 bp, 23 predicted proteins | sample AntAcemetageno48_FD_179816 | JGI IMG/M metagenome (GOLD analysis project Ga0222633, IMG submission 179816) | Saline water microbial communities from Ace Lake, Antarctica - #48 | ecosystem: Environmental > Aquatic > Non-marine Saline and Alkaline > Saline | place: Antarctica: Ace Lake | collected...
TGAACCCCACGGTGCACCGCGAGTTTCTGGAGCGCATTCCCGCAGCGGGTTTTTTGTTAGGTCGCAGCAACTTGGCCGGTGACACTTTTGCCATTAGGGATCTCATTACCGGCGTTCAGGAAGGCTCAGATTTTCCCTTGGTGATGGCGGTGGATCAGGAAGGATCCCCGGTGGCCAGGATTGCCGGTGACGAGTTCCCGGGTGCTCGGGTGCTCGGCGCCACCAATGTCGAGGCAACGGCAGAAGCTTTCCTGGCGAGGCAAAAACTGGTGGATAGAGTAGGGGCAAATGTGAACTTCGGTGTTGTCGCCGATGTCAGCGGCGGCCCCGGTGCATATATTGATTCCCGGTCGTTTTCCACTGATCCCGCTGTGGTGGCCGAGCATGTTGTGGCGGCTGTCGGCGCCCAAGTAGCCGAGGTCGCACAAACTTTGAAGCATTTCCCCGGGCACGGCATGGTGTTTGGCGATTCACATCGGTCCGTTCCCCGCAGTGATATCGACTATGACCAGTGGCGACAAACCCACGCCGTTCCGTTTGTGGCAGGAATGGGGGCGGGGGCTCAACTACTGATGATGGGACACCTGAGGGTTCCTGCTATTAGCGCAGACCCCGCTTCGCTCTCCGATGACTGGGTGGCCATCGCGCGCGAAGACCTGGGGTTTGAGGGTGTGATCATCACCGATGATCTGCGCATGCTCCAAGCTTCGGGAGAGGACGCTTATGCGGACCCCGCGGTGGTGGCGATTGCGGCACTTGCGGCGGGCAATGACTTGATTTTGATTGTCGTCGACCCGGGTATTGACCCAGACCTTTCCACCTATGACGACGTGCTCGAAGCGTTGGTCCAGGCTGTGACCGACGGAGTGGTGTCTGAAGAGCAGCTCAATGCTTCGCTGGTTCGGGTACTGCGCCTTCGAGCAGGGTTGGGAACGCCTTAGCTCGTACCGTTCATTTTCTTGACCTCGGCGTCGATGGCTGCCTCGGTAATCCCCCTCTTGGAACCGTAGGCATCCCAGCCCACGAAGAGAGCCGCAAAGCCCATGCCACCGATGCCCCACAGGGGCCAGAAATACTCGTTCGGTGTGGTCAGATACCACACGCCCACCAGTAACACCGAGACGGCGAACCACACGAAGAGATAATTCCTAAAATCGATTTTCTTCTGAATTCTTTTCCTGGCGATTTTTCGCACATTGGCAGGGGTTTAATTGCTCATCCCCCAACCCTAATCAATGTCGCGACGCATACTCGAAATCAGAGCAACAATCGCAAAGACAATGGCGTATCCAAACAGGAACAGAGTTGCCGTGAGTGGTGGCAAGTAGGCGCCGAGGTCAACGTTGAACGCTTCGGCTTGGAGGTCAAGGGAAATGATGCCGGTCATGAGTCCGGTCAGCGAATATTGTGACGCCTCTGGCAGCAGCAGTATCACAATCGGTTCTATAGCGAACAGCCACAACAACACGCCCACGAGTGCGGGGACTTGTGAGCGAACCAGAGCACCGATAGCGGCACCGAGAATTCCCAGAACCACACCGCTCACGAGACTGGACAGTGAGGTGTTGATAAAGATGTCAATCGAGGGGCTTGCGGCATCGGGGTAGGCCAGCAGAGCGAGATACCCCGCGAGGAAGCCCGCAGCTGTTGCGCATGCTTGCAGGGCTAAGCCAGCAATTCCCGCCGCCACCATTTTGGCCGCCAGCACCCTGGAGCGTTTCGGAACTGCGACAAACGTTGCAACGGCGGTGCCGTGGTGAAACTCGCCAGCAACAATGAGAACCCCCACGAGCATCGCAAAAATATACCCCGAGACCGCATTGGCATAGACACCGTCAACGTACAAGCTCTCCGCCAGGCTTCCCCCGCCAAACTGCTCTGAAAACCGGTCGATAATGACCGGGGAAGAGCCGGTCCCCAAAGCGCTAAACAAGACGGACCCAAGCAACAGGCCCCATATCGCACGCTGATAGGAGATTTTGAGAAGCTCTGCTCTGAGCAACCTCACGACAGGTCGCCTCCCGTCAGGCGGAGGAAAGCTTCTTCAAGCCGTTGACCGCCGGTCACTTCCTCCACCGGGCCTGATGCCACCACGGCGCCTTTGTGGATGATGATGACATCATCGACAATTTCCTCCAGCTCTGCCAGCTGGTGGGAAGACACCAGCACGGTAGCGCCTGCCTGCGCTCTGGCTCTGATGAAGCCCCGAAGCCAGGCAATTCCGGCGGGATCTAAGCCGTTGGCTGGCTCATCGAGAATGAGCATTTCGGGATTTCCTAAAATCGCGGAGGCAAGACAGAGGCGCTGTTTCATACCAAGAGAGAAACCTTTGACTCGCTTGTGCTTGGCCTCGGTCAATTCCACCTCAGCGAGGACCTCGTCGATGCGCCCCTTGTCGATGCCGCCCATGGTGGTGAGGATGTGCAGGTTTTGATACGCGCTCAGCCCCGGATGAAAACCCCTCGAATCCAAAACGACTCCAACCCTCCTCTGGGGGTCTTGGAGCCTGGCGTATCGGCGGCCCAAAATACGCGCTCGGCCCTTGGAGGGCGTGGCGAGGCCGACGAGGCACCGCAGCGCTGTGGATTTTCCTGCTCCGTTGGGTCCCAACAATCCGGTCACTCGGCCAGGCTGAATCTCGGCGGAAAGATTGTCGAGGGCATGGCTTTTGCCATACGTCTTCGTCAGATTACGAAACACTATGGCTGTCATCGTTGACTCCTTGCAGGACCAAGTGTCCAAAAGACTACGGGGTGACCCGCTCCCCAACCAACTTTACGCGCGAGTGAGGTCCCCGTGACAGATCCCGGTTGCTGAGAGTGTCTTCGATGCAGAGGAGCGCCAACGCAGGGAATGCGCGGGCCATCGTGGACAAATCTTGTGCCTCAGGAGCCCGCTAAGGGACCTGGGCGAAGAACAATCCTAGAATCTAGAATTCTCTACGTGCTGCGTCGTCGAATCCTGCGGATTACCAGAATGATGCCGGTTGCCACCGCCGCGACCCCGAGCCAGGGTACGAGAATCCCCGCCCACACCACGGTTCCAGCGATGAAGGCAAGAATGCTGGCCCACCCGCGCATTAGGCCGTCGACAAAGCCTTCGGGCTCCGTTGGCATAGCGCCCGCCGGGGTAGAGAGGTTCACGCTGATTGTGGCAAAGAGGGTTTGATCACTGAGGTACTCTCGCTGCGCGGTCAAAGAATCCAATTCTGCCTGGCGATCTGCCAGAGCAGTTTCAATGGCGACAACATCGCTGATGGTTTCTGCCTGCTCGAGCAACGTGGCGAGACGGTCTTTGGCCGACTGAAGAACCTCGAGGCGGGCATCGAGGTCAACTTTTTGCAAGGACACGTCGTAGGTGTTGACGGAAGATTCTTGGACGACGCCCAGTTCGCTGATGGCGGTTACCAAAGCGTCCAGTCCGTCATAAGGAATGCGCACCTCCAGATAGGCACTGGGGGAGCCAAAATCCACCGGGGAATAGTCGGAGCGAGAGGAGATGCGGCCCCCGGCTTGAGTGACAATCTCGGTGAGGGCATCAGCGCTGGCACTGGGGGCGTCGACAATGAGCGATAGGTAGCCGGTGGTGATGACGCCGGGCTCTTCAAGAGTTCTCACCTGTGAGCCGCCATCGGAGCTTGTGTCGAGGGCGCTGCTATCCAGTGAACTTTCTTCAGCGAGGTAGGAAGTCGCCATGTCTTGTGGAGCACTCTCCAGCTGCGCGCTGGAACAGCCGGCCAGGGCGAGGGTTGAAGTGAGGGCGGCAACAAGGGCTAAACGCGAGAGGTTCATGGCCCAACAATAAACCCACAAAAGCGAGTTTCTCGCACTATTTGATAACGATTGTGGTGTGGCTAGGCAGCGGTGGTCAGATCGTCGAAAACCTGTTGGTTTTTAACAAATGCTCGCTTCGCCTCGGCAATAATCGTGGCGTGCTGTGCCGCGGTCAGGACGATGGAATCCAAGGCCTCGCGGTAGCTTTCCTTAAAGCGAACCAAGTTCTCAATGCCCTCAAATCGGTAAAACGACAGTTGGTCTTTGGTGGCTCCGTAGTGGCGGGCCACAAGGGCGGCAATGCCTTGGCCGCCAGAAAGGTCACCGAGGTAACGGGTGTAGTGGTGAGCAATAAGCCTCGGGTCGCTTCGGCCGTCCATGCTCGCCACGTGCTCGATATAGCTGGACATAGCTTGTGATGGCGTGGTGGTCGTCTCCCACTCGGTTATTCCCAGGTGACGGAGGTCAGAGGTGATTGAATCCCCGCGGTTCAGACGTGGATCCCAGATACCCTGGGAGCCTTCGAGGGGTTCGCCTTGTGTGCACTGTTCCTCCAAAGACTTGTACAGCCAGGCCATATTGACCAGGTAGCGGGAGTAATCTTCCAGCGTGAGAGCGCCCCTGAGGAGGCCCACGATGAACGGGCTCGCTTCGGCATTTCTGTGCTCGCGCATAGTAGATTCCCGAAGATGGCGCGAAAGCGGCACGGGTTCATTCGCGGCAGCGGGCTGGCGTTCAGAGTGTGGCACAAATCCTCCTTAGCGGACGCACACGAGGCAGGTGTGCTCTGAGAATCCTCATTTTAGCAACGGCGAATTTCTCACACAAGAGGTATTCGAACGCCGATTGCTCTCCCTTCAGGGATACTAAAGGTATGCGCTGGAGTGAGTTTTTTGGAGTAAACACCGCACCTGTGCTCCACGTTGCCGTGGATGAGGGCGAAGGTCCACCGATTATTCTTCTGCACGGAATCGCATCCTCCTCCGTCACCTTCACCCACGTCGTACCGCTCTTGCGAAAAAATCATCGGGTGATTGCCATGGACCTTCTCGGATTTGGCTACTCGCCGAACCCAGCCAAGGCGCAGTTCACGCTCGAAGAACATGTCGCCGCCGTTGCGAGCACGATCAAGTCTCTGCGTCTCAAAGGGCCGGTCACACTGGTGGGCCACTCCTTGGGAGCGTTGATTGCCAACCGCTATGCAGCGGTGTACAAAAACCGAGTGAAGCACCTGGTCATGGTTGCGCCGCCTGTCTACCTGCCCGGCCACACTATTGTGCACCCGTTGGAGCGGTTACAGATGGATGCGTACCGACACCTTTTGGACTACATGCAGGCCAACCCGTCCGTTATGACTGCCGGGGCGAAAGCGCTGTCCCAGCTATCTCCGATTAAAAACCTGCTGGAGGTCACGGAAGAAAACTGGCGGGCGTTCACACTGTCGTTAGAGAACTGCATCGAGTCACAGACCACGGTGGAGGATGTGTCTCAGGTAACCGCGCCGATAGACCTGGTCTATGGCACAAGAGATTTTTTCTTATCCTCCGCGGGGCTGCGCGTCCTCGAACGCATGCGGGGGGTCACGACGACCCGGGTGGAGGGCCTTGACCATATTGTGAGACCCCGGATGGCAGAGGAAATCTCCCGCATTGTCAATGACCCAAGCCCGGCGACCGGGCTGATCAAAACAATTAAAGGGTAGGGCCCAAGCCTAGGACCGAGAGCCTAGGACCGTCCGGATCGCCTGGAAGGTTGCCTCTGGCTTATCGCGGTGCAGGCTGTGTCCGGCACCACTCAACATTTCGTAGGTCCAGTTCGAGTTGCTCGCCAAGAGTTCCTCGACGGGTGCCCCATAAAACATGCTGCCAAGATCCGGTTGCGCACCGATGGCATGGGTGGGAATAGTGAGTGCTCGGGCTTGCTCTTCCACATCCCACGGGTCGTTATCGAGCACTGCTCTCTCGAGTGCCCACAAGCTCGCAGCGCGGTGGGCGTCGACCTTGAGCTGAATATCTAAAGGATGCCAGTGCGGGTGAAGAGCGCTAACTTCCTCCACCCCGTGAGCGCTATGGCCCAGTCGCTGGTTTTCTAGGACCAGGTTTCTGGTGGCATCATCCAGCTTTACTGCCGGGTCAAGAAGGATCAACGACTGGGCCCAGGTCGGGAGGTGAGCGCTTGCCACAATCGCGCTGGCAGCGCCGATGGAGTGGCCTATCACCAAATCCCACGGTCCCTCGTGGGAAGGTTTCACCTGCTCGATATCTTCCGCAAAGTCCTCGATGCGGTAGCTGCTGGCTCTCGGGGCCAAGCCGTGGCCTCGCAGATCGACGGCCGTGGCATACCAACCTTCCTGCGCGAGGGCTTCCATCAGGTGCCAGCAGGTCTGAGCGGAGGAGCCCAACCCATGAACCATCAACACCTCGCGGGGTGAGGAGGGGTCACCCCATTGAACACGCGGCAGTACTACGGCGACCATGGCCATAGCTTAAAGGGTTGCCCCCTGGGACAGTGGTCCTTTTCAGCCCAGCTTCTTTTCCATAAAAATGCTGTAATCATCCTCACGGTACGTGCCAAAAGGGCCCCTTGTGGTGTAGCCCAGCCGTGAGTACAAGGATATTGACTCGGGTTGGCGAACCCCCGTTTCTAGCTGAATCAGGGCCAGGCCCCACTCTTGGGCAGTGGACTCCACCTGGTCCATCAGCGCTGTGGCGATGCCTGCGCCGCGGTGCGCGGGTGAGACAAACAGTCGCTTGATTTCGCCCTTGGCGCCATCGCTATGGGACAAAAGACCCACGATGCCCACAGCGCTTTCCCCGAGGAAGGCACCCAGCATCACCGTGCCCGGGCCCGTGAGGGCTTCGGCAGAGACAAGATGGCAGTTTTCGGGGGGATACATCGCTGTCAGCAACTGTGTTGATTGCTCCAGGAGAGAATCAACCTCGCCAGGCTGAGCCGCCCGGATAGTGACGTGACCATACAGCGTGTCCATTCCCCTAACGTAGCTTCACGCCCTAAGGCAGGGAGCAGGCTCGCGGGATTTGGCACATGTTTTCTCGACACCCCCACGCCGGTGGAGGTGAGCCTGATGGCTAGAGAGCGCCGTGAGTCTCTACTCCCACGGCGCGGCCATACATTTCGCGGACATCGGCCTCGCCCTCAAGCAAGCCTGCAAGGCCTGCTTGAATTCTCGTGACCGTGTCGGCTCCACTGTGAATCCGCCAAAGTTCTCGGCTGGTCCACTTTTCCACGAGCACCAGGTGACCGGTGACCTCCTGATGTAGGGCGTAAAGTTCGCACCCTTCTTCTTGGTGAACATCAGGGATGACGTCTTCTAATACCGCGATAACGTCATCGGTTTTTCCCTCAACGGGCGTGAAGGTGGCAATCACAATGCAGGGTGTGCTCATAGCTTCCAGTGTATGGCGCCAACACCACCCGAGGGCGTGGTGTTCGAGGTAGAGGAGAGTCGGGGACTTAAAGCTCTCTACGATAGGAGTATGTGGAGCCCCTTGGTCATAACGGGAGTGTTGTCTATCGCTTTGTGGATCACTATTCGTGAGTCGGCGTTTGAGGCTGATCCGCTTTTAGCCTGGGTCGCTACCGTGTTGCTCTTGGGATGGGGCGTTTATGGCTTGTCCTCCACACTTCGCAAAAAACCTAAAAAGGACTAAACCACCGCTCGTCAACGAACGCTTCGCTGTTTCGACGAGAGTGTCGCGGTCGACGAAAGCCCTTGAGGGCCGGCAACTTTCTTCAGGTGCAGGTGGTTGACCCACACCATCGCTGTAACCACAATGGCAAAAATGGCGGTGATTCCCGCGATATACATCGTGACACCCGACCAGCCTCCCACTTCCTCCGGATTGAGGAAGAAGTAGGGGTACCACTCCACGAAAGGCGCTCGCAGCAACGTAATACCCACCCACACGATCGGGTAGGACACGCCAATCCACACCGTTTTCCACCCGATCCTTGGTCGGGTCCCGCGAAGCAACCAGTCGGCCACGAGGTACACCGGGATGACAATGTGGGTCACTTCGTTGTGAAAACCAAAGTCATCGGGTCCGCGGAGAAGAGCGTTGTAGACCACTCCCACCACGAAGGCGTAGGCAACAAAGTTTGCTCGGACAGTGACGTAGAGCTCGGTGTCGAAGGGTCTGCGCCAGGAGAGGATGCCACCGGCCAGCAGAACAACAATGTTCGAATAGCTGGTCTGGTTAGTCAAATAAGCGAAATGTTTCCCCGGGTTAAAGGTGCCCTCAGCGATCTGGCCTTGAAGTAAGACCACATAGGCGGCAATGATTAACACACCGGCCAGGATGTCGAGGGTGCCACGAACTTTACGGGAGGAGGAAATAGTGGGAGGAAAAGACATGGTTGTAATATAAGCCTCCCGGCGCAATGCCGGCCACTCATCGCACTCATAGGATTGCTTCATACCATTGCGCAATGCTGACTCCCGGAGACTCCCAGAGCTTGTTTGACCTCTTTACCGGGCTTCCCCTGCACCCGCTCATCATCCATATCGTAATTGTCATGCTTCCCCTTGCGGCCTTGGCGATGATTGTCGTCATGGTCTTTCCTCGACTTCGCAAGCCTTATCTCCCGGTGGCGCTGGGAGCCAGTGTGATTGCTACCGCGTCGGCGTATGTCGCCGTGAAATCCGGTGAGGCACTTCAGGAGCGTGTCGGATGGCCCGGGGTGCACGCCGAACTGGGAGACACCGTATTTCCGCTGACGGCTCTGTTCACCCTCGCCAGCATTGGGTGGGCAGTTACCTCCCGATGGAAGACAACAGCCGCTGTCTGGTTATCACGCGTCATTGCCGTCGCGGTGGTCTCATTAGCCATCGCGGCGATAACGTTCCTCGTCTTAGCGGGGCACTCGGGCGCTAAGGCAACGTGGGAAGACCGGATTGGCGCCCCAGCTTCCATAATGGAAGAACTCCCGGCGGTCCCCGGGGGAATCGAGAACCGTTGATCTGATGGCGCCCTCATCAGATTCGCGCCGACTAGGCCGGAGACAGGCAACAGGCTGCGACGACGGCTGCGCCCCATTTACGCAGGTGCACTATGTTATTTTTTTCCTGTGACCAGCTTTTTCCTACCAAAACAGAGAGAGCGGAAGATGACTCGAACCCAAGCTTGTGCACGGCTTAGCGCTCTGGGCGCTGTCGTCGTCCTTGCGCTGACAGCCTGCGCGCAAGACGCTGGCTATGAGGCCCCCCCGGAGGAAGACACCGTCGTGTCGCAGAGCGAATCGGTGACGCCTGATTCCGCGGGAACACAGCTTCTCACTCTGGAACTCGTGGCCACCCACAACTCTGCGGAGAGTTGCTGGACGGCGATTGATGGCTCGGTTTACGATCTCACCGCCTGGGTCGACCAACACCCCGGCGGAGCCTCGAACATTGTGAGCATTTGTGGCATCGATGGAACCAGTGCTTTCAATCGGCAACACGCGAGTGCGGGTAAAGTTGAAGCCACACGCGACAGTTTCCTCTTAGGTGCTTTGGGAGACCCAGCGCCGTAACGGTCTGAGAGCCTTCGCCTGGCTCGTGTCGGGAGCACACTCGTTCTCCCGGTCTCGAGAGCAACACATATTGCTCGCCCCTCTCCATCCTTAGAGGTGGAGCTTTAGGGCTGGTCCGTAATGGTCGTAAGTGGTTCGGTGTCAGGAATAGGGGAGGGATCTTTTCCCCGCAAATCAGGGTGAGCGCGTTTGAAGATTGTCGGCACTAACGCGCCGACGAGAGCAAACCCGGCGGCGGCGACAAATCCTCCAACCGAGCCAAAACCGTCGATGGCAAAGCCCGCAATAGCTGAGCCTAATGCGGCCCCCACAAGCTGCCCCGAGCCCATCCAACCGTAGGCTTCTGCCGTGTCAGAGAACTTGACACTCGATGACACGATGGCAAACATCACCGCCAGAGCTGGAGCAATACCTGCTCCGGCAATCAACAGGGCAAAAGAAATCCACCAGAAATCAAGGATGAGACCGGCAAGCGAGACTCCGATAAACACCGCCGCCATTCTGGTCGCCAATGCCCAGGGACCAATCGCTAAGCCGCCAAGCGCCAACCCGCCCACAATCGATCCAAAAGCCCAAATGGCGAGCACGTAACCGGCTAGTGCACCCTGTTCGCCAAAGACCGAGACCACAGCAACTTCCACGGCGGCAGCGGCACCAATGAGCAAGAAACCCACAACGGTGGCGAGGAGAACGGCTGGTTTACGCAGCACGACACCCATTTTGTTGCGGCTTGGTGGAATCGTGACGGTGCCGACTTCCCGACACGAAAGAAACCATGCCCCACCGCCGATAAGGAACGCTCCGGCCACCATAATGGCCCAGGTTGTCGAAATTTGTGTAGCAATAAACGTGGTGGCCACCGGACCGGCAATCCAGATGATTTCCTGGGCTGAAGCATCCAAAGAAAACAGTGGGGTGAGTTGTTTAGAGTTCACCATGGTGGGATAAATCGTGCGAACGGCCGGCTGAATGGGGGGTGTGGCGAGGCCACCGAGGAACCCCACGGCCATGTAGCCCCCAATGGGCATGGCAATGAACGCAATCCCGGCCATAGAGATAATCGACACAACGATCGTGATGCTAATGACGGTGCGCATTCCCCAGTGCCCCATGCGCCGAGATGTCAATGGCCCGGCAAGGGCTTGACCGAGGCTGGTCGCAGCTAAGACAAGACCTGCGAGTCCGTAAGAGTCAAAAATATGTTCAATATGAAGCAGATATGCCAGCGACAGCATTCCTGAGGGAAGCCTGGCGGTCAGTTGGGCCGAAATAATTCGGGCAACTCCCCTAGTTTTCAACAGGTCAGCGTATTTGTTCACAGTCTCCCTAGCCTATTGCCCAGGTCTCGTGTCACAGGTGGCTGAAACAGTGGCTTTTAGCGGGAAGAAACATCACCCCTCCCTGTGGATAACTGGCCGGAGTTGTCCACACCTGTGGGGGACACGCCCACAAGATGTGGGGTCTGGGAATTGTCAGGACCGGCATATATAGTGGTTAAGCCATCTAAGTACGAAGTGCCCACTGAGCACCGAGTGAGACAGAAAACGGCAGAAACACGACAGTGCGAGGTCCCCCGGAGGGCGAGAAAAGAGGAGTCACAGTATGAACATCACGGTGGTGAAGCGCAACGGCGAAAGAGAGCCTTACGACGCGAACAAGATTAATCTCGCGATCGAGCGCGCCGCCGAGGGACTCGAAGATTCCATTGCGTGGGTGACCCAAATCGCCAGCGAACTCGAGTTGACTCTTTTTGACGGTATTAGCACTCAGCAGCTCGACGAAGCGGTCATTCAGGTGGCCCTGCAGAACGTCAAAGATGACCCTGCCTTCGATGTTGTCGCTGCGCGTCTCCTTGTAAAGACCATTTACAAGCGCGTCCTCGGTGACTACGAATCCCCCGAAGAACTTAAAGCTCTCCATGCTCAGCATTTCGCAGAGAACGTGCATCGCGGTGTGGACGAGGGTCTGCTCGACGAGCGCCTCGTCCAGATGTTCGATTTTGATCGTCTCGCGCAGGCGCTTGAGCCCACTCGCGATGGTCTGCTGAAGTACATCGGTGTGGTCACCTTGAACAACCGCTACGGCATCAAAGGTCGCAACGGCGACCCTCTTGAGGTTCCCCAGTACTTCTGGATGCGCATCGCCATGGGTCTTTCACTCAACGAGCAGGACCCCACAGCTCACGCTCTGACGTTCTACGAAAAAATGTCGAAGCTCGAATATTTGGCTGCCGGATCGACGTTGGTCAATGGCGGCACCAGCTACCCTCAGCTGGCCAACTGCTTCGTCATGGAAATGCAAGACGACATCGAGCACATCGCAAAAACCACTCGCGATGTGATGTGGCTGACCAAAGGCACCGGGGGCATCGGTCTTGCCGTGACCAAACTTCGCGCCCAGGGTTCCCCTATCCGCTCGAATAACACCTCGTCCACGGGACCCATTCCTTTCATGCACACCATTGACTCGGTGTTGCGTGCGGTGAGTCGTGGAGGCAAGAAGTTTGGTGCGTTGTGCTTTTACATAGAGAACTGGCACATGGACTTTCCTGAGTTCCTTGACCTACGTCAAAACTCCGGCGACCCCTACCGGCGCACCCGCACCGCCAACACCGCGGTGTGGATCTCAGACGAATTCATGAAGCGCGTCGAAAACGACGAGCCCTGGTACCTTTTTGACCCGCTTGAGGTTCAAGACCTTAACGAACTGTACGGCTCAGCTTTCTCCAAGCGGTACGCCGAATATGTCGAAATGGCCGAAGCAGGCACGCTCAACATGTTCAAAAAAATCGGCGCGAGAGAGCAGTTCAAAGCTATTCTGATTTCTCTTCAGGGCACCAGTCACCCGTGGCTGACCTGGAAAGACACCATCAATAACCGAGCGCTAAACAACAACTCGGGCACCATTCACCTCTCCAACCTGTGCACGGAGATTTGCCTGCCTCAAGATGTGGACAACGTCTCGGTGTGCAACCTCGCCTCCATCAACCTTTCGCAGCACGTGGTGGATGGAGCGATGGACTGGGCCAAAATCGAGGAAAGTGCCCGTATCGCCGTGCGTCAGTTGGACAACCTCATCGACATCACGCGCTCCAGCGTGGCGGAAGCTGACTACTCCAATGAACAAAACCGCGCCGTTGGTTTGGGCGTGATGGGCTTCACCGATGTTATTGAGCGCTTTGGCTACAGCTATGAAAGCGAAGAGTCGTATGACCTAATCGACGAAATCATGGAACACGTGTCGTACGCGGCCATCGACGAATCGGCGAACTTAGCCCAAGAGCGCGGTTCCTACCCCAACTTCGAAGGTTCCCGCTGGTCTCAGGGGATTGTGCCGCTGGACACTGTGGACCTCACCGAAGCCGATCGCGGGGTCCCCATTGAGGTAAACCGCACCACGCGTTTGGATTGGGACCGCCTGCGCGTGAAGGTCAAGGGTGGCATGCGAAACGCAACCTTGATGGCGATTGCCCCCACTGCCTCAATCGGGTTGGTTGCAGGGACAACACCGGGGCTTGACCCTCAGTTCTCCCAGATTTTTAGCCGGTCCACTAGTTCCGGCAAGTTTTTGGAAATCAACCGCAACCTCGTCGAAGCTCTGCGTGAGCGCGGCCTCTGGGAGTCCACCCGCGAAGATATTCTTCGGAGCCAAGGCGACATCCAAAACATTGAGTCCATCCCGCAGGCACTGAAGGACACCTTCAAGACCAGCTTCCAGCTTTCGCCGTATTCGTTTTTGGAAGTTGCTGCTCGGGCACAAAAGTGGATTGATCAGGCCATTAGTCGCAACATGTACCTGGATACGCGCGACATGGATGACCTCATGTCGATCTACATGGGTGCGTGGAAGCGCGGTGTGAAAACCACCTATTACCTACACATGAAGCCACGACATACGGCGGAGCAGTCCACGGTCAAGGTGAATAAGGCCGAGCAAATCAACGCTCAAGGCTCCTCCGCACCCAGGAAAGGGTTTGGCGCCACGACAGGGTCAAGCACACCTGTAGTAGCGGCGAGTGCTGCACCTAAAAAGGGCTTCGGCTTCGGCGGCGCTGCCAAAGCGGGCGAATAATGAACCCCAGCGCTGAGGGCACCGCGACCATCGATGGCTACGCCGTCCCCGTGGACCCCATGGATTTGTTGCGGTGCGACAGCTGCCAGTAATTCTTCAACAGTCATAACAACCTACAAATTAAGGAGTAAATAATGGGAATTCTCGGTAAGTCCTTAGAAGATGGTCTTCTCCTGAAGCCAGTCAAGTACCAGTGGGCCATGGACCTGTACAACCAGGCTGTAGCCAATACATGGTTCCCGAATGAGGTCCAGCTCGGTGAAGACATCGCTGACTTCAAGAAGATGACCCCAGAGGAACGGCACGCTATTACGTTCCTGATGAGCTACTTCAACCCCAGTGAGTTGCTCGTGAATAAAGCTCTCGCGATGGGAGTGTATCCGTACATCAATGCAGCTGAGGCGCACTTGTTCCTCGCCAAGCAGATGTGGGAAGAAGCCAACCACTGCATGAGCTTCGAGTATGTCCTCGAAACTTTCCCCATCGACCGTGAAGCAGCTTACGGTCAGCACGTCGAAGAGCCAACAATCATCGCTAAAGAGGCTTTCACCTCTAAGTACATCAAGCGCATGATGGAGGCGGACCTCGACATCGAGACCGTCGAAGGCAAGCAAGACTTCGTCCGTAACCTGGTTGCGTACAACGTTATCCTCGAGGGCACCTGGTTCTACTCAGGCTTCCTGGTGGCGCTCTCCTTCCGTCAGCGTAACCTGTTGCGCAACTTCGGCTCACTCATTGATTGGGTGGTAAGAGACGAGAGTTTGCACCTCAAGTTTGGTATGAACTTGATTCTCACCGTCCTCGAAGAGAACCCTGAGATTTGCACCGAGGACTTCGTGACTGAGGTTACGAAGATGATTACCGATTCGGTTGAGCTCGAGTGTGAGTACAACAAGGCGATGTTCCCCAAGGGTATCCTTGGTCTCAACGCGTCCTATGTGAACCAGTATGTCCAGTACCTTGCAGACCGTCGTCTGGAAGAGCTCGGACTTGCGGCACATTACAACGTGTCTAACCCCGCAAAGTGGATGGCTACGGCGAATGACACCTTGCAGTTGGTGAACTTCTTTGAGTCGACCAACACCTCGTACGAGGTCAACGCAACCTCTTCTCGGTAGGACAGATACTCAGTAGCATTTAGCCAGTGCAGGGGGAGGAGACAGCGACGGCGTCTCCTCCCCCTGCACTTTGTTCCCCCACCCGTGTAAGGATGAACATATGAAAACTCCTAGCGGTCAGCTCAGCCTCACTTTGAACACGGGGGATCAGATCCCCCAGTTAGGCCTGGGCGTCTTCAAGGTGGACGACGACGAATGCGAGCGCGTCGTCCTCGACGCACTTGAGCTCGGGTATCGCCACATCGACACCGCCATGATTTATCGCAACGAGGCAGCGGTAGGCCGGGCGATAGCGAAAAGCGGAATTGCTCGCGATGAACTTTTTGTGACCACGAAGCTGTGGAATATCGACCAGGGCACAGACTCCACAGAAGATGCTCTGACAACGAGCTTGGAGTTATTAGGTCTGGACTATGTCGACCTGTACCTCATTCACTGGCCGGCACCACTGAGGGAAAAATACGTGGAGACGTGGCTGCTTCTCGAAGGCATGGTCGCTGGCGGTAGTACCAAAGCTATTGGGGTGTCGAACTTTGAACCTGGACACTTGGAGAAAATCCTCGACGCAGGAAGTACGATTCCCGCCGTCAACCAGGTCGAGCTGCATCCCGCGTTCCAACAGCGCAAAGCCCGGGCTTTTGGCGACGATAAAGGAATTCTGACGGAAGCCTGGGGGCCCCTAGGTCAGGGTAAGTACGAGCTCGCGGACCTTCCCGGGCTCAACGAGATTGCTGCCAAAACTGGCAAAACGATTCAGCAGGTTGTTCTGCGCTGGCACCTCCAGGAAGGTGTCATCGTGTTCCCCAAGAGCGTCCGCAAGGAGCGCTTAGCGGCAAACCTTGACGTTTTTGACTTTGTTCTTGACGCCGAAGACATGGCCACCATGGTGGCGATGGACTCTGGTCGACGGGTGGGGACACACCCGGATGACGGCAACTGGTAGCACCTCGATGAATCGCCTCTCTCAGGCGGTTAGCCCCTACCTGCTTGCTCACGCGCATCAGAGTGTGGAGTGGTACCCATGGGGTGACGAAGCGTTTGCTGAGGCAGCCAGGCGTGATGTTCCGGTGATGATATCCATTGGGTATCGCACCTGTCACTGGTGTCATGTGATGTCGCGAGAAAGCTTTGATGACCGCGCCACCGCTGAGTTGCTCAACGAGCACGTTGTGTCCATCAAAGTGGACAGGGAAGAACATCTCGATGTGGACGCCACGTACCTCGCTCAAGCCGCAGCCTTCACGCAGAATCTGGGGTGGCCTCTCACCATCTTCGCCACCCCCGAAGGGCGTGCCTTTTATGCCGCGACCTATCTGCCCCCGGTACCGCGGGAGGGGCTCCCTTCTTTTTCTGACGTCGTCAATGCTGCTTCCCAAGCGTGGAGAAATAATCGCGCCGAAGTGCTGCAAAGCTCGTCAGCGCTCGTGGACGCCTTGGCTGTAGCCAGCTCCACACTGCAGGACACCCGACACCCGGAGGTGACGCCAGAAGACCTGAGTGCGGTGGTGGGATACCTGCGCGAGCTCGAAGACCCGGAGCACGGGGGGTTCGGGCGGGCGCCAAAGTTTCCGCTTGCTCCGCTACTCAACTTTCTTGGGGGCCGGGGATCACTGGGGGACGAGCACGCGAGCACTCTGGCTCGGCGGGTGTTAGATCGTTACGCTCAGTCGGAATTATTTGATTCAGTCGAAGGGGGTTTCTTTCGCTACTCCACGCAAGCGGATTTCTCCGACCCCCACTATGAACGCATGCTCTATGACAACGCTGGGTTACTCATGGCGTATTCGCGCCAGCAAATGCCTGATGTCGCGGCAAAAATAGTGGGGTTTTTGTCCTCTCAGCTCGCTGTGGGGGAAGGTCTGGGTACGGCTTTCGCCAGTGGGCAAGATAGCGAGAGCACCATCGAGGGGGTCTCCAGTGAAGGAGGCTACTACCGCAGAGATGCGAAGGCTCGAGCTCTTTTAGAGCCCCCCGCGCTCGATGACAAAATAGTGACGGGCTGGAACGGGCAAGCACTCGAAGCGCTTGCCCACGCCCATCGCGCAGGAGTTGAGGGGAATCCGGGGCTGTTAGGCGCGCGCATTGCGAGCTGGCTGCTCGATCACCATGTTCGAGCTGATGGTTCACTTATTCGCGTTTCTCGAAACGGCGTGCACAGTAATGCGCCTGCAACATTGGAAGATTACGGCAGTTTGGCGCTGGGTTTACTCGAGTTGGGAATGGCTCTGGGACGCGCAGATTTTGCTGCACGAGGTGGTGCCCTTGTAGAGCGTGCGCGGGTGGAGGAAGCAGAGCGAGCGGACCCCGTGTTGCTCTCCAAAGGTTTGGCGGCCGAGGGTCTCGCGTCCGGGGACATTTCCGAGGGGGCAAGTCCCTCAGGACGTTCCTCCATGGCGCTTGCCCTGTTGCGTTGGTCTCACTTGATGTCTCGTCCTGCGTTGCGCGAAGAAGCCCTCGCGCTGGTGGCGCCCTATGTTTCCCAGGCCCTCCAACAACCGCTGGGGCTCGGGGGAGTGTTACGTGTGCTCTCGGAATACGCCGCTCCGGCTCGCGAACTGGTCGTGGTCGGCGAGGAGAGCGAGCTCGGAGACGTCGCCCGCACGTGGCATCCTGATGGTGCTGTGTGCTTAGTCCTCACCCCCGCCCAAGGCGCCGAGTTCTTGGCGATCGGGTGTGATCTTGTGGAAGGCAGATTAGAGACACCGGTGCCCACGGCGTACCTCTGTGAACGCGGGGTGTGTGCTCTTGGGGTGACCGATGCCACAGCGCTTTCTGACCAACTGACACAATGAAATGGTGCTGATCCTTGCCGCGACACCCCTGGGGAATCTTGGTGACGCCAGCCCGCGCTTAGTGGAAACCTTGCGCACAGCTGATCTCATCGTTGTGGAAGATACGCGGATGACGAAGAAGCTGATGTCGATGCTCGACATCGATTCCAGCGCACCCATGCTCGTTGCCAATGAGCACTCCGAGGCGGGGGTCATTGGTCGCGTGCTAGAAGCCGCCGCGCATTCGGACGTAGTGTTTGTTTCCGATGCCGGTATGCCGGGAATTAGTGACCCCGGCTACGCCGTGGTGGCAGCAGCTAGGGCGAGGGCTGCGGGTGTCGCGGTTACCATTATTCCTGGCCCCAGCGCGGGAATCAGCGCGCTCGCTCTCAGCGGTTTGCCCACCGATCGTTTCGTCCACGAAGGGTTTATTCCCCGGAAGGGACGAAAAGGATATTTCGAATCCTTGGCAACGCAAGAGCGCACCATGGTGTTTTTTGAATCCCCCCACCGTCTCGCTTCCACGCTCACCGATGCGGCCTCGGTCTTTGGTCCTGATCGTGAAGCGTGTGTCGCCAGGGAACTCACCAAAATGTTTGAAGAAGTCGCCTGGGGGACGCTCGAAGAATTGGCTCACCGGTTTGCCCAGGGAACGAAAGGCGAGGTTGTGGTGGTTATCGCGGGCAAACCCGCCGAGGCCACCGGCATCGACGAGGCCCTCGCGCAGGTGGAGGGGCTGATTACGGACGGTGTAAAGCGCTCCGATGCGTGCGCACGAGTGGCTAAAGCCACTGGTATCCCCAAGCGGGCGCTGTATAGCGCGAGTATCAGCGCACACCCGTAGGATTGAGACTCGATGGCCCTTTCTGAATCTGACTCCTTTTTCATCGCGACACCGATTTTCTATGTCAATGACGTGCCGCATATTGGGCACGCTTACACGGAGGTCGCCGCGGACGCTCTCGCCCGTTGGATGCGCCAAAGCGGCATAGACACCTGGTTTTTGACCGGCACCGACGAGCACGGTCAAAAAATCATGCGCACTGCCCTGGCCAACGGGGTCACCCCCAAAGAATGGGCCGACCGTTTGGTGGAACAAGCGTGGAAGCCGCTTCTGAAAACTCTTGATTTGGCCAACGATGATTTCATCAGGACCACGGATGAACGCCACAAAACTGCCGTGAAGACGTTCCTCACCCTGCTGCACGACAAGGGCTTTATCTACCAGGGTGAATACGAAGGCTTTTACTGCGTGGGGTGTGAAGAGTACAAACCCCTTGTGGATTTGGAAGACGGGGTCGGGGAGTTTGACGGGTCCAAACTCTGCCCCATTCACTCTCGTCCAGTGGAGGTACTCAAAGAAGAAAACTATTTCTTCAAGATGAGCACCTTCCAACAAGATTTGTTAGACCTGTATGCCCGCCAACCTGATTTCATTCAGCCGGCAAGTGTGCGCAACGAAATCATTGCTTTCGTGAATCGCGGTCTCGATGACCTTTCCATTTCACGTTCCAATATTGACTGGGGCATCGAAGTGCCCTTCGATGACACACACGTCACGTATGTGTGGTTTGAAGCGCTCTTGAACTACATCACGGCTACCGGTTGGGGCGCGGACGAGGAAAGCTTCGAGAAAAAGTGGCCAGCCGTTCACCTGGTGGGTAAAGATATTGCGCGGTTTCACGCTGTCATCTGGCCTGCCATGTTGATGGCTGCGGGTTTGGCGCCCCCCAAAAAAGTGTTTGCTCACGGCTGGTTGCTGGTCGGTGGTGAAAAGATGTCCAAATCTAAACTCACGGGAATAGCGCCCTCGGACATTACCGATGTTTTTGGGTCGGACGCTTTCCGCTACTACTTTTTGCGTGCTATCACCTTTGGTTCCGATGGTTCTTTCTCGTGGGAAGACCTGTCCGCTCGCTATGAAGCCGAGCTGGCCAACGGGTTGGGGAACTTGGCCTCCCGCGTCATGGCCATGGTCACTCGCTATCGCGGCGGCACTGTGCCGGAGATGCCTGACTCTCAGCCTGCAGACGAGGCCATCCAAGCGGTCATGCTGGAGGCGGTGGCACACGCGGACACCGCCATGCACGCTTTTGCGCCCCATGAAGCTTTGGCGCAGATCTGGCGCATTGTGGAAAGTGTGAACGGCTACATCACGGCGCAAGAGCCGTGGGTGTTGGCCAAAGACGACGCTTTAGCCGAGCGCCTCGACGCCGTCTTGTATACCTCGCTAGATGCCCTGCGGGCTCTCGCGGTTGTTCTGTCACCGTTTATGCCCCAGGCCACCGCAAAACTCTGGGAAGCACTCGGGGCCAACGAGTCGCTCGGGGGAATCACGGCTCAACGTGTCGGTGACGCCGGTGTTTTCGGTTTACTCCCCCCTGGCTCCGCGATAGGCGAGCTGTCTGCTTTGTTCCCCCGCATTGAGCACGACGCCTAAGCCGATGCAGTCTCCCGCCGAAGCGCTTCCTCCCCACCTTCGCACCAGGGGAGGTGGGGAATCCGGGGGTCGCGAGATCGCCTACCCTCCCGCGCCACCGCCATTATCGGTCGGGGTATATGACAATCACGCGCATCTCGAGTTCGCGGATGGGGATAATCCGCTCAGCTACACCGAGCACCTTGATCGAAGCGGTGCTGTAGGAGTCCTTGGGGTCATTCAGGTCGGAACAGATGTCGAAACGTCCCGTTGGTCAGCCGCATTGGCTGCACGGGAACCCCGAGTGCTTGCTGCGGTGGCGATTCACCCGAATGAAGCGCCCACGCTTCATACCCAAGGTGAATTAGAACAGGCGATGGACGTGCTTGATGAACTTGCCGCGCTTCCTCGGGTCGTCGCTATGGGGGAAACGGGCTTGGATTACTTTCGCACGCAAGAAAACCTGCAGGAAGTCCAACGCGACGCCTTTCGGGCGCATATTGCCCTGGCGAAGAAGCACGATCTCGCGTTGCAAATTCATGATCGTGATGCCCACGATGATGTGGTCGCTATCTTGAAAGAGGTAGGCGCACCCGAGCGCACCGTTTTCCATTGTTTCAGCGGGGATGGGGACCTGGCCGAGATATTAGCCCGCGAGGGTTGGTATGCGTCATTTTCGGGGACAGTGACGTTCAAAAATTCTGTCGGCCTTCGCGACGCACTTACCGTCATGCCGCGTTCACGAATCTTGATTGAGACGGATACTCCGTTTTTGACACCCATGCCTTTCCGGGGAAAACCCAACAGCCCCTACATGATTCCCTACACACTGCGCGCCATGGCGCACACCCTGGACATGGACGAAAGCCTGTTGGCTGCTCAACTCACCAGCAATACTCAAGACGTCTATGGGCGATTCGATGATGAACCCTTAGCGGCCCCAGATTCAGTGATTCGTGAGCACTGATAATCCCTCTGCGCTTCTGGGCGCCGGGGAGATTCGGGCACTGGCCGCTGGGCTGGGATTGGTGCCGACAAAAAAGCTGGGACAAAACTTCGTCCACGATGCGAACACGGTGCGAAAAATTGTCTCATTGGCCAAGCTCGAACCTCGTGACCATGTCCTGGAAGTAGGCCCCGGTTTAGGTTCCCTCACCCTGGGTTTGCTTGATGCCGGAGCCGAGATGACCGCGATAGAAATTGATCCCCGGTTGGCGAGTCTCCTCCCTCACACCATTGCGGCCCACCAACCGCACGGGCGCTGTGAGGTGATTGTCGCTGATGCCATGGACGTCACCGAACTGGCCACCCCCCCCACCGTGTTGGTAGCAAACCTCCCTTATAACACTTCTGTTCCCATTGTCCTTCATCTGCTGCGCACGTTCCCCAGCCTTCGCCGGGTGCTCGTCATGGTGCAATCGGAGGTGGCCGAACGCCTCGCGGCGTCACCGGGGTCCAAAGCGTATGGCTCTCCCAGCGTGAAAGCAGCCTGGTTTGGTCGGTGGAGTATCGCGGCCCCGGTCTCGCGGCAAGTTTTTTGGCCGGTGCCCAATGTTGACTCTCTCCTGGTGGCGATGGAGGCCACCGCGCCTCCTGGAGACGAGAATCTGAGACGCGTTCTCGATGCCACGGTTACCCATGCTTTTCGGTCACGACGAAAAATGGCCAGGGGCGCTCTTGCCGAGTATTTAGGTTCCACGAGCGTCGTTGCGATGATCGAAAAAGCCGGGTTGGACCCCACCGATCGCGGGGAAGCGTGGTCGCTTGAGGAGTTTGTGGCGTTAGCGAAAGTGGTGAGGGACTCGTGAGCTCCGCCCGCGAAGTATCCACGGCCTGGATTGTGCTGGGTGTGCTCGGAGG
>Ga0222633_1000839_pt1 | contig 21512 bp, 18 predicted proteins | sample AntAcemetageno48_FD_179816 | JGI IMG/M metagenome (GOLD analysis project Ga0222633, IMG submission 179816) | Saline water microbial communities from Ace Lake, Antarctica - #48 | ecosystem: Environmental > Aquatic > Non-marine Saline and Alkaline > Saline | place: Antarctica: Ace Lake | collected...
CGGACACTGGTTGCAGTCCGCGCAGTTGTGTTTCAGCTAGCCGTGAGGGTAGGGGGTGCACGTGGAGCAGCTGCTTTTCCGCTTGCCGTGAGGGCAGGAGGTGCAGGCCGCGCAGCTGCCTTTCAGCTTGCCGTGAGGGCAGGGGGTGCACTTCGCGCAGGCGCGTTTCAGCTTCCCGTGAGGGCAGGGGTTGCACTCAGCGCAGCTATTTTTCAGCTTGCCGTGACGGCAGGGGTTGCAGTCCGCGCAGTTACCTTTCCGCTTCCCGTGCGGACACTGGTTGCAGTCCGCGCAGTTGTGTTTCAGCTAGCCGTGAGGGTAGGGGGTGCACGTGGAGCAGCTGCTTTTCCGCTTGCCGTGAGGGCAGGAGGTGCAGGCCGCGCAGCTGCCTTTCAGCCTCCCGTGAGGGCAGGGGGTGCACAACGCGCAGCCGTGTTTCAGTATCCCGTGAGGGCAGGGGGTGCACACCGTGCAGCAGTCTTTCCGCTTCCCATGCGAACACCGCTTGTTACTTCTCATCACTCTCGCACGATTTGGTCGTCGCACCCGCCGCGTGCGCGCTGCGTGTCTACTCTCTTTGACACGACTTGCGGCTGGTCCGAGGGAAAGCCGAAAAGTCGTGGTCGTGTGATTCTCGGAAAAATCGTGAGGTAACGTTTTGACGCCCGAAGCGCCGAAGGGCCGCCGCCCCTCCCCACACCGGTCGACGCGCGCTCGTGTTGGTGCGTCATGACATTCGACGCGTAAGTAACCGGGCGGTGCTGTACCAGGGTAAGTGTCACGCCTTGCGTCGAGTCCTGTGAAAAGTATAGCAGTCTAGTGAGAACCATTGCGAGGAGTGGTGGAGGTGGGGTGGTGCTCCTCGCAAGGTCCGAAAAATAACGCATTCAACGAAATGATTTACGGCCCCGTGGAGACCCGGGCGTGCGATTGGAGTAGTTCCACAAACAGCGCCGCTGCTGCGAGTTTGTTCCACACTGAAAACCGGTGTGAATCACCGGTTCTTCTCACCGGGTTCGCGAACGCGCTGGGGTGGTGCGCGTTGGAGCGGTGGCAAGACCCCACGTACTTTCGCCAAATCTTCGAAGGCGTGCCTGACCAAAACTCGGGCGTCACCCTGAACAGCAACGACTACGCGTCCCCAAACAATAGAACCTCGAACTTCGCTCCTGGGAAGTTCACACAACGGCTAGGTGACACGCAAATCCGCGATGAATCGCAAACCGAGGAAAAGTGCGTCTGGGCGCACGGAGTGGACCGGGTGTTCCGCCGGCGATGCGATGAATCAGATGCGTCCGATTGCGACGCCGCGACGAAAAACAAAACTTTGGACGAAAACGAAAACCGGTGTTGCTACATGAAGAGCGACATGCGCCCGCGGCTGAGGAGTGACGTCGAGAATTTTCCCGACCACGCGTTCTTTCCAAGTCCTAGCGATCCTAGCGGTCCTAGCGACCAAAGAAACCCTGAACCTGCAAACCCTAAACCTTACAGAAACGCTTACGGACGGAAACGCGCGCCACCAGAAAAAGAGCGTTTTCACGACGTCTTGGCGAAAGTGTGGGTCGGGCAAGCCGGCGCGTGTACGTCGCTTCACTTTGATTTGTGCCACGGCTTGATTTGCCAAGTATTCGGGGCGAAAAGAGTGACGCTGTATCCTCCAAGTGAGTCTAGTCGCCTCTCGCCGTACAAACACGACGAAGGCATCGTTCGGTGTTCGCAGCTGGACCAGCTGTTGATGGATTCGGGGTGCGCCAAACAACGCGAGAAGCACCCGGATTCGGAAAACGCAAAAGGCGTGCGAGTCGTGGTCAACACAGGAGACGCGCTTTACGTCCCTCCGTTCTGGTGGCACCACGTCGAGGCGATGCAGGACAACGCGTCGGTGCTGTTGCCGTTCGATTTGTCACCGGAGGAACAGAAAAATGCAGCGCGACCGTGGGTTCACGCGGACTGGGGGCGAGCGGTGAGGGAGAAAGGGCGAATGTAGTCGGAAGTGTTGTTTATCGCGTAATTCGTAACGACGTCAACTGCAGTCGATGAAATTCCAACTACGTCGACACAACACACATACGTCAAGACCATCACTGTGCTTCGTCCTCGCCGATGCCGAAGTAGCCGCGGATGGTGAACGGCTCTTGCTTGATCTCGGGCTCAAGCTTGATCTCAGGCTCTTGCTTGTATTCGGGCGAACTTGACCGCTCGCGCCTGACCCGCTTCGAACTCGGCAGAGCCGCGCGTGCCGCTTTGCACGCCGCGCAGCTTCTCTTCCGCATCCCGTGCGAGCAACCGATGCACGCCACGCAGTCGCATTTCACCTTGCCGTGCGGGCAGGAGTTGCAGACCGCGCAGTTACCTTTCCGCTTCCCGTGAGGGCAGGGGGTGCACACCGCGCAGTTATATTTCAGCCTGCCTTGAGGGCAGGGGGTGCACGCCGCGCACTTGCGTTTCACCTTCCCGTGGGGGCAGGGGGTGCACGTGGAGCAGTCTTGTTTCACCTTCCCGTGAGGGCAGGAGGTGCAGGCCGTGCAGCTGTGTTTCACCTTGCCGTGAGGGTAGGAGCTGCACTGCGCGCAGCTGCGTTTCACCTTCCCGTGGGGGCAGGAGTCGCACTTCACGCAGTCTCGTTTCACCTTGCCGTGAGGGCAGGGGCTGCACACCACGCACGTGCTTTTCTCCTGTTCATGTGAGCACCGCTTGTTTACCATCACTCACGCTCAGTATCGTCGCCCACCTCCGCGCGTGCGCACTACTCTCCGCTTGCCACGAGGTGCTGCTGCTGAAAGGGAAAAGTCGTAGCTTTTGAAGTCACGTCCGAGAAAACGTCATCAGTAGAGGATAAAGTTCGGCCGTCCCGGGCCCCGAGTGAGTCTCAGACGCGCCGCGCTGCCAGGATGCGCGCGTCGGCGGTGGTCGCGATGCACTCGCGGCGGGTCCTAGCGCCGCCGCGGGCGAGCGGCGGGATCGTGCGCGTCTTGTCGCGTCGCACATCCCCGGGGACGTTCGGGGATGCGTCGAAGGCGCCATCCCGAAATCGGCGGCGCCGAGTCGCCGCGGTCGCGGCGTGTGCCCCCAACCAAGTGCCGGGTGCGAGTCCCTCGTCGATCGTGTCTACACGATACACGCGGTGTGTCGTGGCACGCGCGCGCGACGACAGCAGGGACGGCGACACGGACACACCTTCGTCCCCCGAGGATGACGACGGAGACGATTTCGCATCCGACGACGCGAATGCGAATGTGAATGCTGTTGAGGAACCCGGCGCGTACGAACACGAAGACGAGGATGAGGAATACGAAGAAGTGGAAGTTGAGGTAGAGGTTGACTACACACCTTTGGACCACGTAAGGGATGCGGTGGATAGCTTGGGGACGTGGGATGACGTCGCGTCGTGGCGGAGAACTTATTCTGGAATTGGCGCGCAGTCGAACGTGGAATCATCATTTGCCGAATCATCGCCCGCCGATGCGACGACGCACAGACCACCGTCAACAAGTACCTCCACCTCCTTCGCCGTGCAAGCCACGCGGCCTTTTTCCGCTGGCGCAAACGGTGGACTGCCCATGGTCCCTGTTTCAGGACTCGCCGTCGCGTTCGCGTTCGTCGTGGGCGCCGTGTTCGGGCGCGTAAGCGCGGAGGCCAAGGGGAACGCCGCGGCGGGTGTGTTGGCGGATCTCGCGAGCCGCGCTTCTTCCGGGGGCGGTGGTGGTGACAACACAACGTTCATTCCAATGACGGAAGAGCAGCGAATTGAAGATGAAAAGAAAAAGGAAAAGAAGAAGGAGGACGCGCTTCGTCAAGAGTTGCGCCGGCGCAAAAAACGCGACGAAGACGAAGCCAAGTTCGTGGCGAGCGAGCTTGTTCGTCTGGAAAAGGAACGCCTCGCGTTGGTAAAAGCAGAGGAGGATGAAAATAAACGGCGCGAAAAGATACGCGCGGAGCTCGCGGAAAGGGCGGAGATCGAGCGGATGTATTTGGATGAGAAACGCGAAAGGGAAGACGCGGAAACCGCGGAGAAGGAGCGGATCGCCGCCGCCGAGTTTGAGCGCAAGCGCGAAACGAAACGCGTCGCGGCGGCGTTGTTGTTGTCCACGCAAAACGCGGAACGAGTGCGACGAGGCGAAACCTCGAAACAGTTCCAGGTTGTTTGTTCCGTTGCGTTCCAATTCCGGGCCTCCCAAGGGGACGTCGAGGTTGAGGTCAAAGCGCGGGCTGGGAATTCGTCGGTCAGCTTGGAAACCGGTGTTTACCAATCCCCGGCGCGCGCGCGAATCGCGGCGACTAATTTCTGTACCTCCGTCGCGAAAAACGCGGTCGGCCAGTGGTCGAGTGATATGCGCTTAAAAGTGATGACCGGCGACGCCAGCGGAACCGATCACCCCCTGAACAAACAGCACGGCGGGTTCGACGATACCGAGTTTGAGCACTGGGGACGCGTAGCGGGCGCGCGCCTGGACCAGGAGCTTCGGTCGCTGACGCAGCGCGCCGGCGCGGGGTTGGAGTTTAAGATCCGAACCCCCGGGGGTGGCGAATCCAATCAGGACTCAAGAAACGAAACAAATTTGGTCATTGAAAGGCCAGGACTACCGTTATCGGACCCGGATAACGTCCCGAACCGTTTGTTCGCGTCGTTGCTCGCGGCGGGCGACGACGCCTTCGGCGTCGCGGCGGAGGACCTGGAGTGGGTCTCGCGGTTCGAGTTAGGGCAACTGCACGGTTTGCAAGGCGGGCTGTGTTTTCCCCCCGTTTCCGCTGCCGATATAAACAACCCCGATAAAAGACTGAAAGGCAAACTTTTAGCCACCATGCTCACCTTGTCGCACTGGCTACAGGTGGGTCGTGTTGAGTTGTTGGGGTCGTCTTCCAGTGACCCGTCCACAAGCGACGCGGATCCGTCCTCCAAGAAGATTTACAACAACTGCGTGGCGCTTGCGAACAAAATCTTAACCACCGAGGCGAACGCAGAGGGCGCTTCGTGGAAAGCCATGTACCTGGATGGGTTCTCTGGGGACGTTTTATCCCAAGCCGCGTCCACCGCGCGCGCGGTTCTGGAGGAGAAAGACCCGATCCGGGTAATGCTGGAACAGGTACGTATTGCGCGTTTCCCAAATCCTGACACACTGTTTTACCGAAGCTGGTGACTGTTTGTCCATACATCGCGATATACAAGACTGACACTTTTCGTTCACAAGCACAGGCGGAGGAGGAACAACGCCGGAAACTCGCGGGCGTTCCCACGATTGACGAAGACCAATACCCGGACCGCGAGGAAAGCCGGAAAGCGAGGCACAAACTGGAACGCGACTCCGTGCCTCTTGCGGAGCGTCTTTGGAGCATGCGGAACGCGGCGGCGCAGATGGCGAGCGCGGGGTCGAAAGGACAGGCGCGGGTTATGCTGGAAGACGCGTTTCAGCTGCGAAGTGAGGCGCTTAAAAAAGCGCTCGCGAAGCGAGTGGAGGAAAGCGACGGGAAGGAGAAAGAGACGCTGCACAAAGAAAGCCAAAAAACGCAACCCGAGTTGTTACCCGAGCTGTGCGCCCTTGAAGATTTGTTTGCCTCGGAGAAAGCGTGGTTCAAGGAACTTGTGGGGGTGCGCACGCAGGTGCTGAAAGCGGTGCGCACCGCGAGCGAGCGAGCCGCGAAAACAGGGAATGTACAACGAGCCGCCGCGCTGCTGGAAGGTAAGTATTTCCCATTGAACATATTCCGCCTCCCTGATTGCGCATACGAAACTGACACTTTCTTGTTAATCGTATCAGGCGCCGCTCGGGAATACGCCAGCGACCGGAAACTGGGCGCCGACCACCCGGCTGCCAAAAACGCAATCGCCGCGGCGAACGAAGCGTGGGAAGCGGCGGGTATCGCGGTTGGCGACGAGGACGCGAAGGATGCCGCGCTCGCTGAAGTCGCGGGAACCCCAGTACCACGAGGGCAAGGGGGGGGAATCGTGTTACGGCTAACCAAGGAATTCCTACAAGAGCTCGAGGTGAGGCGCAAGTAAGGGGGGGAGGTCTTTTTATTCTTCACTTGTACCTTTTTAGTCTTTCATCCCAACCCACGTGTGTGTCGTCTTCTCGCGCTTCTTTCGCGTCCTCCTCGTCCAAAGCCTTTACCCCCATACCCAGGAAAAGAAGGCACATCTCTTCGTCCCAAGGGCAGCCTTTCTTGCGCGCCCACGCAAGCGCCTCCGTGTGTCCACCTCTCGCCGCCGCCGCGCACGTGCCCTCGTCCCACGGGCAGCCGTTCGCGCGCGCCCACTGCAGCACCCCGAGGTGCCCGTGCCTCGCCGCCAACTCGCACGTATCCTCGTTCCACGGGTAGCCGTTCTCGTGCAACCACTTCAGCACCTCGAGGTGCCCATCAATCGCCGCCCCCGAGCACGTCGTCTCATCCCACGGGCAGCCGTTCGTGCGCATCCACTTCAAAACCTCGAGCTGCCCGCCCTTCGCCGCCCCCGCGCATATAGCCGCGTCCCATGGAAAGCCCTTTGCGCGCAACCACTGCAGTATCTCGAGGTACCCGCCCTGAGCTGCCCAAGGACCTGTCGAGGAGCTCCACGGGCAGCCGTTCGCGCGCGCCCACTGCAGCATCTCGAGGTGCCCGCCCCTCGCCGCCCCCGAGCACGTATCTTCATTCCACGGGCAGCCGTTCGCGTGCAACCACTTCAGCACCCCGAGGTGCCCGCCGTGCGCCGCGTTCTCGCACGTCTCCTCGTTCCACGGGCAGCTGTTTTCGCGCAACCACTTCAGGACCAGGAATTGCCCGCCGCCCGCCGCGGCCTTGCACAAGTCTTCGTCAAACGTCACATGACCGCGCCGATGCAAACTTTTCAGCGTGCCTATGCATCCTCGCTCCGCGGCTTCTTCAGGCGTAAGCTCCTTGACCGAACCCTTCATTCCCTTCTCCCCTATGGCGTCGCGCATCACCTTGGCGAAATCTCGAAATCCCGCGAGTTCTGCGGGTGAATAGGATGGAGCTCGCCCGAAGGCGGAGCTCGAGATGGGTTCGTGCGCGTCGGCATGATCCGCGGGAGTCGCGATACTACCGCGCGTGGGAGTATCGGAGCTACGCTTGGATTTGGGGGGCATCGCGGGGGTGTCGTGCGCGGAGGTTGTGGCTGTAGATTTGACTTTTCTAGGAACTGGAGACGAAGCGTCGCCGGCGAAACTCGTCGGGCAGAAAAAAAGAGAGGGAGGGAGGTTTTTGAGACGCAAGTAATAAGGGAGACGTAATGATACTGTGGTTAGATTTCTTGTACTGTTTTTATCGTATCGTATCGCGTGTCGTCTTCTACCTATGACGCCTGGGTTTCCGTCGTCACACCGCGCCGGCGTCCCGGAGCATCTGAACAATCGCCGCGTGTCCCTCTCGAGCGACGTTAACTTTACGACTCGATTTCTTTCCTTTTTTCTTTGTTCTTTTTTTTGTCATTGATGCCGACAGCGGCGTCACGCCGTCATCCCTTGCCTTATTGACATCGGCGCCCGCCTCGATCAGCGCCCGCACCACCGCATCGTGTCCCTGAAAAGAGGCAATGTACAGCGGCGTCCTACTGTCATCGTCCGTCTTGTTTATGTCCGCGCCCAACTCGATCAGCGCTCGCACTACCGCATCGTGGCCGTAAATAGCGGCAAAGTACAGCGGCGTCATGTCGATATCCCCCGATTTGTTGATATCCGCGCCCGCTTCGATCAGCGCCCGCACTACAGCCTCGTGACCCAAATAAGCTGCTATGTAGAGCGGCGTCCGGCCTTCAGCCCCCGCCTTGTTGACGTCCGCGCCCGCCGCTATCAGCGCCTGCACCACCGCCTCGTCGCCATTTCTAGCCGAAATATCCAGCGACGTGTGACGTTATCCGTCGCCTTATTGATATCCGCGCCCGCCTCGATGAGCACCCGCACCACCGCCTCGTGGCCATCTCTAGCGGCGCGGTACAGCGGCGTACCGTCGTCATCCGTTGTCTTGATGATGTCCGCGCCTGCCTCGATCAGCGCTCGCAACGCCGCTTCATGGCCGTTTTGAGCGGCGATCAACAGCGGCGTCACGACAATATCCGTCGCCTTGTTGACGTCCGCGCCCGCCTGGATCAGCCCCCGCACCACCGCCTCATGGCCTTTTTCAGCGGCGAGCACCAGCGGCGTCGCGCCATCATCCCTCGCCTTGTTGATATCCGCGCCCGCATCGATCAGCGCCCGCACTACCGCCTCGTGGCCAGCTACAGCGCCAATGAGCAGCGGCGTCACGCCTTTAATCACCGCCTTGTTGACGTCTGCGCCGGCCAAGATAAGCGTCCGTACCACCATCACTTGGTCCCATCCAGCAGCGAGGAGCAGCGGCGTGAAGCCATTATCATCCGCCTTGTTGACGTCCCCAGGGGCCCCGATCAGTAAGGTCCGGAATCGCGCGAGAACTGCGGCTGACGGACCTCCCGAGGTGGGGTTCACCATTGCTTTTTACGAGTCAGAGTGATCCGTGGCAGTCGCGATACGACCGTGCGCAGGAGTATCGGAGCTACGTTCGGGTTTGGAGGGCCTTCGCGGGGGTGGCGTGCGCGCGAGGTTGTGGCTAGATCTCACTTTTTTCTCGGAAGGGCCGTTTCAAAGAAACGACAAGAGTCTCTTTTCTTCCGGAAGAAAAGAGAAGCATGTTGCGGATGGCGGCACTTGTCGCGCGCATGTCGGTGGCGACTCCGGCGGCGCGGGGAAGTGTGTGTTCGCGAGTCGGCACGCGCGGCGGGTTCGTTTCGCGTCTGGTTGTGTGTCATGGTCCGCGGGTGGTAACCACGGCGTCTGCGGCGTCGTCCTCGGCCGAATCAACACGCGTTCCCATTTCGTGGGGCGCGCCCGGCGCACGGCGCGACGTGGGCGGCGACATCAAAATCAGCGAGGCGTGCTTGGGCCCCGCGTGCTGGGCATCTTCGCGGGGTCTTGACGAGCGCACCGCTAGCGACCGGTTATCACGCGCGTTCGATACAAACGTGAACTTCGTGGATACAGGAACGCCCCCGGACACGGGTGAGTTCCGGTTGGACGCGAGGTTGGGCCGGTGGGTCCGGCAATCGGGCGTGCGACGGGAAGATTTGGTCGTCGCAGGGCACGTTCCGAAAAGCGCGTTTTCGTTGTGCGAAAACGACGGAGCGACGTCGCTCCAGGTAACAAAAGTGTCCCCAAAAACAGCCTACAGAAACGTACAAAACGCGGTTGATAAATTATTACTCTCGAACCAAGTTGAGTACATAGACATACTGCACGTGCCCTGGCCGGAGTGCGCGCCGCCCGCGTTTCAAGCGCGCGGCGAGGTGGAAGTCGAAATTGCAAAAATTGCCAGAAAGTTTTCCACGCAGAACGTGACGAAGAAACAATCCAATCAGTCTGAAAAAAAAGCACAAGGCGTACCTGACAAGGCATTAGCTCTTGATTGTTTGGAGTGGCAAACCTCCGAACCGAGCGGGGTTTGGTATCCGTCGCGAAAGGGTTTGGCGCAATTCAACAAGTTCGAGCGCGACGACGACGCGTTGATTTCATTGCTTCGCGACGCGCACCTCAGGGCGATTGCGGATGCCGTGAAATCGGGAAAGGTTCGAAAAGTCTCGGTTTCTTTTGACGACCCGTGGCTCGCCTGTGTTTTGGACCTAGGACCTGCAGCGTTTTACGACGTCAACGAGATGGTCGAGAGACGAAGTGTTTCGGCGGGGAACGCTTCGGGTAACTCTTCGGGTATGAGTAACCAGTCTGGAAGAAACCAGTCTGAACGAAATCAGTCGTCACGAAACCTCGCGATTGGCGATTGCGTCGCATCCGTGTCCACCACGGTGAGTTTGCTGCGAGACCCGCGGCGGCAAAAGCGTTTGGACGATTACGAGACGACGCTTTTCGAGCGGTGTTCAAACTTTTCGGGAAACGAAACGAAAGAACCCAACGGGAAACCGCTACTCGCCAGGGACGTGTTTTTCCCAAACACCGACGACAAGGCAAGTTTAGCTTCCAAGCTGCACAAGGTCGCGAACGAGTTTGGCGAGTTTTCAAAAGAAGACGTCGCGCTGTTAATGGCGCGCTCCGCCGGTTTCATCGCGAGCGTCGTTTTAGATTCGGGTTCGGCTGTTTCGTCGTCGTCGAGTAACGAGTTTCTGGACGACGATTCCTTTACCAACCGGCTGCACTCGTTTTCGAGTTTGGAAATGTCAGATCCGCAACCAAACCCTGAATTAACTCAAGCCTTACTCAACACTCGCTTGAAGCACTTCAAAGGCGCGTCCAACGCGGAGCGCGGGTACGGAAAAGGCCGAGGCAGGGGGAGGGACCCGTTTACGGAAACCGGGGATTTGATGAACGAAGAATGAGGAATTAGGTATTAGGTAGATAGGTTTTACTCATACCGAGTATGTACAAGTATTCAGTTGGCCAGAATAACTTTTCACGCGCAAAAATCCGTACGGCTGGCAGTCTCCTCCGAGCTGGCGTATTTTTTATTGCCACTTATTAGTTAGAAGGTGTTAGGTAGATTCTATAAGAGGTGAAACAAAACCCATCATCGTTGCTCACCCCTCATCCTCGTTGCCGATGCCGAAGTAGCTGCAAATGGTGAACAGTTCCTGCTTGATCTCGGGCTCGAGCTTGATCTCGGGCTCGGGCTCGGGCGAACTCTCCGGATCCGCGCGTGCTGACTTGCACTCCGCGCAGTTCTTTTTCAGCCTGCCGTGGGGGCAGGGGTTGCACACTGCGCAGTTGTCCTTCCGCTTGCCGTGAGGGCAGGGGTTGCACGCCGCACAGTTGCGTTTCAGCTTCCCGTGAGGGCAGGGGCTGCAGTCCACGCAGTCGTATTTCACCTTGCCGTGCGGGCAGGGGTTGCACGCAGCGCAGTTGCTTTTCCGCTTCCCGTGAGGGCAGGGGTTGCACGCAGCGCAGCCGCGTTTCAACTTCCCGTGCGGACAGGGGTTGCAGTCCGCACAGTTGCGTTTTAACTTGCCGTGCGGGCAGGCGTTGCACTCCACGCAGCTGTTTTTCAGCTTGCCGTGCGAGCATCGCATGCCCGCCATCGCTCCCGTTCGGGGGTTTCGTCCCCTTCCCGCTTCCCGAAGTTCCGCGTGCCACGTTGTGCGCTCTTGCACACGAGTGTCGTAGCTTTGGGGTGACGTTTTCGATGATTCCGAGGCAAATTTTCTCAAGAAAATTCAAAAGTGAGGAGAGTAGGTCTGTAACTAGTCTATTGAAAAATACGTCTGTTATAATACCCATTAATAGCTATCCTTCTATGTCGGTACTAAGTGTCTCCGCACGGGTGATGGGGCGGTTCCTCGCATGTTTCCCCGTCCGCGCTTCAAAGGAGGCGGCATGTTTGGCGGGTTTGATTCGTCGTTTTTGTCGTTTCCGTAATTGGGAAGCAGCGTCCGCATTTTTGTCACCCACCCGAGGACGTCGTCGGTTTCGTCAACCGCACTTAAAATCCACCCGTTGGTACCTCCGTGCTGCTGGTGCTCCACGGCGATGAGTTTCAGACTTGTGTGGGTATTTAGTCTCCCAGAAGGTTTCATCAACACCAGCCGACGCACGTCGCCTCTTTGCAATTTCCACTCGCCACCCGCCGCAAGCGGCGGTTGTGTTTTCGCGTTGGTTTTCCTCGTCTCGCAAAACCGGTACCGTAACACGAAGTCACCCGGTCCCTCCCCTGCCACCCAGAACCGCGCAAGCTTCGGTGACGTGCAAGGGAACCCCGGTTCCCGTACCGCGAACGTGATTTCGTCGCGAAGGGACGCTACTTGTTCTGATGATGAATTAGATGCGCTTCCCGCCATCTGTGATGGATTGATGAAGAAATCGCGCCCGCCTCCCGGTTTGCGTCGCAGCGCCGCCACCAACTCGTTTCCGTTCATCGGGCCAGCGGCGACGCTTCCCTCGATGGCGTGGTCCACGGTCCAAGGCAAACGCGCGCCGCCGGCCGGGTTCTTCGTGGTGCGTAGCCGCCCGAGAAGTCTTGTGTCGTCTTTGTTAGTTCCCTCTTTTGTATCTGTTGCACCATCATTCGGAACCGACACCGGTCCCCTAACCGCCACCGGCGTCGCCGTCGCTCGCCACGTGCGTTCCCGCATCTCCGCATTGGCAAGCGCCCGGTACGCGGCGTCTACGCGGCACAGCGCCACGTCTTTGCCCAGGTCGCGCGACGCATCCACCGCTCGTGTGCATCTTTTGTACGCCTTACGAACTTCATCGTCACCCAGATCTTGCGGTCGCAAACTCCACCCGTCGAACCCTAAAACCTCGAAGTGCGTGCGCGCCAGCAGCACCCCGCGCACGGATGGGATCCGCGTTGGCGACGTGGAGGGCGAGTCCGAGTCCGACGACATCATCTGGCTGCGGCGTCGCGACTCGCGGACTACGAGGGGTGCACATCTTCCAAAACCAAATACGACGAGCAACGGCTGGCGCGAAGACACCAGAGTTCACCGATGGAATACACGTGTACCGGTCAGATTGGCAGGTTGACTGGCACTGGCTGGCGGGTCCTTTCAAAATCACCAATGCGGATTGAAATTCAATCCGAGATTTGGTGCACACAAGTGGTTTGCCCCAACAGATTGCGATCGCCCGGCACAGCCCGCACGCGCCGCAACGCGCAGGCACGTCTTACGGTTTAGGGTTTAGGGTTCAGGGTTATACGCCCGCGTCGGAACGTTCGGAAAGGTCGTGACCGTCGTTGACCGCGTGACCGCGAACGGTGACGGACCGAAGCTGGTGACATTTCCCAATCCTTCGCGGTCCCGACAAGTGGAAAAACCTCCTGTTTAATTGCCGCCAAAACGCGTCAAGTCGAGAGGTGACGAGCTACGGTCACGGGTTTACACCACACCCCGTTTCCGAAGAATGCCGGGCACACGGAGCGGCGGGCCCGCAAACACAAACACCAAGGATGCCTGTGTCACTCCCTCTGCGGGCGGTAAAACCGCAGGCGCGGGTGGCGGACAGTCACGTGATGTCTCCATGATGGAGCGAGATTTGGTAACGCTGGTGTCGGGCGGTGCCGTCCAAGTGAACCGTCAAACCTCTGACTTCGTGGTGAACCCGCCGGCAGCGGCTGGCAACGGGCCAGCGGGCAGCGACCCTGACCACCTGTCAACCGTGAAAAGCGAGGACTTGTCCGACCGCGACCCGGGTAGCTCAGTCCGGCCAATCAAGCGCCAGCGCCGGTTAAGCGACGGCGTACATAAAAATTTGCGCGCCGACGTCGACGTGGAAGCCGTGCAGGTACGGCCGTAGGGGCTTTCCCAAATCCAGACACACTGTTTTACCGAAGCTGGTGACTGTTCAGACCGATTACCCTGACTGTTTGTCCATACATCGTCCAATACATCGCGATACACAAGACTGACACTTTTCTTTTACAATCAGGGTGTTGATCTTGCTGGGATTTCCCGGACCTTCCCGGAGGAAAAGCGAATAGCGCTTGCGAAGAAAATAGAGGCGAACTCGGAGGAAGTGGCGGGGGCGTGGGCGGCGCTGTTGCTTGCGCAAACCGGGATGCGGTACGCGGAGTGGGCGAACACCGCTGATAGAGTCGAACAAACAAAACAAAACACGTTGCGGATCGTGAAAGCGGTTGTTGATTACCTAACCACCGCATCCCAGGCCAAGCTCAGGAGGACGATTTCGTACATCGTCGCGAAACGCAGAAGGCAGGGGTTCGGGCACGAAGAGGTTATTACCAGCATGCTTTTACTGCGCCGGAGCTTTGAAAAAGGATGTTCCTGCCTCGCCGACGGCGAGGCTGGATTTTTAATCGACGCGGTGACCAGGGTGATGGTGGGGGAAGTCGCGACGTACCTGCACGCCATAAACCCGCAAGAGGAACGCACGAACGACTACACGCACTGCTTGGCGGAGGAAGACGACGACGACATCGGGGTGGAGCGGCCGGAGGATGTCAACTTGAGCACGGCGGATGACCGGCAGATTTTAAAACACGAAACCCCGCACGTGGTGGAGGTAAGGGCCTTTCCCACTGAACACATTCCGCCTCTGCGATCGACCCGAATACCCTCCCTGTTCGGCTCGAGTACCCTGACTGTTTGCTCATACAAGTTACGAACATTACGAGACACTGACACTTTCGGCGTTAATCGTATCAGGACGTCCGCCCGCCCATGCACCTGTTCATTGTTCCCAACGTCCCTGCGCAGTTCATCCGGGCGCGACAGGGCGGGTCGCCCGTGATGCTGGTGCCGCTGTGGTCGCGAGCGGCGCACGAACCCGCGGGGCTGTGGACGTGGCCCAGGGGCACGGAACCCCTGAACGGCGCAATCGTGAACAACCGGTTCGTCATCGAGGGGTACATCGCGTCCGGGTCCTACGGCCACGGGTGGAAAGCGATTGATTTGCAGGACAAGAAACCGGTGTTTCTGAAAACCCCGAGGGCGTCGCACGACTTCATGCCCTCAGGGATGATGACGGAACTCGCCCGCGAGCTCGGGACGATGCGGCGTATTCTACACACCATTCCGAAACACAAACGTTTGGTGAACGTCATAGAGGTCACCGCGCCGCACGCCCCTAAAGACTGTACCGTCCCAAACTCCCGCGGCGTAAGCGCGCCGATTCACTATTTCGTGTGCGACCTTTGCGAGGGCGGGGATTTGTTCGGGTACGTCTCGACGCAACCGTTGGAGCCGATGCGGGAACCGGTGGTGGCGCACATTTTCGTGCAGCTGTGCGAAGGTACGTGCTGGGCCTTTCACCAAATCCCGCCTCCCTGTGTTCCCACACAAGACTGACACTTTCTTTTATTGGTATCAGCCTTGGATTTTCTGCACGGCCGTAACTTGTTTCACCGGGATTTGAAAACGGAGAACATCCTGGTGAGCCGCGAGGACGGGCGGTACGTGTTGAAGGTTGCGGATTTCGGGCGAACGGTTTTCGTCCCCCCCCAACCCAGCGAAACCGGCGAGGGCCCCACGAACATCCACGAACAGTTTTCGTACGACAACGGGATTTTTCCCGCGGAAGCGGTGCGGCAAGGGAGGATCGGCTCGGAAGTCGTCGCCGAGCCGGACGGGATGTACCGACTTCAGAGTAGCGACATTTGGGCCGCGGGGTTGGTGCTGTTACTACTCACCGGGGTGGGGAAAATGGGCGCGATCAAGCACAACATCGCGGACGCGTTGCGCGGCCGAGGCAGGGAGTTCGTGCCGTTGAGTATCCACGAAGGTACGCGTTGCGTTTCCCAAATCCAACGGCCACTGTGGAGGCCCGATTACGGGTGACTGTTTGCTCATACATGTACACGTTACGAAAGACTGACACTTTCTTTTATTTATCGTAAGAGCCCATCGACCGCTTGTACCGCCTGATCGGCGGCAAAGAAAACGCGGGGTGGCAAGTATCACCAGAGCTGGACCAGCTGTTCCGTGCGATGGTGCACAAGGACCCGATGGCCCGCCCATCCGCGGTGGAGATTCTGCGGTGCGACTGGATCCAAAACGCGAACGAAGTCACCGAGGCGGAGGTTGTCGCGGCGTTTGAACGCAGACGGCCGGTTTCGGAGGAGGCGCACAACACCATGAGCGTAACCTGCGCGCCGCGGTTGAAAAACACGGAGCACGCGTTCGACGCGTTGATGGTACGTGTTTCCCAATCACCAAATCCCGCCTCTGCGATTGACCATACTCGTATCAGAAGGGACTATTACGACCAGAAGGGACTATTTCCAATCCCTCGTACTATGGAGTACAGTATACCCTTTCCAATCCCTCATACCAATCCCGGATATACACATGGCCGAGAGACTGACACGTTACTTCTTTTTTATCGTGCCAGGTCGCGTTGCGCACGTTGGAGTGGCCTGGGGGTGACACGAAGATGGAAGCCGAGGTGCACGAGGACCGGTAAGTATTTCCCAATCCCACATTCCGCCGACTGATTGCCCATACAAGACTGACGTTTATTTTTTTACAATCAGCGAGCGGCTCACCGCGACGGCGGTGCTGGGCGAGACCCGCATCCGGGCCATTTTGACCCCGGTGGACAAACTAATCGCCAAGAACCCCACCACTCTGGTGGACCCTGGGGTGGACCCGGTCGCGGCGATGAAAAAAGCGGCGTGGTTAGTGCGTGAGCGGGAACAAAACGCAACCCCGGTTGTGCGTTTGGTGTGGATCGGGGGAAGCGCGCGGGCGATGCAACTCGTAAACGTGTACACGCACGTCAGCGCGATTTTAAGCACGTAACAGGGTGTTTCCGGCTGGTTTGTTGTCATTGTTGTCGTCGAGTAGGGTATACCGGTATACCGGGCGTAAGGAAGGTATGACTGGCCTTTTACCGTTACCCCCAAGTTGAGTGCGTTGAGATGGGAGAGACGGGAGAGACGCATTTGTTTGTAAAGTCGTCTATTTGTTTGAAAGCGTCGTTAAAAACGTGTTACACTTTCAGTACTTTCCCGTCGCGCCGCCTCGCCACGCGTCGTTTTGGTTTTGGTAGCCCCACCGCGCCGCGCTGTCCTCGACGCCGCCGCCGCCCCACTGCTGATACTGGTGCTGGTGCTGGTGCTGTGGACTGGGTTGTGGAGTTTGTTGCTGTTGGTAACCCTGTTGTTGCTGTTGTTGCTGCTGCGCTAAAGACAGTTGTTGCGGTTGTGGCTGTTGCGCTAACGTCTGTTGTTGCTGCTGCTGCGCTAAAGTCGTCTGTTGCTCCGGTTGTTGGTAACGCTGTCGCGTCGTTTGCGCGGAGTCGTTCGGGTTGAAGAATATCGCGGGTTGCGCGCCGCCCCCAACGCCCCACGCGGGTTGCGACGCGGGCTGTGACGTCGACGCCGAATGCGTTTGCGTTTGCGCCGGCGCGGGTGTCGCGTTGGGGTTGTGGAACTGGGAATGATTCGGTTGCGCTTGTTGCGCTTGGTGCGCTTGTTGTTGCCACTGCGCTTGTTGCGGCTGCGCCGGGGGGTACTGCTGCGCCGCGGGGTACTGTGTCGGTTGCGCCGCGGGGTACTGCGGCGGTTGCGCCTCGACGTACGCGCCAGTCGTTTGCGCCGCGGTGTACGCAGCAGTCGTCTGCGCCTCGGGGTACTCCCGCGACTCCCGCTGTTCCGCACCACCCGGCGTCTCGAGGCGCGCGAAGAACGCGGCGTCGTCGCCCTCGACAACACCGAAAGGCCCGGGTTGTGTTTCAACGATTGGGTCGGCGAAATTGCGTGTTTCCGTGATGCCGGAAACCGTGGCCACCGCGGCGAGCGGCGACGAAACCGTGGCGGCGTTTTTTTTTAAAGAAGCACCGACGCCGTCGCCCCCCGCCTCCCCGAACGGCGAGTTAAGATCCCACCCCCCCGGCGAAAACGCGGTTTCGCCGTGTCGCGCGATCTCGCCGCTCATGTTCCACTCGTCGTGAGAAAAAGCCGGCGGTCCCGAATTATGATGAGGCGTCGAGTTTGTGCGGCTCGTCGCGGCGCTCGTGGTGGCCGCGTCGTTTGCTTTTGTCGGCGCAAATCGTGTTCCGTCGCTGTTTTCGCCCGAGGTACCACTCAACACACCTCCCTCATTTGCCCCAACAACCTCGCCCGTTTCGTCCTCGTCAAAGGCTGGGATATCGGGCAGGGAGATATCTTGCAACACCCGCGCGCCTCCCGCGGAGGGGGTGTATTGGTTGGCACGGCCACTGGGCTGGCCCCCGTTTATGGGCGACACCGGAGGCATCGCGGACGCGTCCGCCATGAAGTGCACCGAAGACGCGAAGCTGGTTTCGCCGATTTCGCTGGGGTCCGCTTCCGCTTGGCGGCGTTTTTTCCCGCCCGCGTCCAGACTCTCATCGTCGTCGTCGTCGTCGTCGTCGTCCCTGACCAACTCAAACAGCGCGGCTTCGTTTTCCTGTTCCAACTGTTCCATGACCGGGCCGGTATCCATGCCGCGTTCCTCCAGCAGTGACCTTAAGCGGTCGATTTTCCGGTCCTCCTCGCCGAGACAGGTGAGCAAATCAGCCATTTGTTCGTCGTTCTCCGCCGCCGCGGAGGCGTGCGCCTCGCGCGTGCCATCCGCGTGCCCGGCCCGGTACCCCGCCGCCCTCGCGGCTTGCGTCGCGTCGCCACCGGCGTCACCCGCGTCGCCACCAGGCATGCCGTCGTCTCCGCCGTTTTTGTTGCTCGCATCCGCCGCCGCCGCCGCCGCGTCTTCCGCTCTTAACTCCGCGTCCCGCGCGCGCGCTTCCCACGCCGCGGCGTTGGCGGTGGCGGAGGCTGTTTCCACGCGTAACGCTTCTGTCTGCGCGCGCAGGGCGTGCACCAGTGTAATCGAGTCCCTGAGTTGGTTTTGCAAGCCCGATTCGCGTTGCGCAACCGAAACGGCTGTTTCGTCCCTCGCCGCCAAACGCAGCGTCTCAACCTCCGCCAAACGCACTGCGAGTTCGTCCCGCAAAGAATTAGTCTCAGCCTCGCTTCGCGCCGCGGAAACCTCCGCGTCGTTCGCGGCGGCGTACGCCGCGTCGAGCGCGGCTTGCCACTGCGCGTCGTAGTCGGTTTCGTCCTCCACCAGGGACGCGTCGGGGGGGGCGATGGGTGGGAAAGAGTCGTACCCTGACGCGGGCGGGTCGGGAAGAGACGCGGTGACCAAATCGGGCGTCAGTGTCGTTCCCGTTTGTCCCGCCGACAAATCCGTCTCGCCCGTCCAAACCACCGGCTCGCCGCCGTCGGCGGGGTACCAGTACCAGTTCCCATCCTCACCCTGCGCCCACGCGCCTCCCGGTTGATACGCGTACGACGACCCGCCGTCCGTCGCGGGCACCGACTCGTTTTCAAACGACTCGCCACCGTACGACGCGGAAAGTCGCGCAGGGTTTTCACCTGCGTTGGACCCTTGGCTTCGCCTCGGCAAAATCCCCGGTTCGTCGTCCAAGCCCGTCCCGCCGCTCGCCCTAACGCCGCTCGCGAAGCCCCCCCGGGGCGAGCGCAGAAGCGACGCGGGGGGGTCGCCGGTGGTCAAGTCGCCTGACACAACGGACGGCTCGTCCGGCGGTCCGGGAACGAAAAACCCGTCGCCTCCGCCTTGGCGTCGTCGGGAAGGGGAAACCGCCTCCGCCTCGCGTCCCAGCGCCTCCGCCCACTGCCCGAGCGTTTCTCGGGTTCCCCCCGCTGGACCGGTCGCGGCGGCGATGGTCGCGTTGTTATTCGTAAAAGAGTCTGTCTCCACCAACACGTCCACCGCCGGTTTCGCTTTGTGTCCCTTGGGCGACGCCGTGGCGGCGTTTCCTTTAAGCAGCGGGGGTTGGGCGTCATTTCCGGCAAAAGCCGTGTCTACGCGGAGCCCGGGCTCGTTGACGGCGTCGCAGTCCGTGTCCCCGTCCGTGCCGTCCGTGCCACTGCCCGTGCCGGGAGGCACGACGGGCATGAAGAACTTTGGCGCGGTCGGCGTTTGAGACGCGCCGTTTGCCAAATTCGAATACTCGCCTGCCTGGAACCCCACGCCTCCGGGAAGCACGGGCGCCAGCGAGGGGTTGTTCGTGCCGGTTCCGATGCCATTTCCGTTATCGTTACCTTCTTGTCCTACGCGCGTGGACCCCGAATCCGGCGCGGCGTTGCCGAACACGTCCACATACCGCGCGCGCACGTGCGACGCGGATGAGGACCGGGACAAAGGCCTGGGTGGCGGTGCGTTCGAAACCGACGACCCGCCGCGCTCATTGGTGGGCTCGGCATCCCCCGTGTCCCCCGTGCCTACCCCGCCCGCGCGCGCGTCCCGAGCTGACACCAGAGAAGACGTGGGAGGTGCGCCGATCGGGGGCCCCGTGGGTGGAGGCGGTAGCCCCGAACCGTCGTCCGACGATCCAACCTCGGAACCCGCTGTCCCGCTTTTTTCTTTCTTATCAACCCACGACTTGAGCTTCTCGTCGTAGTAAAACGAGCTCTCGTCCCCGAGGTTGGCGCGCGTGGATTTCTTGGCTTTGTCGCCATCCGTGTGCTTTCGTCCCAGGAGCTTACGCATCCTGCGCCGCGGCGAAACGCGCGACGCAGGACCGGACCGAACGCACCGAAGGGATCTGACAGAGATTCAAGGAAACGTTCGCCGTCCCGAGACGCGGCCTGATCTCGACGGTAACCCGAGCGCTGGGTACCAAGTCCCCGCGCCCGCCTTCAAAACCCTAAACCGTAAACCTTAACCCTAAACCCGTCGCCGAATTCGCGCGCCCACTCGGCACGGTGCAGTCCCGCTACCGCCGGGGGCCACACACTGTGAGGCGACGGGAGACGTTGGAGCCGCGGCAAGGCGGCATCTTCGCGAGTCGTCGATGAAAACCGACTCGCCATTTTGCGAAATTTTGCACAAATCGACTTTAGGGAAGCCAACGTGGGTCGTCGCGTTCAGGTCAGCCTGCGCGTTGGCAGCCGCGGGCTTCGCCGGGACCCGGTTGTTGTGACGTGTGATGCGTCTCGCTGGTGTGCGAGCGCACGTTGGGACGAGTGGTGTGGCGCGTCAGCGCGCGTCGCGGTGCGTTACCGCCGTGCCCAGAAATCGAGCGTCGTCGGTGGTGTCGGCAGCTTTCCACGTTCTGTCGTCTGCAAAGCGCACGCGCACCCCGACGCGCGATGCCGTCGCAGGTCGCCGCGCCGTGCGTGTACGCGCGAGCGGTTCCGACTCCGAGGCGACGCCCGGGACGGCACAGAGGGAGGTTTCGATTGGGGATGGAGGACTGGACGAAACGGCGGACGGTGAGGACGATGAGATGTTGGGTGACATTGAGATTCCCGAACTTCCTAAACACTGGATGATTCACGATTCGTTTTTACCGACCCACGGCGTCGGGTCCGCTTCCTCGTTGCGCGGTGTGTTCGACACACACCACGACGACCCGCGTCGAACGCACGAGTACCGGTTCGTGTGGGACTACTGGCACGTCCCAGGACAGTACACGCTGCTGCGCACGCCGGCGGGCGATTACTTTCCTGCTGCGGATTTTCAACAACTGGAGTTTGCGCTTCAAAAATACGCGCGCGCCGAGCTGGGGTGCGCCGCGACGACCCCTATCTGGCTCTCGTGCTACGTGGAAGGCATGCGCCAAGAACTGCACGCGGACGTGCCGCACGGCCCGTGGGCGTTCGTGTTGAGTTTGACGAACTGGGAGACACGGACTTGGAGTGGGGGAGAAACGCTTTTGCTGCGACCGGAGACGTTGTCGTACTTTTCCAACTTCGATTCAAACGCGGTGGTGGAAAGAGGTTCGTTAACCGAAACCATCGAGCCAAAGTTCAACCGCCTCACCGTGTTCGACCCGAGGGTGCCGCACGGTGTGCCAATTGTGGAGGGGGTCCGGGACCCGAAAAAAGGACGGCTGGTGCTCCACGGCTGGTTCAGGGAGCCGGCGCCGTTTTTAGCCGGGGTTCTGGCGGGGGACGACGACGACGACGAAACGGCGTCGAGTCTTCTTTCAAAACAAGAAAAAGAGGACAGGAAAAACCTCGTGTTCGCCGCGTTGGAACACGAAATCTTACCCCCGCTTTACGGAATCTTGGGACAGTTACCGCGGGCGCGAGGCACGGTGGTGTGCCAA
>Ga0222633_1000840_pt1 | contig 21509 bp, 16 predicted proteins | sample AntAcemetageno48_FD_179816 | JGI IMG/M metagenome (GOLD analysis project Ga0222633, IMG submission 179816) | Saline water microbial communities from Ace Lake, Antarctica - #48 | ecosystem: Environmental > Aquatic > Non-marine Saline and Alkaline > Saline | place: Antarctica: Ace Lake | collected...
CCCTTGCCTACTTGAAGCGTAAGAGCTGGTGCAAGCCTGGAACCTGGCTCGTCGTGATTACCAATGCCCTTGCCGATGACAAGATCATCGACACGATGCAGCTGCGCCAAATCGAGAAAAGCGACGACTAGTATTTTTGAGGCACGATCATCTCCCCGGGAATCGCTTCCCGACCGTAGTCGTTGTGGCGTTTTCTCGGAGGTAGTTCGATTTCCTGGTGCTCGACTTCGGTGTAGGGAACCTGCGTGAGAAAGTGGCTCAAGCAATTGAGGCGTGCCTTTTTCTTATTGTCTGCCGGCACGACCCACCAGGGAACCTCGGGAATGTGCGTCCGATTCAGCATGATTTCTTTTGCCTTTGTATATTCTTCCCAGCGTCGGCGGGATTCCAGATCCATCGGACTAAGTTTCCAGCGCTTCAGTGGATCATGAATCCGCGACATGAAGCGAAAAATCTGCTCGTCGTCCTGGATCGAGAACCAGTATTTGATCAGGCGTATCCCCGAGCCGACCAACATGCGTTCGAAATCGGGAACGGTTCGGAAGAAGTCCTCACATTCATCGTCGGAGCAGAAGCCCATTACCTTCTCGACTCCAGCCCGATTGTACCAGCTGCGGTCGAAGAGGACGATTTCCCCTCCGGCTGGAAGATGGGAGACATAGCGTTGGAAATACCACTGCGTTTTTTCCCTGTCGCTGGGGGCGGGAAGGGCGGCAACCCGGCAGATACGGGGATTGAGGCGCTGAGTAAAACGGCTGATCGTGCTGCCCTTTCCGGCAGAATCACGGCCTTCGAAGAGGACGACGATTTTTTCATTGTTCGCGACGACCCAATCCTGAAGTTTTACCAGCTCGACCTGCAGGCGATGCAATTCACGGAAATAGAGTCGGCGAAACGCAGCGACGTCGTCTTCCATTCGCTCGTCTGAGGGGTTTTCTTCGGCAAAATCGTGCAATTCGCGTTCCAGCTCCTCGTCGAAGTGGTCGGCAAATTCCGCACGAATTTTTTGGATTAATTTCTCGTCTTCCATGGAGTATCAACTTGGCAAGAATCATGGCTTTCGGCAATCGGATTCATCAGAGAATTCGTTAGAAAGATACAAAATCCGTGGATTCGCCATTGCCGATGGCGCCATCGGACGTCATGGCTTTCCCATGAGAATTTCTTCACTACTCTGGGTTTGTGCGGGCGCGGTTTCCTTGACCGTAAGCGAGGCGAAAGGTGCTGAAAAACCTCCCAATATTTTGATCATCCTCACCGACGACCAGGGCTTCGGGGATGTGTCCGCTCACGGGAACGAATGGATCAAGACTCCGAATATGGATCGCATCGCTTCGGAAGGAGCCCGGTTCGAGAGATTCTTCGTGGAACCCGTTTGTGCTCCAACTCGGGCCGCGCTGTTGAGCGGGCGCTATCCGACCCGAACAGGTGTTCATGGGGTGACCCGCAACCGGGAGGTCATGCGCAGTGATGAGGTCACCATCGCAGAGCTGCTGCGCGATCAAGCTGGATACGCGACCGGATGTTTTGGGAAATGGCACAACGGTGCGCACTGGCCGAATCACCCGAATGCTCAGGGGTTTGACTCCTTCGTCGGCTTTTGCGGCGGGCATTGGAATGATTACTTCGATCCGATGTTGGAACGCAATGGTGAGCCGTTTCAGGCACGCGGTTTCATTGCCGACATTCTTGCAGACGAGGCCAAGTCGTTCATGGCAGAGAGCGTCGCTGACGATCAGCCATTCTTCTGCTACGTCCCGTTTAATACACCGCACACTCCGGCCAGTGTCCCGGACGAGGAGTGGCGCCAATGGAGAGACGCAGCTGAGCCTGAGGATGCCTTCACCAGAACGATGTATGCCCTGTGCGAAAATATCGATGACAATATCGGAGGGCTCCTCGAAACGATCGACTCTCTCGGGATCGAGGAAGAAACCATCGTGATTTTCCTGACCGACAACGGCCCGAATGGCGAGCGATTCAACGGCGGAATGCTCGGGCGGAAGGGAAGTGAAATGGAAGGCGGGGTGCGGGTTCCCTGTTTCGTTCGTTGGCCGGGGGAGATCGCTCCGGGAACCGTTGTAGAATCCAATGCGGCTCATGTCGATTTTCTTCCAACGCTCTGCTCGATCGCTGGCATTGAAAATCCGGAGGCATCGACTCACCCGCTCGATGGACGGGACCTTTCTCCGCTCTTGTTTGGTGATGAAAACGCTAAGTGGGAGAATCGCTATTTCTATACTTGGAGAAATCCCAAGAAGTGGTCGATTCGATCTGAACGCTATCGGGCGACAGAGAAAACGTTGCATGATCTGATCGATGATCCCGGGCAGAAGAAAAACCTCGCCGGAGAAATGCCTGAAAAGCATGAGGAGTTGGTCGATGCCTACCGCACATGGGAGGCTGATGCAGTCCCTTCGTCGCCGTTGCCTGAGACGGTTCAGATCGGATATGCACAGCAACCGAAGGTGGTCGTGAAAGCACACGAGTTTGAGATTTATCCCGGCGAAGGGCAGGGGATTGCCTACTGCGAACATCGCGGCTTTGCCAATCAATGGATTGAGCAATGGACTGACCTTAGTGCTGCGGCGGAATGTCCGCTGAGGGTTGAAAGCCCGGGGAAATACCGTGTCACTTTTCGCTACGCGTGTTCTCCCGATGCCGTCGGCTCACGCTTCCGTTTGCGGGCAGGGGGAGAGATACTTGAATTTGCGATCGAAGAACCTTGGGTCAGCGCCGTATTTCCGGCATCCGAGCAGGTCAGCTTGAGAAATGGAGGCTACCTCTCACGCGAGGAATGGAAAGATGTGGTCGTCGGAGAGATAGAGTTGGGAAAGGGTGAGGCGCTCTTGAAGTTGGAAGCTCTGGAAAAAACCGGTTCGGCCATGCCTGACTTCAAGGCGGTAATTTTCGAGAAGCTGTAAGGACGTCTGGCGGTCAGGCGTCGATTTGGAACAATGGAAAGCACCGAACCAACTCTCGCATCTCCCGGCGCGGGATTGCCGTTGCACGAGCAACTGCTCATCAAGTTTTTTATCCTGCCGCGTCTCTCCAGGAAGTTGTCGAGGGAGGAGGCGATCGCGTTATTCGATGCAGAAGGTCGGGAGGCACTCACATTGGCGCAGGGGCTATCGGAAGAGGATCTGGTTCGACCTGTTTTGATTGATCGTGTTCGGGGCATCGAGGACAGTTCGCGGAACTGGTCGGTTGTGATGACGTTGCATCACCTGATCATTGTCGGGGCGGGCATCAAGCAGGCGATTCAGTTACTCAATCGAGGAACAGTTCCCAATCGGGAGACTCGCATTCAGGATGTGAAACCGGACCCGAATACCGGCCCGGAGATTTTGAGGAAATTCGAGGACTGGCTTGATCAACACCCGGAAGGATTAAAAAACCTTCCGTGGCCACAGGATGTGAAACACGTGCACCCCTGGTTCGGACCGATGAATGCGGATGTCTGGTTGCGGTTGAATGCCGTTCACAACGGGCTTCACCGCAAGCAAATCGAGAAGATCATCGAGGGTCTCTGAACGGGCGAAACTTAACAGGGTAGAGTCTTTGACCGAACCCTGTTCGGCCAATTCCTACCCGAGCAACTTTGCCCGCTCGATGGCGCGCATCATGCCCTTCGCTTTATTGATCGTTTCGTTGTACTCGTTTTCCGGAACGGAATCGGCCACGACTCCGGCACCAGCCTGGACATAGGCTTTTCCGTCGCGCAGAACGACTGTCCGCAGTGCGATGCAGCTGTCGTGATTTCCGTCGAATCCGAAGTAACCGACGGCACCGGCATACGCACCGCGTTTCGATTTCTCGAACTCATTGATGATTTGCATTGCGCGTACTTTGGGACTGCCACTGACAGTTCCGGCAGGGAAGGTGGCACGCATCACATCGTAGGCGGTGTGTTCAGGGCGCAGGCGGCCAACCACGTTGGAAACGATATGCATGACGTGGCTGTAGCGCTCGACGATCATGAATTCACTGACCTGCACAGATTCGTATTCCGCGACACGACCGACGTCGTTGCGGGCGAGGTCGATCAGCATGACGTGTTCGGCACGCTCTTTCGGATCGGCGAGAAGTTCTTCAGCGAGAGCGTTGTCTTCCTCCTGAGTTTTTCCGCGCCAGCGGGTACCTGCGATGGGCCGAATGCGGATATTGCCGTCGATGGTCTGGACGTGAACCTCAGGCGAACTGCCGACGAGAGAAAATTCGTCGCCGAACTGAAGGCAGAACATGTAGGGCGATGGATTGACGTGGCGAAGTGCCCGGTAAAGGTCGACGGGACGACCTGTGTAATCTGTCTCGAACCGCTGCGAAGGAACAACCTGAAAAATGTCTCCGGCGAGGATGTATTCCTTCGCATCGAGGACCATCTTCTCGTATTCGGCTTGGGTCGTGTTGCTCTGGATCGGCTGATCCTCCGGCTCGGCCATCAGCGAAAACGGCGCTACGCTCCGGGGTGTCGCCAGCTTCTCGATGACGGCATCGATGCGCTCACGCGCTGCCTTGTAGCCCGCTTCGGGATTGGGAAAGTCGTCGATGCAGATATTCGCGACGACCTGCATTTTACGAAAGCGATGGTCGAAAATGACAAGGGTATCCGTAATGACGAATGCCATGTCAGGCAGGCCTAGCCCCTCGTCAGGTGGACCGGGAACGGTCGGTTCGAAAAAGCGAACCATGTCGTAGCCGATGAATCCGACGGCACCTCCCGTGAATACAGGCAGCCCTTCTACCTCGACGGGGGTGAAACCCGACATGATGCGTTCCAATTCGTGGAGCGGGTCGCCATCCTCTTCCGGAAGCACCGTTTCGGTGAATTCGGAGCTGCCTTTTTCCCGATGAGAAATGGAGCGACCACTGGCGCGGAGTTCGAGACGCGGATCGGTCCCGAGGAAAGAGTAACGGCCGATCTGTTCACTATTCTCTGCAGATTCGAGGAGGAACGATGGGGTCTGCTCTCCGTCTGTGAGTTTTTGGAAGGCAGAAATTGGAGTCTCATAGTCCGACGCGAGTTCGGTCCATACGGGAATAAGATTCCCTGTTTCACAGAGAGCCGAGAATTCCTCAAAAGACGGTTTAAGTACGGTCATGACGCGCGCGGTTCGGGACGAATCCGTATTCGGATCAAAATGCCCATTCGCCCTGCTGCCACTGCTGGGGAGCGGATGGCGGGGCGGGCTCAGATTCGCACACGCGACTGGATTTGGCAGTTTTTTCTTCGCGAGGGATAGCAGGTAGGGCTGCGGTGCGAAGGGGAAGGGGATCTTTGCGTTTGGCGCACTCGACAGCGACGTCTCCAAAGCCGTCTTTCCGGAGTGCCGTTCGAATGACTTCGGCGGCTAATTCCGGGCAATTGCAGTCGCTGCTGAGGTGCCCAAGAATGACTTGTTTGAGACGTGGACTGGCGATTTCTAAAACCAGCTCGGCTGTCTGCTCGTTGGAAAGGTGGCCGTGGCGGTTGCTGATACGCTGTTTAATGGCCCAGGGACGACGTGTGTCGTTTTGTAGCATCTTCTCGTCGTAGTTCGACTCGGTAAAGAGAGTGTCCACATCGCGGAGGCGCTCGATGATCATGCGGGTGACGTGTCCGACATCACTGAGGACTCCGACGCGGCTTTCTCCACATCCGAAAACAAAACCGACAGGATCGACGGCATCGTGAGGCACGGAAAAGGTCTCTACCGAAATCTCACCGATGCGAAATTCCCGCCCGGCTTCGAACTGGTGCCAGGCGACTTCACATCGCACCGACTCGCGCACAATGGAGCAGGTGTGGTTCGTCGCGTAGACCGGAATGCTGCGCTTTCTGCAAAAGACATCGATGCCGCGTGTGTGATCACCGTGTTCGTGTGTTAAAACGATGGCACTGAGGCTGTCAGGATCGATCCCAAGAGCTTCGAGCCGAACACATAGTTGGCGTGCGGAAAGCCCTGCATCAATCAAGATGCGGGTGTCGCCTAGGCAGACGAGAGCGCTGTTTCCCGAACTGCCGCTACCCAATACTGCCAACTCAAGCATAGGAGACAGCTTAGGTAGTTAAGGGCTCCAAACAAACAAAAACTTCCGCGAATTTCACGGCGCTGCGGAAGTGGGGGGCTCGGATAGGAGATAAGGCGGTCTTCATTCGCAAGTGGCGCCAGTTCAACCCTTCTGATTGCCCGAATGAGTCCTGTTGTGCTGTGCATCAGCGCAGCGGCACTCCGGGAATTGTGACGGTTGCTTTGAGAAGAAAACTAATCGCGTCGTTTCCGGGTGTCGTAATTGTTAGTTTCTCGAGCGGTCCATCGAAAACAAGAGTGGCGCTGGAGTTGCCTTCCCCGCTTCCCGAGATCGAATTCTCTTCTTCGGATACATCGCCCTCCTTTTTTAAGAGCCGAAATGGGGAGCTGAAAGCCACCCGATTATTCTGCGCCATTCCTGAGACGACCACGTGCAAGTCTCTCACCGGCTCCGTGAAAGTAAGAGTGTGCTGGACAGGTTTCGTGCCTGCGCTGTTTGTTGTAACGATCTGGCCGTTCGATATCGTGGTGTCGTGTTGCGGGCCGGTCCAGAAGGCTCCGATAGATTGCAGTATTCCATTTGTTCGAGCTCCGGAGCATTCCTGCCAATTGACGGACGCCATCTGCTCGCGGGAATTCCGTCCCTCAAGCCGTGACAGCAAAACGGGCAGATCGCTGAACGCCTGCCCCGTCGTCAGCGAATCGTTGTTGTCCGGCTCCAAATCGGCCAACTCGTTCTCCGCCCAGTCAGTGATACCATCCCTGTCTGTATCTTTCGGATCTGTAGACGCCTTCTTTTGATCGCCTTTGTTTCCCCGCCCCATATAAAGAGCCTCGAAAATGTCGCAATCACCATTGTGATTTTGATCAATCATACCTCCATTCTCGGGGAACAGAGTCCTATACAGCCGCCGCCCCAGAACTGAATAACTGTCGGAGGTGTAATGAATGCCGTCAGTCTTCGAGTCGCCTCGATCAAATCGGGTGAGGAGATCTCCGTTTGATGGCGAGACTCGAATCAATGGATCGCTGTCAGCCATTTTTGTCACGCTTTGATTGATGAGCAAGGCTGAGTCATTGAGGCGTGAATAGTTGGACGCTGCCGTATCTTTCCAGTCTCCCCGAAGCAGGCTGAACACCACGGGAAGAGAGGGGGCGCTCAGCTCCTTTTTCAAGGCGTCTTGCACGGTGAGAAACCGGGACCTGAACTCTTTCGCATTCTCTCCGGTCGAATCGCTTTCTCCCGTGATCACAAAAAGACATCTCCACTCCAGAGCGTATCCCCGCTTCTCACATTCCTTTTTCTGTGCCTTCAAAAATGAGATCATCGGCTGAAATAGATTCTCCGACTCCGGCAGGAAATTTTTGATCGAGGTCCCTCCCGAACAGTATTTCACCAACAAGATCTCTTCCGAAGAGTGGGCCGCCAAATGGCGGCCGAGAGCCGCCTCGACGCCGACGCGGTTCTTGGAGTCGGGGCGAATTTTGCCCAAAGTCAGATCTTCGGGAATACTTCCATCCTGCCAGGACCGTTCGCGATAGGCATACAAAATATTGGTGCCGTAGTTTTCCCGAAGAGCGCCGACGGAGAATTCGTTGCTGTAGGAGCGCCCGTTAGCATTGGATTGGCCGATGATAATGTAGCCGCCCATCGGTTTCTCCTGCGCGGTCACAGAGAAATTGCATAATAAAATGACCGTTAGGATGAACTGCAGCTTACTCAGATTTATCGTTCTCCGAATCATAAGTTCGAGCTCATTCCGGGACCGGAGACAGAATCGCGTCAAATGTGGACGGGTCGGGCATTTGCGAATGATGAATCCAGTAGACCGTTCCGGCGATGGCTCCTGAGGTGATTTCGACTTGTACGGCGTCCGCTTCGGCGCGGATGGTTGTCATCGAAACGGAACCGCTCAAGCGGCGAATGCCAAGTTGTGAGAGATCGGCGCGGGCTCGCTGTTCGGGCGTTGAGTTGTCAGAGAAAAATCGACGCAAAGTCTCGGGTGATTGCGCGAGAAAAATTGGATCACCTGCATTGCCGAGAGTCAGGTCAGCGCTCGAAGGAATCGATGGATTTTCGCTGTCGGGTAGTCGGTCACGGGCCATCTCGACTCCAAGTCGTCCGGAAAAATAGATCGCTGTAACAAACGCGATCGCAACGAACAGGCGGATGACAACTGTCATCACACGTGCGGAGTCGAATGAGCCTTCAGGAGTCCGCTTTCTACGATGGGATTTCGAAGGGATTTTTGACTCGGTCATCGCATTGGGAATTTACGAGTCGCGGTCGATACGGTCTGAAAGCTTGCGGCTGCTGCGCTCGAGCAGGCGGCGTTCCTCGTCGGAAAGGCTTTGGAATCCCTGTTCGTTGATCTTGTCCAGCACAGCATCCACGTCTTTGGCGACGAATGGATATTTTGCGTCTGAACCTTTGCTGGACGGTTCAGGATCTCCTTCGCGCAGTATCTTTATTCCGAATCCCTTCTTGCGAGGCTTCTGCTTCTTCCTCGATTTGCCGCGAAGTCGTTCATTGGCGGAAGGGAGCCAGTAGCGAACGTAGGCCCAACCCAGCCCGATTCCACCAAAGTGAGCCATCGCTGCAGTTCCCACCCCGTCGCTTGGAGCCGCGACTAGCTGATAGACAACCGTCAATGCATTTAGCGCGATCACGAGAAGGGCGATCTGTCTCATCGTCATCTTCACGGGAATGATAAAGAAGAGAAGTAGCTGGATGCTTTGATGTGGAATCAGGGTGGCGACGGCTAGAACGATCGCTAGAACCGAAGCGGACGCTCCGATGATTGCGGGATCCTGCCCAATCATCAGGCTGAAGAGTAACTGCAGAACGCCTCCGGCGATCCCGCCCAGAAAGTAAATGTAAAGGAGATGCTTAGGTCCGACGAGATTCAGCAGCATGCCGCCCAGGAAATAGAGCCCGATCATATTCCCCAGCAGATGGAGAAGGCTTGCGTGAGAGAATTGATAAGTAACGAACGTCCAGAGGTGCCACTTGCCGACAGCTTCGAGGGATAGGGCCAGCGAGTTGCTCCCCGGATCCGGGTTGTAGAAGAGAAACGTCTGCACCACGAACACCGCGACATTGACGACTAAAAGCCACGTGACAACGTTCCAGCTGCGCGGACTGAATCCGCCGGTGGAGCTGCCTTCTCTCATGTAATCTCGCGAGTAAATGCTCATCGTGACAGGGTAAACATCCCCTGTAGGCTGGGAATTACGCCGAATGTCAGCCATCGGGCAAGCGAAGCTGACAGGATGCGGTATAAAAATCTTCTTATTTTAGGGTTGAAAGTATCTTAGATCTCTTGATGATTTAGAGATCATCATGGAATTCGCAATTTACTCGGTCCTCATTCTGGCTCTCGCATCATTAGCGGGATTCATGCTCCACGCCAGATTTTCTGCGCGGCGTGATAAGGCCTTGCATCATGCTCCATTGAGCCTCGCTGCTGAGGGTGTTGCAATTTCCGGATCGGAGGAAGAAGTTCTCGATGTCGTTGCCGAAACTGTTGAGACCGAAGATCCGGCGCCGAACGAATTGCCAGCTGTCAAAGCGGATGCAATTCCGGTCGAGTCCAAAGAGGATGAGCGTAAGTCTGAATATCTTGACGAGCTACAAGAGGCTGCAGCCGGTCTGGCAATGCTGATGCGCTCCTCGGCCGGTAGTAGGCCAACACCAGTTGTTTTCGCGCCGGATGGTGAAGAAGTCGATTCTGGAGTGACCGTCAAAGACGATGTCGCATCACCCGAAGGCGAAATAGAGGCCGAGGATGAGAGCCTGGTTGAAAGTGCAGCAACTGTTGTTGCGGACGACCAGGCTGAAGAGGTTGCGGAGCCTGACAAGAAAACTCTCGAAATGCTCCTCGGCACCGAAGTCACGAGCCAATTTAGACTGATCGATTCAGGACTCGACGATTTGGAAGAGTTGGTAGGTAGCATCGAAAGTGGTTTAGCACTCCTCGCCCCTGTCGAAGGAGTTAGCGACCTCGACGGTCCGGCGGACGCCGAGTCGGAATTGATTGAAATTTCCGAGGCGGCATAGTCCCTGCTTTTCTTTACAATCCGGCGGCGTCTGGCAAGGTGTGGTTTTTATGGGAATCATTGGCGCATTGTGGGGTTTTTCGGGAGTTGTTGCACTACTAGGGTATGCAATTTTCCGGCTCACGCCGCGTGCGATGGAGTCGCTTGAGTCTCCGCTAACGACCGGGCAGTGGATCTTTTTGGTCGTGTTCACGCTCTTCATGCTCGTAGCGGAGGGCTACCGGGGCTTCCAGAAAAAGTTCTCCCCACGAACCGCAGCGCGGGTGAAATACTTGCGGGATCATCCGCGACCGCTTCACATTGTTTTAGCTCCATTTTTCTGCATGGGCTACTTTTTCGCAAAGCGGAAAACACAGATCACAGCTTATTGTCTTACTGTGGGAATCATCTTGCTCGTCGTGATGGTCGGGTTCCTGCCCAGTCCGTGGCGGGGTCTTGTGGACTTCGGCGTTGTTCTGGGATTGACCTATGGCGTTGGATCCTTTGCGATCTTCACAGCCAGGGCGCTGTTCTCGGAGGGGTATCCTCGCTCGCCGGAAGTACCGGATAGCGCGATGTTGCTGGCGGAAGAGTAGGGGGGAATTGTCCTTCGGACCTTGGTGGCGCAACGTGCGGGAAAGCTGGCGCGTCCGGGGCAAGCCGTATTACGATCATCAAGGAGATCTAAAAGGAAAGAAGGACCTTAAACAGCCGAAGGATTCCGCATCTGGAGTTAGAAGTCTGTTCATTTTACAGATTCCCGTTCCTCCGATTTCGATGATTCCCCTCAGATTTCATCTGTTAGATACCGGGCGTCGACTCTTGTGATTAGAAAATTGCTTCAATCTTGGAATCGACCTGGATGAAATCGAGGTCATGATGTTCACATGATGATTCTCGCCGATGTTGCTGAAATTACCGAACGAACCACCGAAACGATCACTCAAACCGGGATCGGGCTTGGGGCCGCGCTTGCCGTCGTCTGCTCCTGGGAGCGGAACCGCTCCATCCTCTGGGCAATTCTTGCCGGTGTCCTGTCGTGGTTTTACGTGATCTATTTTGCGATTTCGCGACAGGAGAGGGAGACACGGTAAAAACCCACGCAACTTTCGTGTAGTCGTGATGAGCCTCAGGCATGATGTGTTCACCCGGTGATCTTTCGTCGTGCCTCTCGACCCGGCGGCTGACTATCAGGCTCCGTTTTGTTGATTCGCGCAGACAAGTCTTTCGCGGTGGTTTTTCATCTTTCCACCGTAACCCCAGCCAACCTGAGCACCAGTCGCCGTATGGTTGAGGCCCGAAGAAACGCGCCCGGTGCAACGGAAACCTTCCAGGTTTTTGCCAATGCCTATTGCGCCAGAATGTTTCCCCTCCGGCTCGGTCGCAGAAATCTATCGCCGTATCGGACGGGACAGACCCAGCTTATTTGACCAAACTTTAACCCCGCACCGTGCGCACGTAGCAGCTGCCGTCGGAGTAGACGTCCTTGTAGATAACGGTAAGCACTTTGTGGCACTGTTGTTGACCGTTTACGTCGGTGTAATACTGCGGTACGCGCCTTTTACGGACGATGACTGTCCGAACAACGTAGGGCTGAGTCGCAACAATTTCTCCGGGGCAAGGGCGCGCATTGTATCGGCGGCGATCTTCGAAATGACTGTAAGGAAGAACCTGCTCGTAGCGGGGAGCTTGAAATTTGCTCTCTGCACAGTGGCTGCCGGAACTAACATATCCCATGGGGCCCGCTTGCGAAGGGGCAATGCTAAAGGCGGAGATTGAAAAGATAAGGGCGAGAATGGCCAGCGTTTTTTTCATATAGATCAGAATTGTTCGAAGTAGCTTAACATATTTTTTAAATATGTCCAGTATTGAAATTATGGAAAGTTAAGGCTTTAATGCGTTTGCGATCGCTTGGAAGAGCGATTCTTTGAGTTCCTCCGTATAGCCGCTGTGTACCCAGGCCACATTTCCGTCCCGGTCGATGACGACAGTGTGCGGGATTCCTTCAACCCCGTAGGCGTTGCTCACCCTCATATCGAAGTCTAGCGCTACGGGCGTTTCTTCCCATCGTCGCTTTTCCAAAAAACCGGTCACGATCGAGGGAGTCTCAGCCTGATTAACAGCGCAGAAAACGACGGATCCTTCGGGGAACGCACTCACTGCCGCTACGACATCAGGCATCGCGCGAATGCAGGGACCACACCAGGTGGCCCAGAAATCCAAAACCACCACCTGACCTTTGAAAGCCTTGAGGTCAAACTTTGAATCATCCAGCATGGATAGCTCAAAAAGCGGAGCAGGCTTTCCGACTAGCGGCGAAGCGGGGCCGCCATCGGAGCCATCGGGGATGACGGGATCCGGAGTATGTTCTAACTGCCACCCCCAGTATCCGGCCAGGTCGGCCACGGCAATCTTGTGAGCAGGCACAGCTGGACTGCGCTTCATTTCGCGGACATTTTCGATCGAGACCAGGCACTCTCCCAGTAGCGCAGAATCGCCGACGAACCGATTTCCCTCGATCCGATCTGCTGCCAGATGCAACCGACTGCCATCCATCATCACGAACTGATGGGTCACCTCAAAAATGTCGTAGTCCTCGAGTTCTTCGGGTTCCTCATGTGCTAGATCGAGTAGCTTCCCGCCTGCGGCCAAAGCATCCACTTCGCCGTCTGCGGCATCCAGGATTTCCTCAACATCCTCGGCGATACTTTTCACTGGTTGCGCGTCGGTTGATTCCGTCTGTGCGTTTTCCTCAGTCTTCTCAACCGGCGGACGCAGCCAAACAATGGCGGAGACACGATTGCGAGGCAGCTCCAGAGTTTTCGCCTTTGAGCTGAAGATAACTTTGTCGCCGGAGGACGATTGAAGCCTGCCCCTGAGCAGGTCGCCGTTCGGTGCAATCAGAAGATGAGTTGGCTCCTCGTCCCGTAGCGTGCGCGGAATGAGCAGGGCATTCTTCTTCGCCGTCGGATCGATAATGCGGCGGGGAAGGCTACCGGATGAGCGATCAATCTGAAAATTCGTCAGCTCAATTTCGTTATCAGCCTGGTTCCAGCCCTGCCAGCCTCCACCCATTTTGAAGTAGATTCCGTTTCCGGAAGCCTTCTCCGGATTGACATCGATGTTCAGTGATGACTTACCGTTGACGATGACTTCGACTTTGTTTGGCAACGTCAAAATTTCGAACTTCGCTGTGTTCCCGACGATAGGGATCTGATCGCCGGAGAAGGAGAAAGCACCGCTTTCTTTCAGTTTACCAATAAAGAGACGATTGCCTTGAGCGGCAATAATGATGTCGGTCGAAGGCGTATTGGGCTGTGGGCTCGACGCAAAAAGCCGGAGTGTCATGGCGCCATAGGAGCGTTTCCATTCCGCATCGAACCGAACCCGGTCGCCGAGAAGTAGCGATGGATTTCCAAAGCTTCCTCCTTTTAAATTTACCTTGTCCGGAGTCGAAACGATATCGTCGTCCGCCTCTTCGATCTCCTCCCACTCCGCATCGCGAAAGCCAGTCAGAACCCGGCCGGCGCTTCCGATATCGATGGCCCGAATCCGATCAGTTGGTATTTCGATGGGGCCGGTGATGGGGCTGGTTGCATGGACGACGTTCGGTTCGATCGAAATCAGGTCGCCCACCAGAACTTCTTCGTTGATCAGATAAATTCGTGCTCTTCCGATGATAGAGGGGAGGTCGCCTTTGTTAGCCGGAAAAGGATCACGAACGATTTCCACATCCGCATCCCCGGCAAGCGGGACGGGTGCGGTTGATCCGGGCACCTGCCATCCTATGAGGCTACCACCTTCATCGTCGCCGATCAGCTTGGTAGTTCCGTGGAGGGATAAATCCCGCGAGGTCAGGTGGTCGTTGCCTTTTTCGACGCCTTCACTGACGGCAGGAAAGCGGAGCGCCTTCGCGTCGTCCAATGTTACGCTAACTGCTACGTTGGACCATTCAGGTTCGATGACGAGTTCATTTGGACTGATGCTTTGAAGTTCGCCACTGGCCGTCGATCCGCCGAACCACGCGATGCTGGTCCTGTCTCGCGCTTTCAATACATCCTTCGATTCCGACTCTGGCGACAGGATCATTTCGTTCAGATCGTAGAGTGGCACATTTTCGCCGCCTACAGAAAGGTAGCGGGACCCTTCGGCCAGAAGGATATCGTTCGTCTGGAACCGGGGATCTCTTCCACGAATGTGCACACGAGGCTGATTCAGATCGATGATAGGGACATTTTCACCATCCCACTCGCGGACGGTGAGAGCGGTCAGCTTTATATCCGCCGTGCGGTTGAGAATGAAAAAGCCACGCACTTTGGGATCGCTTGAGCGCTTCTTCCAAATCACATCCCGGGGCTGGACAAACGCATCGTTGAGGAATGCCAGCATCTTGCCGGATGGATCGCAAAGACGGACTTCCCCGGCGGTTTGATTCCAAAAAAGTCGGAAATCGAGTTTCTTCGTCTCTTCCGTGAGTTCCATCACTGGAGTGAACTGTGTCTTGTGAGTGAGAACGAGATAGTCGTCCCAGGTTTCAATCATCGGCCCAAGGTGCGGATCGCGGAGGAGACCAATTTCAACATTTGGTTTTCCTTGTGGAAACAACGCGGTGAACCGCAGCTCCATCCGCTCTGGAAATTCGATTTCGCGGAATAAATCGCCTGACCATTGATGGGTTGCAAACTCACCACGCAGATCGGTGAACCACTCAGTCGGTTTGCGGTCGCGGCCGAGAGAACTCCAGTCGCCAAGATCATCCGGCCCGGAATAGCGCAGATGCGTTCCCTTGGCATTGATGATGCGCTCGATCGAATCCCGCCGGATTTCTATTGGAGCAGAAAACGGACGGCACGTCATCTTGATCAACTCTGGTCCTATCTCGATGATTCTGCCTTCGAGGCGATCACCGTTTACCATCAGCACACGAAATTGAGGATCGTCATCGCTCTTCTCCCGGTTTGCTAATGAGAAGCGAATGCCTTCCAGCTGATCTAGCTGGATTTCCAGAGGCTTAGCAAACGTCTTTCCCCGCCAGCGAAGCGAAGCACCAGTGCCCCCCACGATGCGACCGTCCAACTCGTCGCCGTTGCGCCATTTCAGCCACGCGTCGACGTCCGCCGCCGATCCTGACATTGATGAAAAAAAGAAGCCGGAGGCCAGACCTAACAGGGTTAAGTTATGCATCCAACAGAGTTGAGTCCGGCGAAACATGGGCTCAGAATCGTTCGTAGATGGGGAGAAAGCGGTAGTTCAGGCCGAGAGCCAGAAGCGACATTGCCGTGCCGTAGGACTCTCCGTAGCTCCCCACGAAGCTGCCGTCTTCGCCCTGTTGGTCCGACAGAAGCCGGGCAGTCTCGCGATTCCATCTTTCCCATGCTTCAGGATCTCCCTGGAAGAGTGCTTGAGCCATGTAGTAGGCGAAATAATGCGTGTGAGCCGTCTCACGATGCTCGAGCCGTTCCGAAATATGTGAGAGCGCGGCCTGGTATTCCTCCCATTCGCGTTTGTGCCCGACAGAATAGACGAGCGTCGCAACGGCGGATCTGGCCATGGATTCTCCACCGCCACCAATTCCGCCGCTATAGGCGACGAATCCAGACGAAGCGGTGCTGCGCTGCATGTAGACGAGCGCATTTTCGATTACTTCGTCCGGCACTTTGAGTCCCGCGTTGCGACAGGCCAACAGCCCCATCAACACAGAACCGGTCACCGAAGTATCCGCATCAGTCGAGGTAGGGGAGTAGCGCCAGCCGCCCCAGCGGTTTGCTGTTTGCGCATCGATCGCGAGCTGAATCGCACCCTCGAGCGTCTCGGCGATCGATTTTCTAGTTTTCTCAGGTTCCGAGCCATCCCACAGAGTCGCTTCGTCCACGACTCCGTAGGCCTCGGCTAAAGCTAGCATGGCAAAGCCGTGGTGATACATGCTGTTGGGAATAAAACCGGACTGGTCCTGCCCGGCGATGATGGAGCGGAGGGCCGCTTTTACATTCTGGCGATAGCGGCCAAAGTTCGGATCTTCACCACTGGCGAGGAATGCCATCAGGCAAAGTCCGGTGATCCCGTGCTCCGACCGACTGCGCCAACTGCCGTCGTCGCTTTGCGAGTTGGCAAGGTAGGCGAGCCCGCGTTCGTAGATGCTCTCGACTTCGGGCGGAATTTCATTTCCCAGCCGAATGCCACCGGTCTGCGCCAAAAGGGGCGAGCTGACGGCGAGGAGTCCTGACACTAGCAAAAACTGGAGGTCTCTAAGTAACATGTTGATTGCTACTGGACGGTTTCGGATTCCTCTTCCTTTAACTCTTCCCCGGCTGCTTTTTCTGCTCGCATTTTAGCAGCTTTCGCCCGGGCCTTCTTTTCACGACGCTTTTGATCCCAGAAGTGATCGAAATTTGTCGTGGCTTCCTGGAGCCGATCAAATTGTTCTTCGGTTAGGACCTCTTTTAAGCCTTCGTCTCCAGATGCATTTGCCAGCGACATCAGCATTCCCCGTTCGAAGTAGTCGCCCCAGTAGCGCTGGATATCGTCAAGGTATTCAGTGGCAGCGTTGTGCACGATCTCGCTGATCTTTGTTCGTTGATCCGGTGTGAGACGAAGATGAGAGTCGATCGACGTCAGAGACATACTCGCAAACGCATCAATGCGATCGAGTTGGCGTTGCTCGACCACTTCTTCGTAGCTGGCTACTTGTTCGTCGGACAGGACGACCTTGAGAGTGTCTTTCCACAAGTCGAGTGACTCGCTCTCTTCTTCGGAGCGGTTGCCGCCGAAATTCACGCCCCCCATGCTCTCGAGCATTTCTTTGGCGGTATCAGAGTCTGCTCCTTCGAGACGAGTCCTGAAATAGCGTTCGGCCTGCTCGTGCCAGTCTTTCATCGATCTCTCAGCCGCACCCTTGGCAGCGAGATCCAGTTGCTCGCGCTGCTCGACCCCGAGTTCGCAGAGCCTGGAAACGTCGTCGATCACGACGGCCATGAATTTCAGCCGCTTCTGTCGTTCCTCTTGTGCCAGTTTTAGAATGTGCTGTGAGATTTGCGCACTGAGAGGCTTCGGCGCTCCCGACAATTGTGACTCCTTCACCTTTTCAGGTGTGATCGGAGCACTATCGCCATCTTTATCACCCACGATGATGAACGGGTCCGGCTCGTCAATGAGTTGCCCGTGAAGGAACGGAGCGACGCTGATCAGCGAAACGGAAATTGAAAATAACAGGAGGTGAGGACGGACCATTATCGAGTGGATTCGAGAGCGTTAAAATAGGTGTCGAGTCCGCGACGGAATTCTTCGGGTAATTCGCGACCGGCCTTTCCAGTGGACTGGTCGACTTCACGGGCGAGGGGGGCGGAGCCATTTTCGCCGGCCGCTCCTCCACCAATGTCTGTGAGTGATGCCGGGCTCCCGCCGCCAGCAGCGCCGCCACCGCCGGGACTGGATCCGCCGCCACCACCGCCAGATGGTTTCTGACGTTGGGATTGCAGGAGCAGCTCGATGACTTCAGTCTCTGCTGCGACAGCTTCTGGACCGGTCTCCGGTCTGGCGAGAACGCCTCTCGCTTCCCGCATGATGTCGGAGACCATGGTCAATAGCTGCAGCTCTTTGCCGAAATGCTTGTTCGACTCCGGCAAAGCCTGGATGTCTGTCAGGACGGAATCGATACGCTCACGTAGATCGCTTTGCTTCAGTTCCAGAGGCAGGACTTTCGAGGAGTAGACATCAGGAGATAGAACAGGTTTGGTTGCCTCCATCTCGCGGGTCTCGTCGCGCAATTCCATTTCTTCTTTGAGAACTTTCATCACTTTGAGGACGATTTCCGGAGGCAGGCTCTCTTTCGACCCGCCTTTACACGCTTTGCATTCCGACGCGGAAACCAGTTCCTCCGCCCAGCGATCCAACGTGTCGCCCCAGTATTCGGCAGCCGATATCGATCTTCCGTTCAAATTTACTAACGTTTCCTCGCCGATGGCTTTGAGGTTGGAAACAACCGACAGCTGTTTCATCTGATCCAGCACATTCTTGAAAACGACGTCCTGCTTGCGTTGGAAGTAGGCCTCCAGATCGGATTGGATAAGATAAACGGAACTGCTCTCCTCTTCCTCGGCGCTTGCCGTTTCTTCGCCGACGTCCCGGAATTGTTGCTCGATTCGGTGACGGGGAAGGCCAAACGCACCGTCCAGAGTTTCGTTCAATGTATCAGCAATTTCGAACTGCTTGCGGGAGGCGGCTTTGAAACGTTTTACGAAAGTGCTGGCTTCGAGAGAGGAAAGAATCTCCTGCAATTGGTCAGCCACTTTAGCAAACTCGGCGAGAAGATCCTTTTGCTCGGTCACCGCTTCGTCCAGTTTTTCCTGGGCGGGAGTTTCAGCAGGAGGCGCCGGCTTCTCTCCGTCGTCGGGGGCTGCCGCGAGCGTCGTTTGGGGTAGTCGCAGTGCTCCAGCCCCACTCTTTTTCTCACTTGCCTCTTCCGCTGGCTTTTCCTCAGCTTTGGTCAAAGACGATTCCTTGTCAGAAATTCCCGGAACAGGATCCTTTTTCGGTTCATCCTTCGGCTGATTTCCCGGTGCTCCGCTTTTCGGCTTCGACTTGTCGTTTGACACATTGGGCGCGGATGGGTTCTTCGCTCCCTCGGCGCGCGAAGCTTGTTGAAGCAGATCTGCCACGCTCGGCATGCGCTTTTCCGCGATATCATCCAACGCGCGCATCATCGTTGCCCAGGATTCGAGCCTTTCTGCATCGAACTCGTCGTTCTTGGTAGCCTGACGGACGAGATCGCGGCCGCTGTTGGTGAGAGCGTCGAGGCGACGACCGTTGCTGGATTCCTCAGAAGCCTGTTCTTGAAGCTTGCGACGGTTTTCGGGTCTATCGAGATCTTCGGGGGACAGTTCACGCAGGCTACGGTTCGTTTCGTAGAGTTGCTGCTCGGTCTCGTAGACTTCTCTCGCATTGCGGAACCACTTGCCGAATTGCTCCGTGAGCCATTCTGCGTGGTCTTCGGGACTGAGAATATGAAGGACGAAAGTCGGTGAGAAACTTCGCTCGCGGTCCGGTAAATAGTCTTCCGCAAACGCACGGATTTGGAGCGTCTGAGGTGCCACTCCTTCGCGGGCGGCAGAGAAGGTCCCGCGCGTCTCCACCTGGGTCTTCTCGGGAGACCCTGCCGCGACAGTCTTTTCACCCTTGGCAAGTTCGGCAGTGCGAAGAGAATCCGGTACACCGTCCCACATCAAGCCGATGTGTTTGATTCCAAAATCGTCCACAGCCGAAATATCAAACGAGATCGTTTCGTCGACCAATACGACCTGCTCGGTTGTCAGCGGATTCGCGAACACGTCAGGCCCCGTGTCTTCGATGGGATTGATGGAAAGCTCCAGCGGCGACTTTGCCTGCAGCCCATGAATATCAATCCAGGAGATCGTCTTTTTCACCGGCTCTTCAACGAGCAGCGGCGCCGTTGCGAAGGTCGCTCCGTCGACTTCAGTAGGCTCACCATCTGTCTTCGCCTCCGCCAATTCGCGGGAGGTGGATGCCGAGAAAACGGCAGTGGCTCCTTCGACGATGGAAACGGAACCTCCGCGAACCGGGATAATGGGATCTCGTTCGTAGAGTAAATAATCCGGCAGCCGAACCACTGCATTGAGCTCCGTCAGTTCGGGGCGGGGGAGGGGTTCGATTGTGATTTTTTCATGCGCATCCCCGACACGGATGGAGAGGGCGCCAGTCTGCTTTTGCGGAGGCACATCGAAGGAATAATTGCCCTCGCTGTTGTCGGAATAGAGTTTCGTTTTGCCGGGAAGCTTTACCGATGCGTTCCGGGGACTCCATTCGGTTTCGTTCGTCAGTTCCGGAGAAATGTCGAAATTTTCCGCGTAGGGAACCACGATCGTGTCCGGCAATGGCTCCAACTGAGCAAACGTATAGCGGTCGACCGGCTTCCATGGCGATGCCCAGCGGGCCAGGGTGTTCTGGGCGGCATCCGAGACTAGTAGCATCAGCAATCCCACCAAGCCCAGCACCGCGAACGACGACATCAGCCACGCCCCGTAGTGATTCCCGGGAACGGCATTGTCAAAATTCTGGTCGCGCACTCGCTCATCGACCTGCTTCATCGCCGCAGTTACCAGGACTTTGCTGTTCTGCTGAGAGGGGGAGCGGGCCAGTTCGACGATCCCGAGTAATTCGTCGCCGAGCCGTGGGAATTTCTTGCGTAGCATTCGAGCGACTTGCTCCAGTGAGCGTTGGCTCCAAACCCAATGATGAAACCGCATCGGAATCCCGATCGCCGGTATCGCAAATCCCGCAACGAGAATAACTGTCCGCAGCCAACCGGGGGTATCGAAAGCACGATCCAGCCCGAACACGAGCAGATAGGAAATGCCAAGACCGAACAATCCTGCGAGCGCTCCCTCCGCGATCTTCACCGACCAAAGTCGCTGCTGGAATGACTCCAGCTTTTTCTGCAACTCAGGGGGGATGGGCAGGTCGCTGTCCGGATTCCGGGGGCTGTTCGAAGTTTGCGCCATCTCAGCTATAAGTTAACCACATTCCAGCGCGATCCGCCAACCGGCATTTATCATGAAATCCGGCGATTTCTGGGCAAAAAAGAACCCCGTTGCGTTAGCAACGAGGCTCTTTCGTTAATTTGTTTAAAAAATTTGAACCCGGATCAAGAATCCGATTCGCCTTTTTTCCACGACTCGACCACATACTTCTCGCTCTTCTCGCCGAGAGACTTCACAGCATCGTCTTTCGAGACTTTTGCCGATCCATCGGTGATCACTTTAACTACTTGTGTGCCGGGCTCTTCTCCATTTTCGATTTCAATGGATTTGTAGCCTTTCAACTGACTGAATGCCGAACTGACATCCTTTTTGCAGCCGCCTCACGTGACGCCGGTCATACCGGCGATATAGACCACATCTTCCGCCATTGCCGTAGAGACAAGGCCGACGATGGCCATCGTCATAATTGTAATGATTTTTTTCATAGTAGGGTGCGTTAAAAATCCCTTAATGGAACTCCCAACTTCGTAGAGTAATACGTCTGAACCGCCCAGTCGTTGCAAAAGTTTTCGGAAATACGTCGATTTTTCCTGTAAGGATGGGTCACACCCCTGAAAGAAGCTGGGAAAAATGGCCCGAAATATTGTAAAAACGCAGTTCCCGCTGCCTGAAAGCGAGCTTTTCGACGAAATCATCGACGTGCGGGCACCGTCGGAATTTGCCGAGGACCACATCACCGGTGCCATCAATCTCCCGGTGCTGGATGATGCGGAGCGGTCGCGAGTCGGAACGATCTACAAGCAGGAGTCTGCATTTGAGGCTCGGAAAATTGGTGCCTCGCTGGTCTCTGCAAACATAGCCGGGCATCTGGAGGCTCATTTTTCCGGCAAACCGCGCGAATACCGCTCTCTCGTCTACTGCTGGCGTGGAGGGCAGCGCTCGGGAAGTCTTGCCACCGTGCTTGCCG
>Ga0222633_1000844_pt1 | contig 21485 bp, 17 predicted proteins | sample AntAcemetageno48_FD_179816 | JGI IMG/M metagenome (GOLD analysis project Ga0222633, IMG submission 179816) | Saline water microbial communities from Ace Lake, Antarctica - #48 | ecosystem: Environmental > Aquatic > Non-marine Saline and Alkaline > Saline | place: Antarctica: Ace Lake | collected...
ACTGGTGGCGGGGCCAATCGTCCGATATAGTGACATCGCAAAGGAAATTCCCGCCCCAAGGGTTTTATGGAAAGACGTAGATGCCGGGCTTGTCCTTTTTATGCTGGGGTTCTGCAAGAAGGTATGGATTGCCAACAATGTTGCACCCGCCGCAGATTGGTTGTTCACGCTGGAAGCGCCGACATTAGTCGTTTCCTGGCTCGGTATTCTCGCCTACACCTTTCAGATCTACTTTGATTTTTCGGGCTACTCAGATATGGCTATAGGCTTGGGGATGATGCTCGGATTTCACTTCCCTGAAAATTTTCGCAGGCCTTACCAGTCAAAAAATATTACGGAATTCTGGCAAAGATGGCATATTACGATGTCGTCTTTCTTTCGCGATTATTTGTATGTTCCCTTGGGGGGAAACCGAAGCGGTCAAATTCGGACGCTAATCAATCTTTCCGTTACGATGCTATTAGCGGGACTGTGGCATGGGGCTGGCTGGACGTTTTTACTATGGGGTGCGTTTCATGGCGGCCTATTGGCAATTCATCGGGTATGGAGTGCGAACTCTTCATTCGACCGATTGGCTTCGATTCGCGGACACACGATCTTTGCAGGCCTTCTCACCTTCTTCGCCGTGGTCCTGGGATGGGTGGTTTTTCGTGCTGACTCGGTCGTGAATGCGTTCGCAGTCTATGGAGGAATCTTTGGGGTGAACGGCTTCGATTCAGGTTCAATGCTCAAAGACCGTTTTGACTTGGTCTTTTGGATGATGATGCTTTTTGCCTCGATTTTCGTTTTAGTTGAGGGCCGGTTCCAAAAGCCGATTCTCGCTACTCCTATGGGACGGGTGGCGATCTCAGTTTTGTTCCTTGGCGCCCTTCACGAGTTGGGCGGGCAGGGCTACAACCCGTTCCTGTATTTTCAGTTTTAAGCGGAAGAATTGAGGATTTTGACCACTCGAAAAACTCTTAAAAAGGCACAAGCTTTCCCGTTGCTTGTATTAACAGCTCTTGCACTGATACCGGTGCTCGACTTAGTTCTCCCCGCTGTCGGGATCGAACCCTCAGGTCGGCGATTTTCCCCATCGGCGCTTGAAGTGAGGTTGCCGGATTTGGTGAACGGAAGGTTCGGCGAAAAGGTTGAAAGTTTTTTTCAAGATCGCAGTTTTATTGTCCATGGAAGTGGGGCCCGGTATAACGAATGGGTCTATCGACTTACCGGTCGCCTTCCAGGTTTGAGAGTTGGGGGAGGCAACTGGCTATTCTTGCGATCACATCTTGACGAACTGGAGCGGGAAAGTGCTGCAACTCGAGTAGCTGAAAATACCGAATTCATCAAGTGGGCGGATGAGAAATGTCTTCTGCCCGAACAACAGCTCTTTGTCGTTTTCATTCCCGACCGCGGGAGGCTCTATCCGGATATTGCGTTTTCTGACGGCGTGCCTCCTGAAAATCGTCGGCTATTCTTGTCGGAGGCGACGGATGCGCTTAAAGAAGAAGGCATCGCTGTCCTCGATTTGACAGAGACTTTTCGCAAAGAGGTCGAGGCAGGCAGGGATCCCTTTTTTGACGTCGATCATCACTGGAACTACCACGGAAGCAAGGTTGCTGCAGACGCTGTTTCTGAATGGCTCTTTAGTCAGACAAAAATTCCCGATCATTCTCCCTTGCGGAAATTCTCAGTCAGCACTGCTGTTGTCGACGGTTCCCCGAACAGAAGTCTTGTGACACTGATGAAATGGCGAAAAAAAAGCCAAATGGAACAGCGGTTTTTGCGGAAGCAGGAAATTTTGAGTATTCGGCCAACTCTAGCTGAGATGACACCAGATGATGCAAACCCGACTGGCTCAGGTATCACGCTCGAGTCCAGTTTTGGCCTTTTCGGATTCCCTCAATTTCTGGAGCAATCACTAGGTGCTCGAATCGATTCAATTGTCGAACCCGGAAACGGATCCGTATATTCTATGGCCAGATACGTTTCCGGCGGTGATTTGAGCGAGCAGCATTCATTTGTGCTGTGGGTCATTCCCGAGTATCACCTTATTGAAGGGCTGAAAAACCAAGGTGCTGGCCGATTGGTAAAATTTCCGGAACCGTTCACAGCTGATGAGTTTGAGTTTGCGAAGCGTGCTCAAGATATACGGGTTGATGGGCTTAGCGCATCCGGGCGGGACTGGGAGGTAGAGAAAAGAAAGTCTCGAGTTCACTTGAAATTCGACCAGCCAGTTTCTGGAATACAATTAAGTTTTCGGTGCGTTGGTGGAGTGAAGCGGGGGCAAATTTTTTGTCCCCCATCGGCCGAAGAAGGCCTGTTGGTATTTGCCGGAACACCTGAAATCATGAGCTATGACTTCCGGTTGGATCAGGCAGCCAGGGAAGTCGAAGTGGAATTGTTGATCAACGAAAGTGGTGTTTCTCTTCGACGGCTCAGGGCTTACGGTATTCCTGCAGCCAGCAGTATAAGTTTTGAGGAGGAACCGGCCACTTAGTATCCGCGAGGATCCGCACTAATTTTTCAGAACCGATGAGCGATTCAAGAGTAACAACGAACATCATTGCCGAAGCCGGGGTCAATCACGGCGGTAGTCTCGACGTGGCGAGGCGCCTCGCTCGTGCCGCGGCAGATGCCGGAGCCGATGCGGTAAAGATTCAGACATTCCGAGCCGAGCGTGTTGCGAGTAGCGACGCCCCAAAGGCAGCGTACCAGCTGAAGACGACGGACGAAAAGGAATCCCAGTTGGATATGCTCCGGGAACTGGTTTTCCCTGAAGAGGACTACCCGGCGCTGATGGAATTCTGCCAGGAGCTGGGAATCGAGTTTCTTTCGACTCCTTACAACGAAGAGGATGTCGATTTTCTCGTGTCACTTGGAGTGAAGCGCCTCAAGCTCGCTTCCATCTCGATTGCTGAACCTCATTTTATCCGATATGCGGCCGCGACAGGGCTGCCCCTGATTTTTTCTTCCGGGATGGCAATGATGGGAGAAATTGAGACTGCGATAAGAGTGGCTCGGGAATCGGGGTGTTCGGACATGGTCGTCCTGCAATGCACAACAAACTACCCATCCGCGATAAGCGACGCCAACTTGCGCGCGATGGGATCGATTCGCGAGGGCCTTCAAGTTCGGGTCGGGTATTCCGATCATACCGAGACGAATACGGCCTGCATCGCAGCGGTCGCGCTCGGGGCGGATACGATCGAGAAGCATCTGACTTTGGACCGCTCCGCAGAAGGTCCCGATCACGCCTGCTCCTGCAATCCGGACGAATTTGCCGAATTGGTCAAGGTCATTCGGGAAACGGAGATTGCTCTTGGATCAGCGGTGAAGGCGCCGACTGCTGCGGAGCGCGAGAACATGGAAGGAATGCGACGCAGTCTCGTTGCCCGCCGAAACCTCTCAACGGGATCGGTTCTTACTGAGGCGGACTTAACCTTGAAGCGACCGGCGAGTGGGATGAAGCCCGGGTTGATAGACGAACTTGTAGGTCGCGTTCTATTGCGTGCGGTCGATGAGGGGGAATTCTTAGCTTGGGAGCATGTCGGCGGACAGTCTTGAAATCAGGCATCTCTCCGGGGACGATGCCGGTGCGATTTCCGCTCTTCTGGGACGGCAACCCAATTCCTACCGCGAGCACTTTCATCCGTTTGCGGACGAATCACGCCCTGTTCTTGCCGGGGTTCTGAACGAGTCGGTTTCCGACATTTACCAGGGTATTTTTTTTGAGTCAGAGGTGATTGCGTTTTACATGCTTAGAGGGCTGGATGCGGGTTTCGAGCGCCCTTCTTTCGGAGTGCTCGTCGACTGCGCTTGGCGTGGTCGCGGATTGGGGCGGTTGTGTCTGGTAGCAGCCTTGTCCCAATGTCGCCTTCGCAGTTTCTCTGCCTGTATGTTGAAAGTCTCGCCGGAGAATGACGGAGCGAGGCGCCTCTACGAGAGCGAAGGGTTTGTCCGTGAGGGCCTTTGTGAATCGACTGGCCACGAGATGTATTCGATCACTTTCTTCTCAAATTCGAAGGGCGCGTCTTGATGTCTGTTTTTGTTTCATCCGGTGCATTTGGCTCGGTCCGGACAGTGGACGAGTTACTTCCTCTTTGTCGGGAGCAGGGAGTGAAGAGAGTGGAGCTCGCTAGCGGATTGGGGGCCAATGCCGAGTCGCTGGCGGCTTTGGGCGCCACTGATAGTGATGATTTTTCTTTTCTCCTCCACAATTATTTCCCGGCCCCCGATTTACCATTCGTGCTCAATCTCGCGGACAGGGACGAACCGAACCGGCTTCGTTCGATCGAATTCTGTCGCAGCGCGTTGCAACTCTCAGCCGGGATTGGCGCACCATTCTACAGTGTCCACGCCGGATTTGTTGCAACGTTGCGGCCGGAGGATCTCGGCAAACCGGAGCGACAGAATTTCACGGTTAGCGAGTCGGATTATAGCGAGGGTATGGAGAGATTCACCGAGTCTGTCGAGGAACTCGACAGGACCGCTTCGCGACTCGGAATTCGGCTTTTACTGGAGAACAATGTAGATGGCGTTGGCAGTCCGGAACGGAGCCATCTCCTTTTAGTTTCTGGAGAAGATATCACCTTGTTTTTCGCGAACAATTCCTTTGAGTCGGTAGGGCTCCTCATGGACGTGGCCCATCTCGCGGTGTCAGCAACGCATCGTGGTTTTTCCGCGACGAAAGCGCTGGAGGATTCCGGACCGTGGGTAGAAGCGCTGCATCTGAGCGACAATGACGGGAGCCGCGATACGAACGAGTGTTGCACGGACGGAAGTTGGTTTTGGGAACCGCTCACACAGTCGATCAATCCCGGTATCCCCGCCGTTCTCGAAGCTTACCGACTCTCCGCCACGCAGATTGACGAGCAAGTGGCTCTGATCGAGTCGAGGCTTTCCTTCACTTCGGCGACCTATCGATGAACGGAAGCATTGACTTAACCCTGTTGGATCCCTGTCTCTGTTTTAATGAGCGATCTTAGCCGACAGATACTACCGCTCGATGCGACCCTCCGGGAGGTGCTTCAGCGCCTCAACGAAGGTGTCTCCGGCATTGTCATGATTGTAAAGGGAGATGGAACGATCAGTGGTATTTTTACTGATGGTGACGCACGAAGGGCTGTCCTCGCTGCGACCAATCTAGACCTTCCGGCTACGGATTTCATGAATCGCTCCTTTACGGTTGTGGAGGACTCCGTGCCTCGTGAAGAGCGGTTGGCGAACCTTGGTGAGAAGATTCGCCATCTCCCCGTCGTCGACGATTCTGGTAGGCCCGTTGAAATCCTCTCGTGGGCGGAACTCTGGAAGCTGCCGCTCGTCGAGCCCTCTCTCGGAGGGAATGAATTGACCTATGTATCTGAATGTATTCGTACAAATTGGATTTCCTCGCAAGGGGCTTTTGTGGTACGTTTTGAAGGGATGTTTGCCGAATATCACGGTGTGAGCGAAGCGGTTTCGGTTTCTTCCGGAACAACGGCGTTGCATCTTGCATTGGTCGCAATGGGAGTAGGCTCTGGCGATGAAGTGATCGTCCCGAATCTCACATTCGGTGCGACGGCGAACGCAGTGATCCATACTGGAGCAAGTCCGGTCTTTGCGGATATCGATGCCGATGACTGGACTCTTTCTGCCGGAGACGTAGAGGCGCGGATCACGCCGCGGACCAAAGCGATTATTCCCGTGCATCTCTACGGTCTGCCTGCGCATATGGGCGAGCTCATGGCATTGGCCGAAAAACACGATCTGCTTGTTCTAGAGGATTGTGCCGAATCTCTCGGTGCCCGCTTTAAAAATCAGCTTACTGGGACATTCGGAAAGGCTTCGGCCTTTAGCTTCTTCGCGAACAAGACGATCACAACAGGGGAAGGTGGAATGGTTCTCACAGACGATCCGGATCTCGCGAGGCGGATGCGGTTGTTGCGTGATCATGGGATGAATAAGGACCGACGCTATTGGCACGAGGAGCCTGGATATAACTACCGCATTACAAACATGCAGAGTGCCGTGGGGTGCGCGCAGATGGAGCGGCTCGACGACTTTCTTCTCCACCGTCAAGAAATTGGAGAGATCTATCGCAACCGGCTCGGCGGCATCAAGGGAGTTCGGCTTCAGGAATTCGGCACCGAGCGAAAGAGTTCGTTTTGGCTCTATTCGATCGTGCTCGACGAGTCTTGTGAGCTAGAACGCGACGAATTGATGCAAGAACTCGAGAAGGAAGGAATTGAGTCGCGCCCGATGTTCTATCCGCTCGACGAACAGCCAGCCTACCGTAAATTTCTCGGTGATGGTGGCTCTACATCTTGTCCGGTATCGCATCGACTCGCCGCCCGTGGATTGAGTTTGCCGACATCGAATCACATGACTCTGGACGAGGCTGGTCGGGTCTGCCGCGCGATGGAGGATATATTCGCCCGTGGAAGTTTTCCCCAGCATTGAGATTACTATGAGCGTTTCTGAGGCCACACCAAGAGTAGTTGCGTTCATCCCGGCGAGAGGTGGCTCGAAACGCATTCCGCGCAAAAATCTCCGCCGACTTGGAGGCAAGCCTCTGCTCCGTTATGCTGTCGACTCTGCCATTGAGTCGGGTGTTTTTTCTGAGGTCGTCGTTTCTTCGGATGATCCCGAGGTTTCCGATCTCGTCGCGCAATGGCCCGATGTTGTTTTTCACGAGCGTGATCCGGCTCTGGCGGACGACTTTTCGCGTGTGCCTGAAGTGGCTCAGGCATGGCTTGCCAATCTAGATGAGCCAGCCCGCCCCGATACGATCGGAGTTCTACTCCCACCCTGCCCGTTCCGAACGGGAGTCCATGTGCGCGAGGCGTACGAAAAATTCCGGGAGACGGATCCGGATGGTTTTCTTGTCTCGGTCACGGCATATGATTTCCCGCCTCAGTTTGCGCTTCGCTGGTCTGAAGAGAGTTCGACCCGCCTCGAAATGGTGGATCCAGACGTCTACGGAAAGACGACCCGCTCCCAATCCGTCGAGCGGCTTTGGCATCCGAACGGGGCCATGTATTTCTGCAACGCTGCAGCGTTTCTTGAGACCGGTTCTTTTTTCTCCGATCCGCTTTCAGGCTACGAAATGTCTCCCCAGGATTCTCTCGATCTGGATTGGCCACATCAATTTGAACAGGCGGAGATCGAATTAAAAATAAGAAACGCGAAAAAACCATGACCCCATTTTTAACAGGCCCGGTGTATCCGATCCCGATCCCATTCTTTGAGTCGGGAGCGATCGACAAGGAATCTCTTCACCGCTACGCGGAATATCTAGTGGAGGGTGGTGCAGGAAACTTACTCGTAACAGTCGGTACGAGCAGGTTCAACCTTCTGACTCGTGAAGAAATGCGGGAAGTCAATGAAACGGTAGCGAAAGCAGCAGGGGGGCGGGCGAAGGTGATCGTATCCGGTCCCGGACCCAACGCGGGATCGACGGCCGAGAATATCGAGTTTGCGCAAACGGCGGAAAAGATCGGCGCTGACGCCATCATCGTCGTCTACCCGGAGCGTTGGTATGGCGACGACGCACTCGTCGAGTTTTTCCACCGAATAGCGGATGATTCGCCGGTGCCGGTGTGGGTCCACGCGGTCCCCATGCGCGACGGTTTCGGCGGAGTTCACGCGGTGAAATCCTTTGAGCCGGATATGCTGGGACGTGTCGCCGAACACGAGAATATCGTTGGTGTGAAAGAGGAGAACGGCGATCGGGATATGTTTGAAGTGATTCTTTCACGCTTCCAGGATAAGATCGCAGTGATCGGTGCGGGCGGCGCGATGCGACGCTTCATGAAAGACCGACCGCTGGGCGCTACCAATTACCTGGTTGGGACTGAGTCTTTGATCCCGCAACTCGGCCCGAAGTTTTTTGAGGCGATGATGCGGGACGATCACACCACCGCCGAGGAGTTGGCGGCAACTCAAGAAGATCCATTTTTTGAGACTGCCGTGAAATTCGGCTGGCACCGCTCTCTTAAAGAGTCTCTCCACATCCTCGGTCTGATGCCGCCCCACGAGAGGCATCCGTTTACTCGGGTGGAGGAAGAAGGCCAAGTTGAGCTGCGGGAGATTATCGGTACGATTGGCTGGCCAAAACTATGAAAGGTTTTCTAAAAGAATTTTCGATTGGTTCTTTTGAGTTAGGAGAGGGAAGAGCCCCTTTGCTGATTTCGGAGACTGCCTGCGCTCATGATGGGAGTGTCGACGAAGCGAAGCACTTGGCAGATGCATCGGCGGATGCGGGTGCTGACCTGATTCAGTTACAGGTTTTTCGCACGGACCAACAGGTTCCTCCCAGTCATTCCCTTCGCGAACTTCTTGGGCGAATCGAGTTATCGGATCAGGAATGGGCTGACGTGTTTCAGCATGCGCGGAATACCGGCGTGCCTGTGATGGCGTTTGTGTATGATTTGCCAAGTCTTCGTGTTGTTCTGGATCAGGAAGTAGTCGCCCTCAAGCTCAACTCTGCGGATCTTCTAAATCGCCCACTTCTGGAAGCGTGTGCGGAGAGTGGGCTTCCGGTGTTTTTGGGCACCGGAGCTTCTACGTTTGATGAGATATCTCAGTCATTGGGCTGCCTCTCTGCAAACGGATCCGATAAAGTGATTCTGATGCATGGGGTTCAGGATTTTCCGACAAATCTGGGCGATGCCCGCATCGACCGTGTGCGAATTTTGCGCGAAGTGTTTGGACTTCCCAGCGGTTATGGGGACCATACGGACGGTGACGATCCCGCTTCGCGAAGCATCGATCTCGTTGCCTTGGGGCTGGGAGCCTACGCGTTGGAAAAACACATCACTCTCGACCGCTCCGCCGGAAAGCCGGATTTCCAGGCAGCATTGGAACCGGACGACTGGAAGGCGTGGGCGAGCACTGTTCGGCAAGCTGCTTCTGCACTGTCCAGTAGTCCACCCGTTGATTTGTCTGACGCAGACAAGCGTTACCGTGTCTTCCAAAAGAAATTTGCTGTCGCCTCTCGACCGATCAAATCTGGAGATCAATTGGATGACACATCAGTCCGATTCCTCAGGTTGGAGGAAGAAGGGCACATCTCCGCTCTCGCCTTTGACGAAATGGGGCAAGTCATGGCGACCCGTGACCTTGATGCGTGGGAGATGATTCGTCACGCTGATTTGGCGCCTGCTGAGGGGGACTCTCAAGGCTGAAATAGCTTGGGCGGTTTGTCGACAGCACGCAGTTCAATGCAAACAAAGCGTAAGTCGGTCCGTGAAGTCACCGAGACAATTCTCGAATGGGAAAAGCGTTTCCCTGTAGATCGGATTCAATATGGAAAGCTGCGGGTCTGGCCTTTGCTAAGGCTTTGTGCCATTCTTGCGATCCATCAGGGAGCTGGGCTCCGGACCGAGCTTCCTGTGCCGCAAAAACGTCGGAAAATCCGCAAGGGAAAAAAGAATGCCTTCCCTTCGTTTGAGAGCCTCCCGGAGATCAAGGCGGGAAGTGTTCTCTTCTGGGCGCAGTCCAGCAAATTTGTAGAGCAGCCGGAAGATCCTTTCTTTCACCGCTTCTTTGATCCTTTGCTTCGCTTCGCGGATGAACCTCGTTCTGACCATACATTCTGGATCTGGGAAGATGGCCCGGAAGTTGGTGCGGTGAAGCCGGATGAGATGGTGACAATCAATGATTGGCTGGGACCGCTGATTGTGTATGCAAGGAAGAGTCCGCCGACTCATCGCCTGAACCGTAGCGGACGTCGATTTCTGGATGCATGGAATGCCGAGGCTGATTTGCCTGAAATCGAGATCGAGGCATTTGAACTGACCTGTCACAAAATTTCAATTTGGGCGAAATTTTTCGAGCAGTGCCTGGAATTTTCACGACCGAATGGGGTGATCCTGACATGCTTCTATGCGGAACTTACTATGGCGCTGACCCTGGCCTGTAGTCGATTGGCGATTCCGTGCGTCGAGTTGCAACATGGGCAGCAGGGTAATTGGCATTCCATGTATACCCACTGGAGTAAAGTCCCACGCAAGGGCTACGATTTGATTCCTGATCAATTTTGGATGTGGGGTGAAGCTGCTGCTGATCGAGTGCGCTCTTGGTTGCGCGGTCCTTCCCGGAAAGTTTTTGTGGGAGGGAATCCGTGGCTCGCGTGGCGCGTCAAGACCTCTATTGGCGATCGAAAAACAGGAGGCTTGATTTTCCCTGAGCAGAACTCTGCCATAGGGCGAACTATTCTGATTTCCCTGCAGTTTTCGGAACTACCTGATTTCGTTTGGGATACGATTGCAAGGCGCCGGTGTGACTGCTGGCTTCTTCGTCTGCATCCACGCTTTCTTGCGGATGAATCGTCATTTATTGCCGAGTGTGAAAAGCGATTACCTCATGGGAATTGGGAGGTGGAGCGGTCCTCCAGGGCTGATTTTTATGATGTGCTCACACAAGTTGATATCCATGTAACGGGATGGTCGACCACGGCCTACGAAGCTCTTGCTTTCGATGTTCCGACTATACTGATTGATCCAAACGGTCTTGATGCAATGCGCGGTTCGATCGATGAGGGCGTCTTCGGGTATTCCGACGACGAGGAAAGCTTTTCAGAGTTGCTTGATACACCTCCCGCAAAGCGGGAGGAAAAACCGACGATGATCAGCGATTCTCGTGAAGTTCTTGCAGCATGGAACTCGTGCCGTTCAGCGCGATAGGTTCGGTTGTAAGAACGAAATGCTGTTATCTGTATGAAATTGGCCCCCATTGCGGTTTTTGCGTTCAATCGCCCGGACCATCTTCGTCGCTGCCTGGAATCTATTGCTGCGGCGGATCTGGGGTCGGAATCTTCGGTGACGGTCTACTGTGACGGTCCGCGGAATGAGGCAGAGGAAGCTGTTTGTAACGAAGTTCGAGAAGTAGCGGAAGGATTCACTGATAGGCTACGGATAAGTATTGTTGCAAGGGAGGCAAATCTCGGTCTGAAGAGGTCGATCGAAACGGGTGTTTCGGAGCTGATCGAAGAGCGGGGATGCATCATCGTGCTGGAAGATGATCTGGAGCTGAGCCCCGCTGCACTAAGCTTCTTCAACGAGGGGCTTAAACGCTACGAGAACGAGGAGCGTGTTTTTCAGATATCCGGTTTCCAGTTCCCTTTGGGATCGGAAGGGGGCGGCAGGGGGACTGAGTCAATGGACGCATCGCTGCTTCCTCTTACGACATCCTGGGGATGGGCTACATGGAAACGGGCCTGGAAAAACTATGACGGACGAAACGATCCGGCCAAGCTGAAGCGATTTCAGAATTCAACCGTGGAGAAAACCGCCTTCAATTTTGGAGGTACCTACGACTTTTGTAGCCTGTTGAAATCTGCGATTTCCGGAAAGGCTGACTCCTGGGCGATATACTGGTATGACTCCGTTCAGAGTCGCGGAGGATTGGTTCTCTATCCAAAAGAAAGCCTGGTAAGAAATCATGGGTTCGATGGTTCCGGAGTTCACTGCAAGGATGATGGACCAATTTCTGAACATGCGCTGCCCGCTCCTGATTCGTTCGCGATGCCGAACACGGTATTGATCGACACGGAGATGGTGAAAAAAATAGAGCGTCATTTTGAAACATTGATTAAAGAGGCAAGGCTGCACTCCTCCGATCAGGGGTTGGATCGGAAAAGCAAAAATCAGTTAACTGGATGCAGTATCCGTGGAGGTTTGTTTCGCAGGCTGACAAAGCCTCTAGACCCACTGATTGAACGGGCCGTTATACGCGTCTTGCGAAGAATGGACCTCGATGCCCGCTTGCAGCGAAAGAAAAAGGTCGAAATGCCCGTGCAAAGCCCACATCTTCCACGTGGTGTTGTTCTGCACGAAAGCGCGACAATTCATCCAACTGCAAGATTACAGAATCTTTCCCAGGCCGAGCGGGCTATCGTTGTGGGGGGGGATTCTCACGTACGGGGTGAATTGCTGACCTTTTGGAATGGAGGTTCTATCGAGGTAGGAAATAGAAGTTACATCGGTGAAAATTCCCGCATCTGGTCGCAGTCAAGTATTCGGATTGGCAGCGACGTTTTGATTTCCCACCTGGTGGATATTCATGATACCGACGGACATCCGATAGATCCGGACGAACGATTGCAGGACAGCCGGGCAATTCTTCAGCGGGGAGAATATCATACTCCGACGGCGACAAAGAGCTCCCCGGTTGTGATCGAAGATCAGGTCTGGCTAGGCTTTAAAGCGACTGTCTTGAAGGGTGTAACAATTGGGCGCGGTGCGATTGTGGCGGCCTGTTCGGTCGTGACAAAAGATGTCCCCGCCTACGCCATCGTTGTAGGGAATCCTGCGAGAGTTGTGGGGGACTGCCGCAAAAAAAACAATTTGGAGGATTCTGCAGAAGCTTCTTCATGATAGGGAGATTTCTCAGAAGAATCCTCAAGGGGACACCAAATGGTCCAACAAAACGGGCCAAGGTGAAGCGAGTTCAGGCAGATCCTGCCCACAAAAAGGCGTGGCAGGACAAGTTTGATTTCCCCTCGAGTTCGCGAGTGCAACACGAACCGAGGCTGAAGCCCAATTGCCACTTGAGTATAGGAGAGGATTCAATTGTTGAGGGAATGCTGACCTTTGAGAAGGAGGGGGCATCCATCTCGATTGGGGATCGCTGTTTTGTAAATGGTCATGTCATCTCCTCGGAGCGAGTCACGATCGGCGATGATGTATTAATTTCCTGGAATGTGACTGTCACCGACCACAATTCTCATTCTCTGCGTTTCTCAGAAAGAAGCCGCGATGTGCAGGAGTGGGCTGCCGGAAGAAAGGATTGGAGTCATGTGGAGCAACGACCGGTTCAGATTCGATCAAAAGCATGGATAGGATTCAATGCTTCTATCCTGAAAGGAGTAACAATAGGAGAAGGCGCCGTTGTTGGGGCTGGCAGTGTTGTCACAAAAGATGTGCCGGATTGGACGGTGGTAGCAGGGAACCCTGCACGTGTTATTCGCGAATTAGATTTGGATGAGCGATAGCGAAATGACATGGGAAGATGCAGTGGTCTGGCTCCGGAATCAGCCGGGGCAAGAGGATCTTGTTAAATTCTGCTTCTACGATGACCCGCTTCTGGATGCTGCTATCCGCTATCACGAGAGTGAAGAGTGGATAGCGGTTCGCGAGCTTTTGCCTCAGAATCGGGGCGCAGTTCTCGATATTGGGGCAGGCCGGGGGATTTCCTCTTTTGCGTTTGCTAAAGACGGTTGGAGCGCCACAGCGCTGGAACCGGATTCGAGTGACCTTGTCGGGGCCGGGGCAATCCGTTCGCTGGTCGACACTAGCGGAACAATGATCGAGGTGGTTCAGGAATGGGGCGAGTCTCTACCCTTTCCTGATGCGACGTTTGACGTCGTCTATGGTCGCGCGGTTTTTCATCATGCGGATGATCTGGATGCCTTTTGTAGCGAGGCCTATCGAGTAATTCGGCCCGGCGGAAGATTGATTCTAACCAGGGAGCATGTTCTTACGCAGGAGCGGGATTTGGACGCTTTTCTTGAATCTCATCCACTCCATCACCTCTACGGGGGAGAGGCAGCCTACACGTTGGAGCGCTATCTTGCTGCACTTGAGGCGGGCGGATTCCAGAACTCAAAGGTGATAGGCACTCTCTCGAGCCCGGTGAACTACTTTCCCGAGACACGGAAGCAAGTCGCGGAGCGATTGTCGGCAAGTGTTAAGAAAGCGTGGCACCGCCGCTACGGTCGATTTCTTTCCCGCCTCCGACCGGTCCGGCAGGCTGACGTCGATCGGGAAGCGCGACGCTTGGAGGCGCTCTCGAATGATCCCGGGCGCCTCTATTCATTTGTCTGCACCCGGTAGTCTTTGTAAGAAATGAGCACAGTTCTCATCACAGGAGCCTCAGGATTTCTCGGAGCTGCCGTGGCTGACGAGTTTTCAAGCGACGGCAATACCGTGATCGGAGTAGGATCGCTCCAAGGGAGGGAGCCCCGTCCGGACCTGATGGATCGATTCGTTCGTTTCGACTTTGCGGCAGCTGACTTTCAGAGGTTCCTCGAGGAGACGAGCCCGGATTTGATCGTTCATTGCGCGGGAAGTTCCTCGGTGGGGCAGTCGATCGAAGCACCTGCGGCAGATTTCGCTGGGAACGTTGAGTTAACCCGGAAGCTACTTGAGTCCATTCGGCTTTCAGCAGCCGAAAGCCGTTTCATTCTTCTTTCGAGCGCTGCTGTTTACGGAAATCCCGAAGTGCTTCCGATAACGGAAGATGCATTGGTCAATCCGATTTCTCCCTATGGCTTTCACAAGAGGCAGGCTGAATTAATCGTGGAAGAGTACGCACAGATCTATTCCCTGAAGGCCGCATCCGTAAGGATTTTCTCCGGCTATGGTCCCGGGCTACGACGACAGGTCGTCTGGGATCTTTCCAGAAAGATCCACGCTGGAGGAATCGTCGAAGTTCATGGCGACGGTTCGGAATCTCGCGATTTTGTCCATTCAAGAGACATTGCCCGGGCCATCGCTGTAGTAGGCAGAAGCGCTGAGATGGAGGGGGAGGTTTACAATCTGGCTTCAGGAGTTGAGACGACCGTTCGTGAACTCGTGGAAATGCTTTTGAGTGCGTATGGACTGATAAGGGAAGTGAAATACACAGGCTCGGTCGGGGATGGAGTGCCCCGCCGCTGGAAGGCCAACGTGGAGAAGATCGGTGCCTTGGGCTTTTCTGCTGAAACCTCCTTTGAAAATGGAATAGCAGGATATGCCGAATGGTTTTCCGGAGAATTTAAGTGATATGGCAGAAGAAATGAATATCGGGCTGGTCCAGCGAGGAACGGTCGACTGGGTCGGAGGGATTGAGCTGGAGAAGAATTTGATCGAAGCCACTCGTCGCTATGCCGAGAAGGAGGGGAAGACTGTGCAGTTCACATTGCTCGGCCAGAGGGGGAGCGATTCGAATAAGCGATCAATCGCCGGTGATGCATTCGAGAAATTGAACCAACTGGAATGGCCTCCTCCAGACAGCGAAAGGACGAAAGACCTTCGGGAAGGAACCTGGCGTTCAGGGATTTTTAGAAGAAGTAAGGAAAAGACAGAGCGATTGATTCGGATAGAGGATCGTGACAACAAAGGGCGCTATCTCAAAGAGGCGGGTGTTGATTTCATTTATCCTCCGTTCGTCATTCCAACGGACTATCAAAAACACTCCGCTACGTGGATCTGTGATTTTCAGCACAAATTTCTTCCTGAATATTTCTCCGGGAAAGAAATCGCTCGTAGGGACAAGTTGTTTCAGTCTCTCGCAACCCGGGTGGATGTCATCGTGGTTAGCAGTGAGACTGCCGTTGGACACTATCGGGAGTTTTATCCCAGTGCAGAGGTCGATTTGGTTTCCCTGCCTTTCCGGATCATTCTTCCGGAGGGGCTTTTCGAAAAGGATCCGACTCCTGTTCCGAAAAAATATCACCTTCCTGAGAATTTCTTTGTCGTGTGTAACCAGTTCTGGGAGCATAAGAATCACACCGTAGTTCTGGACGCTGTTGAAAAGCTGATTGCCGATGGCGTCGATTGCACGGTTGCGATGACCGGAAGGATTCATGACGACAGGAACCCGCAGTATGCCGAAGGCCTGCTCACCGAAATCCAGCAGCGTGGACTCTACCAGAATATTCGAGTCTTGGGACTGGTTCCCAAGGAGGATCAACTCCAGCTGATCAGGACGGCGCGTGCCGTGATTCAACCCTCGTTCTTTGAGGGGTGGAGTACAATTGTCGAAGAGTCCCATGCCTTGGGGGCGAAAATGATCTTATCTGACCTTCCCGTTCATCGGGAGCAGACGCATCCGTCTGCGGTGTTTTTCGATCCCAGAAACAGGGATGAACTCTGTGATGCGATGCGTCAGGAAATGGAGTTGCCATCGTCCGGCGCATCGATGGGGGCACCCGAATACCCCGATCTTATCCTGAAATTTGGGAAGCAGTTTTACGATCTTGCCGCATCAAAGTCACGAAGTTAGAATGTAGTGACTGGTCGGGATCGACCGGATGATTTTACCAGCTCCAGGGTTACTCGGAGACCTATCCTGTCGATACGGATTTCTAACATGTCACATTCCAGTTTACCCTAACGTTATTACAAGGAATCCCTTGAATTCTCGAGCACACCCTGGAGTTCGTGGCAAGTCTGTTGCCGGTCCAATGACCCTATCCGGGATTCGTAGTGAGCACCGTGAGGTATCGGGGTGAAGGAAATGAAATACGAAGATATCTCAATCGTTGTTCCCACGCTGAACAGTCGGCATCTGATCGAGCCGATTGCTGAGCAGATGCGGGAATCTTTCTCTCATGTGGGTGAAGTTGTCGTCGTAGATAGTTTCTCCGAAGACGGCACGATGGAACTCCTGCAGTCGATTCTCGACTTCGATGCTGCTTGCTTCTTTTCCAGGCCCAGGGGGCTTTACGATTCGTGGAATTTCGGAATCGAAAAGTGCTCTAAGAAATGGATCTACATTGCCACTGCAGGAGATATCATTGATCTTGAGGATCTTGATTACCTCTACAGCACGGCTGAGTCCCACGACGTAGATGTGGTGACTTCCCTTCCTCAATTTTTCAATGAGGATGGCGAGCAGCTCCCCGATCTTAAATGGCCGATAGCCTCCCTTCTTCAGCGTTTTGAAGGGTTGGACGAAATTCATTTTTCAGGATTAGATCTGATTTCGTTTGCACTTACCCATTGTCGCCCGGGTAAGTACAACGGTTGGATGGGGAGTTCGGCGAGCAACATCTATCGAACTCAGACGCTGAAGAACTTACCCTTCCGGACAGATGTTGGCCCGATTGGGGACTCACTATGGGGATTGCAGAATTCACCTGTAATTCGGGCATGCTTCTGTCGTCGGCGGTGCGGTCGATTTGTTGTCCATGATCGAGATTCAGCCTTCCTTCCCAACGATCGGATCGGGGCAATTTTCGGTTACACGTGGGTAAATCTAGCCAAGCGGATATTGAAGCAGCAAATACCTGAAGAGAACGAGTTCACGCACTTTCTCAGCACAACATTCGATCGTGAGCTTGAGGCTGGAGAGTTAACGCGGAAATTGAGACTGCGGATCAGACGACTGCTATCCAGGTTGGCCTATTATATGGATTATATTCATGAGGGAAGAGTGCGGATTCCCAGGATGTTTTGGCGTGTTCTTTTGCCGAGCTTAAAGCGCGGCAAAGTAACTCTGGAATCACAGCCGCTACCTGAGAAAGATACTCTATAGAGTTAGATTCGAATGTCTTTACGTAAAGCAAAATGAGTGAGAAACTCGAAAGTGAAGAAGTCGTGAAGCAGGCGGATCAACTAGGTGCGGATAAGCTATCTGGTGCAGTTCCGAATAGGGGGGGATCCTTTCCGAGAAAGTGGATGCCCTCCACGTCGTGGTTTGTGTTCATTTATCGGCTCCTCAAGAAGGTGGGCTGGAAAGAACGCTTGATTCTTATGGCCGGGCTCACGCTTCCGGCAGTTGGTCGCGCAACGAACATTGGATCATTCGGAGTGGCTGTCAAAGCGATCAACATGGCCACCCAGGAAGATCTCTCACAAAATCAGATCTATATAATCACAAGTATCGTTCTCGCTGTTTTTGTGCTTGCAGGCCTCATTCGGACGGCAGCGGGGAGGGTCGAGCTTGCCATTGAGGGGATTGCTTTGAAGATCGTAAGAGGAATTGTCGCAGATCAGCTGATCGCTTTACAGAAGGTTCCGGAGGAATTGAGGAATTCCCATCTTAAGAAATTCGTGCGCAGCGAGAAGCAGTTCGTCCGCAATTCGGCTGGACTGTTGACTGACTTAATTACGTTCATCTCGTTGATCTTAGTGCTTGTCTTGCTCCTTGGCTTGATATCATGGGTGGCCCCACCCGTCGCTTTGGTCCTCATTGCAGGAGTGATCTCGATCCTGTTTACGATGCGTCTTCGTATTCACGCTCCGATTCGGAGTGATAAGAAGGCAGGAAAGCGGGCAAATAAAGAGCTCTTGAAAATTCGAGAGCAACTCGCTTCGGGAGACAGTGAAACCGATAAGCTGGTGAACCGTTACCTCAAAAATAGTGCTGACCGACTTGAAGCAAAGAAGGAGAAATCCAAAAAAACACGGAAAGGAAAGATCACGATTCTTTCGGGCATTAGTTCCGCACTTGCGATGGCTACGGCACTGCTGCTGGCGGCGCGGGGTGACTTTGCCGAATTTGATCATTCGATTCTTATCGTGATGATCCTGTCGTTGAGGCTTGCGGCCGGACAGGGGCGTACTGCGATGGAAAAGTGGAGCACCCTTCTCGGGGAGCGAGAGAGCTTAGGGCAATTGCGGCGAATGGTCGATGCCGGGCGTGGCCGTGTCGTGCCGTTGATGGAAATGAACGTCGATCTCGAAGAGAACGCCAGGGACAGGGAGAAAGAGGACGAGTGATGAAGTCGAGAGATACTTGTTGTGACGTTTATGAGTGAACCGAAGCGATTCGATCTATTCGTCTCAGTGAACCCGGATCTTCGTTCGAGGGCGGGACATCCCTTCCATTTGGATTGTGCACTGCGAAAGGTCGCGGAACGATCAGGGCTCAAATTTGTTTCCTTCGGCAACAAGCAACAAGACGAGGAGATCAAGGGGCTGGACTTCCTGAACCCTGTTTTCTCTTCGACCTCGTGGCAGGTTTTTTTCGAAGGTACTCCGGAGATTGTGTCAAGCCACGTCGATGAATTTCGCGAAGGCCTCAAGGGCTTGCGGGAGCGCTCCGGTGAGGATGCCCGGATCTTTGTATATTGGTATATGGGAAGTGCTGAGGTCTTCGCTGAGTTGAGTCGCCATGCAAGTGAACTCACGCGTTCCGTGTTTTGCCTGCACCTTTTTTCGGGGTTCTTTTGTGAGCCGGGTAGTTTTACGATGGCACATTTGTGGCATGCGGGAGTCTTGCTGGAGCGGTTAAGGGAAACTGGGCTTCAGTGTGAAGTAATCTCCGATTCAGAGAAGCTGATTCGCGATCTTGAACTGCACACTGGAGCAACTTGCAAGTTAGTGCCGGCTTTTGCGAGCCAGGAGCTGTCGGCGGCTGAAAGGGATCGCCCTTCTGATCGTTGCATCAGGGTAGTCTATCCAACCGACGATTCTTCCAAGCGTGGGTTCGATTTGCTTCTGGAGTTTCTGCAGCAACACGCGGTGCACTATTCCGGGAGCCTGGAATTCGTGGTCCGTGTTTTTCCAGGCAACAGTAGTGGTGTTGCTCAGTCGCTTGCCAGCGAGTTGGACAACGTTGAGATTTTGGAGGGTCAGCTAACGGATGACGAATTTCATCAACTGCTTTGCGATGCTGATGTAGTGATTCTTCCCTATCTCAAAGAGCTGTTCTATTACCGCACGTCTTCCATTCTTTACGAAGCGATGGCTTTGAGAAAACCTGTTGTTGTCGTGGAGGAGACGTGGTTGTCGGAAAGGGTTTCTCTGATGGGTGGAGGCTGGATCGCAGAAGCGACTGTTGAGGGTTTGGCAGCAACGTTCGACGTGATTGCCGAAGGCGGAAGACCTGGACTTGAAGAGAAGATTCGAAGAATTTCGGCTGTCCCTCAGGTGGAGGATCTCTTTTCCTCAATTCTTTCTCTGCCCTATGAGGGCGAGGAGGAATTCACTTTCGAACCGAAGTTTTCCGCTGAAGATGTCGAGAACTGCTATCAAAGCGAGAAAGGGAAAACGAGACTCCAGAGTGACTATGAGGCGGCAGGAAGGGAGATCGCAAAGCTTGAGCGTAAAATCAGATGGCTGGAGTCGGAGTTGGACCGGGTTGTCAATTCCAAGACCTGGCGCTATACGGAATCTCTGCGCGGAATGGTGGAATCGGTCAAAGAGTGGCGTATGAAGAAGTGAGCAGTTAATGGCAAATTAAATTCGCGTTAAGGATGCAGCGAATTGACGGAAAATTGCTGTTCCGAATTACAATTCCGTATGTCGACACAAGAACCATTGAAGACGAAAGTCGATGAAGCCCTGATCCGGAGGCTCCGAGCTTTGTCTGGAAATTCGATGAAGCGTGCCTTGCAGTTTGGCGGGTACTTCGGGGAAAGGACTGATAGTGAAGGGCTTGACGCTCTGGTTGAGGAGATTGCCGGGAGCGACTCCACCCGCTTGGCTCTGATGCTTTTTGTGATTGTGACGGGAGCTTATCCAAGTGAACAGATTTACCGACGAGTTCAGACAATCGGGACCGAACTGGGTTGGGCGACAGCGATCGACTGGATCAAGAGTTGTAATGAGGTGATTGATGCAGACATCGAGTTTGCCAGCTCCGGTGTTGCTTACGATGTCACAAATACTCTTATCAGTCCGGTTCTTACGGGGATCCAGCGAGTCGTTTACGAACTGGGACGCAGGCTGTGGCAGCAGGACAAGCCTGTTTTTTTCTTCTCCGTGAAGGCGGGGCTCGGGCCAACGATCCTGTCGGAGGAGCATGCCGCGGCCTTTTTGGAAAAATACAAACCCTCCAGCAAGCCGTTGATTTCCGGAGAAAAGGCCTTTGATGCCTATGAATTGCTAGAAGCCTCAGCAAATCCAACTTCCCGGGGCAGAGGAGCGTCGCTAAAACTTGCTGTTCGGGCCCGCGCGAAAGCTGCCTACGAGTTTGCGAAGATTTATGTGTTCCCTCCAGCTTTACATAAATCAATCGCGACGGGTTTGGCTCGCATGCGGGTGCATCTTCAGAGGCGGAGAGAAGAGGCTGCTATCCCCAGGGCAAAGAACGAGCAGAAGAGGGAGTTTCAATGGATCACAAAGTTGTTTGGCGGAAAAGGGAGAGGAGGGAGTCGGAAAACGGTGGCCTGGTTCGAAGATTGTAACCTGCTTGTTGCTGAACTTTTTTCTCCGATGCGGAGCGATATTTACCCTCCGTTTCTGGCGGCCTTCAAGTCAAGCACGATTGTAATTCATGATGTCATTCCGATCTCGCATCCCCAATACTGTGTGGAGTCAGTGGTCGCAGCTCATGTCGGATACCTGAGAGTTACGGCTATGTTTGACCGCGTTGTTCCTGTTAGCCGGGCAACGGGGGGAAGCTATTCAGATTTTATCCTATCGGCCTTTGGAACTTTGCCTCAAGTTGATCCGGTCCTCTTGCCGAATTTCATGGGCGAGATACCTCCTCGTCAACTCGGCGAAACTTCCGTTCCCCGTGTCTGTTGCTTCTCGACGATGGAGCCGCGAAAGGGGCACTGGAGAGTGCTTGAAGCTTGTGAAAAGCTCTGGAATGCGGGTGCAGAATTCGAGCTCGTTTTGATTGGTGGCTCGGGATGGAAGAGCGATGAGTTAATTCAGCGGATCGAGTTTTTGAGAGAGAAAGGACGACCGATCCTGCGCAACCGGAGATTCCTGGACGATCACGAAGTTGGTTTGATCATCCGGACTTGTTTGTGCTCGATTTTTTGCTCGGAGGTAGAAGGCTTTGGTCTGCCTGTGGTGGAAAGCCTCGCTCTCGGTGTGCCAGTGATCTGTGCCGATGTCAGTTCGATGTCGGAAATTATTGAG
>Ga0222633_1000845_pt1 | contig 21468 bp, 14 predicted proteins | sample AntAcemetageno48_FD_179816 | JGI IMG/M metagenome (GOLD analysis project Ga0222633, IMG submission 179816) | Saline water microbial communities from Ace Lake, Antarctica - #48 | ecosystem: Environmental > Aquatic > Non-marine Saline and Alkaline > Saline | place: Antarctica: Ace Lake | collected...
AAAACGAAACTGCCCACCTTCTTCGAGACCTTTCCATTGTGCCAGCAGATCGAGGCTGATCGTGCGCGCCCGGCCATCAATGGCGAGCAATGGCTCGTGATCGGCAATGACCAACGAGAAGCCCGGCACGCCTTCGATGCACTTGTTTGCGGACGAGATGAGGAAATCGATTCCGGCTTCGGGCACATTCAGTGGGATGCCGCCAAAACTACTCATCGCATCGACGATGAATGTTCGACCCAATTCTTTGACCACGGATCCGATCTCGTTCAGCGGATTGAGAATGCCGGACGAAGTTTCGCAATGCACCAGAGCGACGTGGGTGATCTCGCTGTCGTCGGCAAGTCGTTTGCGCAGCTCCTGCGGATCTGCTTGCGTTTTCTCGTTCACTTCGATCACGGCCGTTGCGATTCCATGCCGTTCGGCAATGTCGCGGATGCGTTTTCCGTAAGCGCCGTTGATGATAATCAGAAGCTTGCCGTCGGCGGGAATTGCCGAGGAAATCACGGATTCGATGCCGAACGTTCCCGCTCCCTGCATCAGGATCGCCTCGTAGCCGTCGGCCTGACTGACGCCGGCAAGGGTCAGCAGGAGTTCCCTAATTTCGCCTACAACTGCAACGAAATCGGCGTCTCGCGATCCCAAGTCTCGCAACATCGCCTCCTTGACGGCACGGCTGGTCGTGAGAGGCCCGGGAGTGAAGAGGAGTTTGTCTGTTTGCGATGTCATAGGATTAGGTCGAAAGAGGACCTCGATTACGGACGAGTCAGCTGCCCGGAGGAAATGCATGTTCAGCCCTACCAGCTTTGATTCAGCGTCCGACACCCCGGACGAACTGTTTGGTTCGAGCTATCTCCAATAAAAGGAAAACTCTCTTATGAAGCTCTCTTATGAAAGGAATTTCCTTTTATCCCTGCCACTCCCGGGTCACGGTTGGAGAGAGACCAAGGGGAGAACGAGGTGAAGTGGAACCTTCTAATGACACATGACCTGTGTTCGGGAGGTTGAGCAAGGCATTTCGAGTGATCGGAGAGATGTGCCGTTGAATTACAACGTTTCCCGGCTGATCCCGCTCGCTGGTGCAACCTTCGGATGCTACACAATCTTATCTGAGATCGGATACCGAGACGGTATGATCGCGCAAAAGGACCGGTGGCGTCATCAAAGACAACGCGCAACCGGAACGAAGTGAAGATAGCCGGAGGCAAATAGACTACCGTCAGGCGGCCCACAGGGTGGAGCGACAGCGATATCAAAAGGAATTTCCTTGCAGCAGCAGCAGCTACATCCGCTTCACTTTGAAGCTGCGGAACTCCACGGGATCGTTGTGTCCTGCAAAACCGATGAAACCCTTCGTGTTATCGAGGCCTCCCGGCGAAGTCTTGAACTGGCTGCGGTCGAATGTGTCGATGTCTGCGTCGAGAATCCTGGTACCATTCAACGTCACCGTGATGCGCTGCCCCTGCACTTCGATCTCCTGGAAATTCCACTCTCCCACCGGACGCAGATAGCCGTGCTTCGCGGCGGCGCCATGATAAATCGAGCCGTGGTACTGATACGGTTCCAACCCTTTCTTGCCTGCGGCGGCCTGTTTCTCGTTGTAGCCGTCGCTGTCGATAATCTGTAATTCGAGTCCATCCTTCGCCGAGTGGCCGCCGAGTGGCGTGCGCAGGGCGATGCCGTTGTTGCCGGCTTTGGGAAGCTTGAATTCCACCCGGATCTTGCCGTTCTCGAATTCTTCTTTCGTCAGCAAGTCGCCGCCTTTGCCTGGCTTGCAGACGATGTTGCCGTCGACGACTTCGTAGCTGTCGACAGCGCCCTGCCAGTTGCTGAGATCTTCTCCATTGATCTGCTCGACGAATCCTTCGTCATCGCGTTCGGCGAGTTCTTTGTTAGCTTCATCCGCGTCAATCTCGCGGATGAACACATTGCGCCAGCGAATCTCGCTGCCGTGGGTTTGCAGTTGGATCGGGCCTTTGGCGAACGCCGGATCTTTCATCCAGCCGTTGGGCATTTTTTCCTCTTTCTTCTCGTCGCCTTTCTTTTGTTTTCCGTAGGCGAGGTAACCTGCTTTTTTATTGGCGAAGAAGTTTTCGAGCACTGCGTTGTCCACCACGGTCTCGCCGTTGAAGACGATGGTGACACGTTCGCCTATCATGCGGATTTTAAACTGGTTCCACTCGCCAAGAGGCTTGTCCATTTTCTTGCTCGGGTCTTTGCCGGGCGCACCCTTGCTGTTGTTCCAGAGACCGCCGGAGCCTTTGGCCCGACCGAGGCCTTTCGGATCGTCCTCGGCAGGATCCCAAATCTGCACCTGCGGAATGCCGCGCAGATACACCCCGCTGTCCCCTGCTGGCAGCGCCTTGTATTCGACCCAAAACTCAAAGTCGCCGTAGTCCTTGTCGGTCGTGAGATAAAGCCCCTTGCCGTCGTTGACCAGCTCTCCGCCCTCCACACTCCAATGTGCGTTGATGTGATTCTCCGGGTCATTACCCTTGGCATCCGTCAAACCACCCTCAACCGATTTCTTTTTATACTCCGCGCGATCCTCCGGCGACATGTCCCAGAGTTCAGTCGGATCTTTCGTGCTCCAGCCATACCAGCCGGAGAGATCCTTGCCATTGAAGAGGGCTTGGAAGCCTTCCGGCGGGGCCGGATCAGCAGCAGAGGCAAGCGAAACGCCTAACAGGACTGCAGGGAGAAATGAGAAGGTCAAAAAAGATACGCGGGATTTCATGGAGTGATATCCTATCGCTTCAGGCTCATCGGTCGAGAATCAGATTCGCCGGAGTCGCGTTAGCCCGCATTTCTCACGCAAATTCGTCACGAGACGCCGCAAGGCCCGGGCTGACGAGGCGCACCTCAATCCACAACCTGGCCGCGCAGGTGGCGGGACGGATCGACCAGGGCCCAGCACACCGCCCCCGCCAGATAAATTGCGGCGAACAACAAGAGGACAAGATTCCAGTTGTCAGTGCTTTCGAACAAAGCCCCGACGAAAATCGGAGTGGCGGCTGCGGCGAAATTTCCAGTCATGTTCATGACGCCGAATACCTGGGGCGTGTGCTGTCCCCCAATGTCAATCGACGCAGAAAAAGCACAGGGCCCGGCGAGCGCTGCGAAAAACGATCCCACCGCGAGCAGGCCCACCGCCAGACTGACGTTTTGCACGAACCACGCTGCGAGAATGAGCAGACCGCAGGCGCCGAGGAACACCGCGCCCACTCCGCTGCGACTGAGACGCAGGCTTTTCGTCCGTTTCCAGATCCAGTCCGTCAGCAAGCCACCGAACAGGCATCCCGCCAGAGTGCCGGCGAAAACCAGAGACTGAAGGTAGCCGGAATCCTTGACCGAAACATCCCGGGTCTCCTGGAGAAAGGTCGGGAACCAACTCGCAAAGAACATATATCCGGACGCCCGACAGATTTGCTGGCCACAGAGGAACCAGATCGCAGGATTCTTCAGCATCGCCAACCATGGGGTCGCTACCTGTGATTCCGATTCGATCGGCGTGGGATCGGACTCGTCACGTTCGGACTCGATCAGCGCCAGTTCAGCCGGATTCACTGCGGGATCTTTTCGCGGATCGTCCCGGAAGCGCAGAAAAAACCAGATCGTCCAGATGATCCCCGGAATGGCGAAAAGGACAAACACGAGGCGCCAGCCGATCGCTTCGATCAGCGGACCCGTCGAGGCTCCGGAAATGATCGCGCCCACCTGCATGCCAGTGGTGAGAACGCCGCAGGCAAAAGAACGCCGCGCCAGCGGGATCCAATGGGAAATGGAAAGGCAAGACGCCGGAAAAAGTCCCGCCTGGGCGATTCCCATCATCAACTGAGCCACGATGAGCAACCAGAAGCCCGGAGCCGCACCGAGCGCCAGGGTCGCGAGCGCTCCCATCAGAACAAAAGCAGTCATCGCGATTCGAGTGCCTCGTCGATGCGCCAGCAATCCTCCGGGAACTTGGAAAATGGCGTAGGTCCAGAAAAACGCTCCCATGAACCAACCCGATTGCGTCAGGGTCAGATCGAGATCCTCGCGAATGGTGCTCTCGGCGACGCCGACGGCATTTCGGCACAGATAAGCCAGAGCCGCAGCCAGCGTCAGCCAGGTCAGCACCCGGTAACGAACGAATGTCGGGCGTTCGTTCATTGGATGGCCTGAAATGCTTCCGCAATCGCCGCTTCAAGCGCTTCGAGGCTGCCGCGATCGAATGGTGTCTGCCACTCCTGGTAAAGGTCTTCGCCGTACAGATCTGCCGGCGGCAAATAACCGATCGAACCGTTGGTCAGATTCAAATAGGCAACCGCAGTGTCAGGAAACGCGGCGCGCAGGTGCTGCTGAATCTGGGAATAGGCTTCCGCCATGTTCGCTGCGAGCAGGGCGTCACCGATTTTCCAAATCCAGATTGGGAAAGCGAAAGTCTCGCCGTTCCCTAGGCCCTGGCGGATAGAGATTTTTCTCCGAATACGTTCCTGAGTGACCCGGTCAGTCGTTGCGGCGAATTCGCGCTCCAGTTCCGCCGCTGAGGGCCAGTCCTTCAACGGCAAATCGATCGTGAGTCGGATTGCTTTCAGTGCTGTGGAAAGTGCGGTCTTTTCTCTACGCCACACCGCCAGCGGCGCACCGGATTCCCGGACGCCGTCGAACACGAGTTGTTCACCCGGTGGTTCCATCCCGGCTAGCGTGGCAAGCACGGCGTGACCGAGTTCCCGGCCATGAGCATCCGCGACGGATGGATCGCCTACATACTGGAATCGAGGTGCCAACTCGCCGGATGCGCCCTGGGTAAACAGGGTTAAGCCTCCGACCTGACTCTGTTCAATTGTTTCACGCATCGCGCCGATGTAGTCCGGCGAGATCAAGCGGTTATCCCAAGCCAGGGTAGTGGGGTGACAGGCGTAGTTCACGATCGTCGCGAGCGTTTCTCCGGACTCCGTTCCAATGACTCGACCGACCAGCAGCGTGTCGTCCGCCGGCGCGTCGGGATCAAAACCACAAACTCGCCGAGCCGAATTGTCTGGATCGCGAAGATCCCGTGCCGACGCCAGACCACAATGGCCGGTGCGCCATTCGATCACAGCGGGACGGATCGCTCCGGTGGCACGGCTCACGGCATCGACTGTTGCCTGCCAGACGTGTTCGAGATAGGGTTCGAGGAGCGCGCCTCCTTCCCAATCGGGTTCGACTCGATCCGTCAGCGGCGGGGCGGAATGAGTATGCGTCAGGGCGAAAAGGAAACGCGACTCATCAAGCCCGAGGCGATCCAGCAGGCGCTGGCGAAAGACACGCTCCGATTCCACCGAGCGCCACCAGCCGAGATCGGCATCGACCAGGACGACCGGGTTTTCGCCCCGGGCATTATCGCAGATAGCGAGCGCCGTCACCTGGAGTGGCCGGTGAATGCCCTCGGCGACATCGTGTTTCGCGGCGCCCCAGTTTCGGGCGTAAATACCGACAGGAGGCGTGATGTCCGCTCGGGCGACACCGGACCATCCGGAGAATCCGGCGTGTTTGTATTGCATAGTCACCCCATCAGGTTGTAGCAATTCAGCTGACCGGTGCAACCCCGCAAACGCCTACCATGAAAATCACTGCCATCGAAACCCACGTCTGCCATGCCCGGATGCGGAATTGGATCTTCGTCAAAGTCCTCACCGATCAACCGGGACTTCACGGTTGGGGCGAGGCGACTCTGGAATGGCACACCAAAAGCGTGACCGGCGCGATCGAGGACATTTCCAGCCTGCTCATTGGCGAAGATCCCCGGCGGGTAGAGCATCTCTGGCAGATGATGTACCGGCAGCATTTCTGGCATGGTCACGGAGTGGTGCGATCCACCGCCATCGCGGGGATCGATCTGGCGCTTTGGGACATCCTTGGAAAGGTAGCCGATCTGCCATGCTCCCAGCTTTGGGGCGGCCCGGTCCGTGACTACGTCCGCACGTATTGCCATCTCGGCGGCGGCAAGCTGGAAGATTTCTACCGCACCGCAGCAGATGACGCAAAACGCTTTGCCGAACTCGCTCAGCAGGCGGTAGAAGACGGTTACACGGCTTTCAAAACGATGGCCGTGCCGCCGACCATGCCGATCGAGGGGCTCCAGCCGATCCGCACCGCCGAAGCTGCCGTTGCCGCGATGCGCGAGGCCGTTGGTGATTCGATCGACATCATGGTGGATTGCCATGCGCGTCCGTCTCCCGCGATGGGCCTGCAATTCGCCAAGGCGCTGGAGTCTTACGGGCTCTACTTTTTTGAAGAACCCTGCTGGCCGGAGAGCATCGATGGTCTGGCGATGATCAACGCCGCGGTCTCCACGCCAATTGCTACCGGAGAGCGAATCACCCATTCCGCCGCCTTCCGTGATTTGTTTGCGGCGCGCGCCTGCGAAGTCTGCCAGCTGGACATCACCCACTGCGGCGGCCTCACCGAGGCCCGCCGCATCGCCGCCCTCGCCGACGCCTACCGTATCGCGTTGGCACCGCACAATCCCCAGGGACCTGTCAGTACCGCCGCGTCGCTCGAGTTTGGCTTTTCACAGCCCAGCTATATCATTTGCGAGACGGTCATGAACGACGTGCCCTGGCGCGATGATATCATCGATCAGGGGTTCACCATGGAGAAGAAAGGCCGCATCGTCCGTCCGAATACCCGTCCCGGTCTCGGCATCGAGTTGAACGAAGCCGAGATCAGGAAGCACCCGCCCGAACCGGAGATCGTGGAAAGAGTGTTCCATCCTGATGGAAGCGTAGGAGATTGGTGAAGCAGCTGCCGGGGATCCTACTTTTCAACAAAGTCAGGATTCGGCTTCGGAAGTTTGGCATCCTGTTCTTTCAACGATTTCAAGAGCATTGCATCGAGCTCTTTCACTTTGTCGGGAAGTTTTCCCGAAAGGTCATTCTCTTCTGAAAGATCCGTTTTGAGATCAAACAATTCGTAAGTTCCTACCCAGTATTTGATCAACTTCCAATCACCCTTCCGAATGATGGAATAGGGACCGGGATCATGACGGTAGTGGGGGAAATGCCAGACAATCTCATCGCGATCCAGAGTTGCCTTTCCACCACTAATCAGATGAGGAAGCAATGACAGGCCATCAATGGGACGATCAGATGGAAGAGTAACTCCGGTGGCGTCGAGGATGGTGGGGAACAGATCAATGGAGCTGACGGGTAGATCGGAGGTTACTCCATTCGGAATCCTCCCTGTCCAGCGAGCGAGAAGTGGCACCCGAATTCCGCCTTCGTAGGGATAGCCTTTTCCGCTTCGAAGCGGAGCGTTGTCGGTCGGGCTGTCATTGCGATCCAGGCCTCCGTTGTCACTCGTGAAAATGACGAGCGTGTTGTCAGCAAGCTTCAGTTCGTCCAGTAAATCAAGGATCGCCCCGGTTGAGTCGTCCACCGATTCAACCATCGCCGCATACTTGGCATTGCCCTCTGATTTGCCTTCCCTCCTGTATTTTGCGGCCACTTCAGGAATCGCCTGTATGGGAGTGTGCACGGCGTAGTGCGAAAGCTGAATGAAGAAGGCTTCGTCTTTCCATTTGCGGATCAATTCAAGAGCTTCGTCGGCTTCACGATGGGTGAGGTATTCACCTTCTTTCCGGCCGGGGAGAAAAGGGATTCCGGCGCGAAGGGTCTCATGTTTCCCTTTCGGTTGATTGTAGGGATCAAAATAGTTGGGCGGCTGACCGTAGTCACATCCCCCCCGATTTTCCGTGAATCCCTGTTTTGTAGGATACCAGTCAGGATCGCCGAGGTGCCACTTTCCGATGTAAGCAGATTGATAATTCTTTCCGGCCCCGAGAGCTTCCGCAACCGTAATTTCTTCGTGCTCCATCCAAAAGGGATTCGGCGGGCAGAGAAGAGAATTCTTTTTGGATCCCACGTATTCCGTAGGGTTTGCTTCAGGGGTCCCGATTCCACCTCGTTGAAAACGTGAACGAATCCAGTCCGTCACTCCGACCCGATGAGGATAGCGTCCCGTTTGTACCGCCGCTCGGGTTGGAGAGCAAACCGCGCAAGAGGCGTATCCATTTGTGAAACGAAGCCCCTCCCCGGCGAGGCGGTCGATGTTGGGTGTTTGATAGTAATCTGAACCCTAACAACTCAGATCCATCCACCCCATGTCATCGACGAGAATTAAGATGATGTTGGGAGGGCGTTCCTGTCCCGTGACGGATACGACGAAGAGCGAGGTCAGGAAAATTGAAAGAAGAATACGAGGCATGTAACGAGGGAGGTAGTGATGATGAGACATAATTTCGGTTAACCCTATACGGTAAGCCCAAGCCATTAGAGTAGAAGCCCGATTATCACAAGATTTGCTTTTTGGAACACGGCTTAGCGAACTGAACGATAGTAATTGCGGGTGCCGTCCAGTTGAACGTGAATTTGATCCCAAAGTCGATCCGTCGGAATTCGGTCCCGTGTCTTGAGATCAGCTTCGAGGCTTATCGATCCATTTCAGGAAAAATCCTGCGTCTTTTGAGACGGCAGAGTTCGGGTGATCGTCCATTGAAATCCAGATGGGATTGGTGTGGCCATTCGGATCGCGAACGATATCCGAATGACCCAGGCCGTGGGCTCGCAAAGCAATCCAACCGCCTTCCGTGATTTCGACTGTACCATTGAATTCAGCGGTGAGCTGATCCCCTTCAAGAGCGATCTCCTTCACCACTTTTCCGCTAGCGATCACCTCTACCCGGTCGAGTGGAACCGGCGAATCGACACGAACGCTAACCGTCACAGGACCGGGTTTAACAAGAGTCACTGATGATCCAATTTCAGCATCATCGACAGAGAATTTCAGCATCGGCCCGTTGGTGAAAAAGGAGTGCCCTTCTGCCTGACGCTTGATCCAACTTTGATACTCCAAGCCCTCAGGAAAATGAACATAGGTGCGCGCCCAACCGGGCGGATAGCTGCGAACCCGATTGAGAAAGACGTCGGTTCCGGCGGAACCAATCACGCGGAGCCCTGTATTGAGCAGACGATACCAAAGCTGTGTGCTGCCGTCATAGGTGTGTCCGTGAATGTCCATCAAGCGGACTCGACCAAGAGCCGCATCTACCGGAAGACCCTTGGCTGAATACGGCTGATCATAGAGATCGAGCAAGTTACCTGCCGGATGAGTGTAGCCGATGGTGCCGCCCTGGTCCGAGACGCGCTGAGCGATATCGGCATTGGTCGGAACATCGTTGGGGTTTGTTGTGCCGGGAAATCCCGTCATGATCGGTTCAACCAATTGGGAAAGATTGGAGAGCATCATGTGCCCCCATATTACCGTGATAGGAGGCGACTACTTGAGACCCGTCCGGAGAGAGCCGCGGATGAAGCAGGCCGGAAATGACCTGAGATGGCCCGGCGCAAAGAGCTGCCCATGACGTGATCCAAATGAAGGCAAAAATCAGGGGAAGCTTCTTCATCCCCCGACTCTTTCAGAAGATTGTGAAATTGGGAAGGACGCGAGAAGGTCAAGGCAACAGGATTGAGTCGAACACCTGGCCCTGTTGAAGCTCGATCAGAAGTCTCCTCAATTCGAGTTCAAAGCGCTGGCCACAATCCTCCGCGATTCCGCCGCAATCCGGTGGGACAGTGAATTGATCTGCGCACCGATTTCCGCTTCAATGAATGCAATTCGCTGTGGAAATGAGCCCCCCCATTTCATCTATCATTTTCATTCTTGCCCTGGCGCTGGTTGATCAATCTTGCGCATCAGCGAACCAGGCAACCGAGGAACCAGCCCAATTTTTCGAGGAGAAAGTGCGACCACTCCTTTCTGATCACTGCTTCAAATGCCACGGAGCGAAGAAGCAGCACTCCGACCTTCGATTGGACTCACTGGCCCGCCTCTTACAGGGCGGAGAGCGTGGCCCGGCCATCGAGCCATTCCGACCGGAGGACAGCCGGCTCATTCATGCAGTAAGGCGCGGGGAGAAGCTCGCCATGCCTCCAGAGGATGAAGGAGATTCGCTCTCTCCTGAAGAAATCGCCGTTCTGACCAAGTGGATCTCCGCTGGTGCCGCGTGGCCAGAGTCCGAAGAAGATCTTGCTGCCAGAGACTCGGAAAAGGCGGCAAAAGACTATGACAACCACTGGGCATTTAAGGAAATCACCGATCCTACTGTTCCGATCATTCAGGGAGAATACGCGGACTGGCCGCGCAATGACATTGATCGATTTGTGATTAATCGGCTTGCAGAAAATCATCTCGAACCTTCACCAGAGGCAAGCCCTTCAATTCTCTACCGTCGCATGAAGTGGGATCTCCTGGGCCTTCCTCCCACCCTCTCTGAAATCGCCAAATTTGATCCGGCCAATTCGGGCGGCGCGATTGACCAACTTCTGAGTAATCCCCACTATGGCGAACGCTGGGGCCGCTTCTGGCTCGACCTCGCCCGTTACGCTGATACGAAGGGCTATGTCTTCATTGTGAAGCCTGAATTTCGCAACGCATGGACCTATCGAGACTATGTCATCGACGCGTTCAACAATGATATCCCCTATCCCCAATTCGTTCGCGAACAACTCGCTGCCGATTTACTCCACGAAGCAGGAGAAGCTGATCGCAAAGCTCTGGCTGCGCTCGGATTCATTTCCGTCGGTGCCAGGTTCAAACACGAAGTTGACGATATCATGGCAGATCGAATCGACGTCGTATCCCGTGGATTCCTCGGCCTCACCATAGGCTGCGCCCGATGTCACGATCACAAATACGACCCCATCACCATCGAAGACTACTACTCTCTCTATGGGGTTTTTCGCAATTCCATCGAACCGGTTCACGCCCCATTCCGCACAAAACCAGTTGATCTCACCGATGATCAACAGGAGCTCGCCAAGCAGATCCAAGAAGCGGCAAATGAGCTCGAACAAGGTTACCAAAACCGCTACGACGAGGTCATGGAAGACGCACGGGTACGTCTCGCCGACTATCTCTCACAGGCTCAGTCCGATCGCACAGGCCCTGACACTACCGCGTTTAATGTAATCGTCGACAGCGACGATCTGAATCCTCAGCTGGTTCTCAGTTGGCGTAGTTTCCTTGAGTCCGCGGACAAAGCGAACGATCCGATTTTTCTTCCGTGGAATCGCCTTGCAGAACTTTCGACGAAAGCATTTAAGGAACGAGCACCAGAAGTGATCGCGTCGCTGGAGGGAACCGCAAACCCCTTTGTCATCGATCGACTCAATCAGTCTCCGCCCGGGAATTTCAGCGAAGTAATTCAACTATACTGCTCTCTGTTTGAATCCATTCAGAAATTACCGACCGCCAAGGATTCTCCCCGGACAGCAGAAGTAAGAGCCGTTCTTTCCCATCCCGATTCTCCCCTGAATACCCCGATTCATGGATTTCAGCTGATCCGGCTTTTTCCTGACCGCCCCTCACAAAGCGCCATCAAGAAGCTATCTGCCGCACTCGATACCCTGCAGGACAAGGCTCCCGTTGAACTGGCCCAAATGCTCACTCTTGCTGACACGAGCCAGCCCGTCGAAGCGCGAGTCCTCAACCGTGGAAATGCCTCCAGCCCCGGAGCCCCGGTAAGTCGTCGCTACCCGTCATACTTTGAGAAAGTCAGGGCACAGCCATTCACCAAAGGGAGCGGCCGACTTGAACTGGCTGAGGCCATCGTCTCTCCGGACAACACCCTGACTGCCCGCGTCATCGTCAACCGCGTTTGGCAGCACCACTTTGGCCTGGGTCTCGTCGCGAGTCCCAGCAACTTTGGCATGCTGGCCGCCCCGCCCTCTCACCCACTCCTCCTGGATCACCTCGCGACATGGTTCGTCAATCACGACTGGTCAATCAAATCACTCCATCGTTACATCATGGACTCCGCCACCTGGCGGCAATCCAGCGTTGCCCGGGCCGATGGAAATGACATCGACCCTGCCAATCGCCTGCTTTGGCGCATGACTCGAAGACGACAGGACTTCGAGTCTATGCGCGATGCTCTACTTGCAGTGTCGGATCGACTCGACATCCGATCGGTCGGGGGCCCGTCCGTGAAAGATGCCACCAGCGAAACCAATCAACGCCGAAGCATATACACTCACATCAATCGCCAAGGCTTACCGGGAGTGATGCGAACATTCGATTTTCCTCCACCGGACGTGAGCAGTGGCGAACGCAACCAAACTACCGTTCCCGCTCAAGCCCTTTTCCTGATGAATCATCCCCAGGTGCTCAACGCAGCAAAACAGCTTGCGGTTAAAGCTGAAGCAGCGGCAATTCCGAGCGAGGGGATCCGCCATCTCTACCACACCATTTTTGCACGGGAACCTGAGCCCCGGGAGACTTCTGAGCTGCTCACTTTTCTCGAAGACGACTCGAATACAACGAAGCGTCTCGACGCCCTGAATGGAACTCAATCCACAGGCCCGTCTCCCTGGTTGATTGGCTCCGCGAAACTCAACAACCCGCACAAAAAGGACTCCGCCGATCTCAATACTTTTGAGCCGGTTACGCATTGGAATGAGAAGGGAAATCGTTTCCAAGTTAGCGAGAAACTACCCGACCCAAGACGGGGCTGGGTCATGTTCGACGCCACTGGTGGACATCCGGGAAATGGTGACTACGTCGCGGTGATCCGTTGGACAGCCCCTTCAGCTATGAAAGTGAGCATCACGGGATCAATTGGAACAACCAGCTCAAAAGGTGACGGGGTTCGAGGCCAAATTCTCGTCTCCGGAAAACCGGTCGCTGGTCCCTGGATCGTTTTTAATCAATCTGCCACCACTTCGGCAATCAACATTACAGTAGAGCAGGGCGAAACAATTGACTTCGTCGTCGATATGTTAGCAGGAATTGGATACGACTCATTTATTTGGGACCCAACGATCACGGAGCAAATGCAGGAGCCTGAAAATTCGGCAGCCAGATCCTGGAGATACTCGGCCGGGTTCCCCTCTCCCACTGTTTCACCCGACCCCGTATCGTCCTGGCAGAGCCTTGCTCAAATATTACTGCTCTCGAACGAATTCCAGTTCATAGACTAACAAACCAATATTCTTTGTGAATCCACCCTTCATCTCCCGTCGAGAAATGCTGACCCGCTCCGGGATGGGGATGGGGATGTTGGGGCTTGCCGACGCCACTGCTTCCGAAGTGGCATCAGAGCTCCACCGACCACGAGCTAAACAGGTGGTTCACCTGTTTATGAACGGTGGCCCTTCTCACATTGACACGTTTGATCCGAAACCTCTCCTCGCTAAGTATCAGGGAAAACCACTCCCCAATCCCGCCCTGCCAACGGAACGAAGAACGGGCGGCGCACTCGCCTCTCCCTTCACATTCAAACGCTACGGCCAGTCAGGAATCGAAGTCAGCGAGCTATTCCATCAAACGGCCTCCGCTCACATCGATGACATGTGCATCATCCGGTCCATGCACGCTGACATTCCAAACCATGAGCCATCTCTCTTGCTCATGAACTGTGGCGATAACACCCAACCCCGTCCCAGTTTCGGTTCATGGGTCAACTACGGGCTCGGAACCCTCAATGAAAACCTTCCGGGTTTTGTCGTCCTTTGCCCCAACGGATTCCCGGTGGTTGGCCCCAAGAATTGGCGCGCCGCTTTTCTACCGGGCTCTTTTCAGGGGGCCCATATCGACACCTCAAAAACTGAAGTCTCCGGGTTGATCGAGAACATCTCCAATCCACAGCCCCCGGAACGACAAAGAGGCCAACTCGATCTGCTTCAAAAACTCAATGCCAGGCATCTCACCGAACGAGGTCCCGATCCCAATCTCGAAGCCCGCATCCAGTCCTACGAGTTGGCCTATCGGATGCAATTCGAAGCTACCGATGCTTTTGATCTGAAGAAGGAGCCCAAATATATTCACGAAATGTACGGCGAAGGAGTTCAGGCTCGCCAACTCATGATCACCCGCCGCTTACTCGAAAGAGGCGTTCGATTCATTCAGGCCTGGCACGCTGGCGGACAACAATGGGACCACCACAGCGGAATCGAAAGCGGCCTGCGCAAGCTCTGCGGACAATGGGATCGCCCCATCGCCGCTTTTCTGGCTGACCTCAAACAACGGGGCATGCTCGACGATACCCTTGTGCTTTGGGGTGGCGAATTCGGACGAACCCCCGTGGCAGAAATGCCCAAACTGGATGGGCGAGACCACAACCACTATGGATTCAGCATGTGGATGGCAGGTGGCGGAGTGAAAGGCGGACACGTTCACGGGGCGACAGATGAAACAGGCTTTGCGGCCGTCGAGAACAAAGTCCATGTCCACGACTTACACGCTACCATGCTTCATCAACTCGGCCTGGATCACGAGAAGCTCACCTATCGCTATGCCGGTCGGGATTTCCGCCTGACAGATGTTCACGGTCGAGTCGTCAAAGGTATCCTCGCTTAATCGCCACGAGGAATCTTGCTCGCTCAATTTCCGAACTCACGAATCAAGTGAGCCGGCACGGTATGACGACATGAGGGAACTTCGTTGTGTCTCATTTCCAGTTCCCGTGATCTTGGCGAACTTCCAACGAAATAGGTTCGGCGTGCGCGATCAAAAGCCCCGGAGAATCGGTAAATATTCACTGAATCCACGGAGAGGGTGACGCCATTGACACGCGCCGTGCGAATTGCAACGCTCTGCCATGACCATTCGGCTTCCACATTTCCCGACTGCAATTTCATTGCTGATTTGCGCAGTCTTTTTCGAGGGGCACGTGGCACAGTCCCAAACGACGAAGGCAAATTCCCCTGCTCCTCCAGAGGGTGTCTTTTTCGAGCGTGACATCGCCTATCGGGAAGGTCATCCCCGGTGGGTCCTTAATATGATCGTGCCCGAGAAAACATCGAGTCGCCCGCGTCCCGCCGTGGTGCTTGTTCATGGCGGAGGCTGGTCATCCGGCGATCAGTATAAATTCACGAAGATGGGTTTCATGCTGGCTGAGGAAGGATACGTCGTGATGCTCCCAACTTACCGATTGATCAAGGATGCAGCCTTCCCTGCCTGTATTGAAGATTTTAAGAACTCCGCCCGGTGGCTTCGAGCGAACGCTGAAAAATATAACATCGATACCGGGAAGATCGGAGCCTATGGAAACTCCGCCGGAGGGACCATTGCCCTCACTGCCGCGATAACGAACGGAAACGAAGAGTTCGAAGGTGACGGTTCACACCAAGACCAATCCAGTGATGTCCAGGCAGTGGTGGGATCGGGGACAGTTGGGGATATGCTGCACGCCAGCCATAGCAAAGCGGCTCAGAGCGCCTATCTGAATCTCGCAAAAGGGACAAACCGGAGCATGTCCGACTCCAAGGCCGAGAAAGCGATGAAAGCAGCTTCTCCCTGCAGCTACATCAGCCGGGATGTTCCTCCTCTTTTGCTGGTGCACGGAACTGCCGACACCATCGTAATCATCAACTCAACAGACGAATTTGTGGAGGAAATGGAAAAAGTCGGAGCGGACATCACCTACCTACGCTATGAAGGTGCTGGACATGGTGTGATGGGTCAGAAAGCGAAGGAGACAACACCTGCGATGCTGAAATTCTTCAAGAAGCATCTGTAGGAGCGGGATCCGGCTCAACAATCACTAATGCCTGTCACCCATCACGAACTGAGCTGCGATATTCTAGTAGCAGGAGGCGGGCCCGCCGGAGTTCCGTGTGCCCTCGCCGCCGCCCGGACTGGTGCGAAGGTGATTCTCTGTCAGGACAGGCCGGTTCTGGGAGGGAATGCTTCCAGCGAAGTCCGCATGCATATCGTCGGAGCCAACGGCACGGGTAAATTCGACAGAGGAGAAGAACTGGTCACCGAAGCGAGAGAAAGCGGCATCATTGAAGAAATCCGTCTCGACAATGCAGTCCAAAATCCGCAGCGATCCGCATCGGTGTTCGATCTCATTCTCTACGACAAATGTAGAACTGAGCCCAACCTGGAGTTGATGCTGAACACCACAGTTGTCGGGTGTGAGTTGCACGACTCGAAGATTGTCGCAGCTTTCGCTGAGCGTCCTTCGACGGAGGATCGATTCAAAATCTCCGCTTCTATTTTCATCGATTGCACGGGAGACGGCCGACTCGGCGCTGAAGCGGGAGCCGCCTTCATGGAGGGGAGAGAAGGCAGGGAGGAATTCAATGAGCCTCTCGCAAATGAAAAGCCGGACAGTCAGCGCCTCGGTTCCACCATTCTTCTTCAAGCTCGAAAGCATGACAAGCCGATGCCGTTTTTCGCCCCTTCATGGGTGCGCCCTTTTTCAAAGGATGACCTGAAACTTCGACTGTACTCGAATCCCGGTGAAGAAGCCCCTACCCACGAATACGGATACTGGTGGGCAGAATGGGGCGGCACGCTGGACACGATCAAGGACAATGAGGAGATACGGGACGAACTTTTATCGATCGCGTTAGGGATCTGGGACCACATCAAGAATGGAGAAGGTGCGGAACGCTTTCAAGCCGATCTTTGGGCGCTGGACTGGATCGGATTCCTTCCAGGAAAGCGCGAAAGCCGTCGTTTCATCGGGCAGCATATCCTGACAGAACACGATTTACTTTCTTCGAGGGAGTTCAAAGATGCGATCGCCTATGGCGGCTGGTCACTGGATCTCCACCCTCCGGAAGGAGTCGACGCCCCTGATACTGAACCGTGCATTCAGCATCCCGTTCCCCGACTCTACGATATTCCACTACGTTCCTGCATCGCCCGGGACGTTGAGAACCTCATGTTCGCAGGGCGAAATATTTCTGCCACGCACATTGCATTTTCGTCCACCCGAGTCATGGCTACCTGTGCCGCCGTCGGACAAGGCGTCGGAACGGCTGCCGCCGTCGCAGTTGCCGAGGGACAACCGGCGTCGAAGTTGGCAGAGAATAGACAAGCCATCGAAACGATTCAGACCCAACTCTCGAAGGACGATGCATTCCTGATCGGACACGACGTCATCGCCAGCACTGATCCCGGACGATCAGCCCGGATCACGGCGTCGAGCGAGCAACCGGAAGGACCTGCATCCAATGTCCTAACACCGCAATCCAGAAGTGTTCACGGATCTTTTGGTGTCGAAAATGGCCGGACCCTGACAGGCACCCATCGCTGGATGTCAGAACCTCAAGCTGGCTTCCCCGCCTGGCTTCGGTTTGAATGGCCAACGGGGATTTCTCTTAACCGGATCCAATTGTCCTTCGACACAGGGCTTCACCGCCACCTGACACTGAGTCATCACGATGGATACTCGTCGAGCATGCAGTGGGGAACCCCTCAGGAGGAAACGGTTCGGGACTATGACATCGAGATTCTGATCGGTGGCGACTGGACTCGAACTGTGGAAGTTCGAGGCAACTATCAGCGCCTCAATCGACACGATCTGGATCCATCCCTTCTCATCGAAGCCCTTCAAATCAGAATTCACAGCACAAACGGTCTTGACCACGCACGCATTGCCGCCGTGCAAATGGAGTAGACACGGAGGGCTCCGCTTCTCACACTCACGCCCTTATTATGTCCCCCATTGATTGGATTATCGTCTTTCTCTATGCTTCGTCCACAATTGGGCTGGGTTGGTATTTCGGACGCAAGCAGGAAAGCACGAGCGAGTATTTCGTAGGCTCGGGCAGCATGAATCCCATTCTGATCGGGGTATCACTATTTGCAACCTTGCTCAGCACAATCAGCTACCTGGCCCTTCCGGGGGAGATTCTGGGAAAAGGCCCCATCTATCTCACCAACTACATCGCCTACCCGTTTGTCTATCTTGTGGTCGGCTTTGTGATTCTGCCCGTCTACATGCGCCTCCGGGTAACCAGCGCCTACGAACTGTTGGAAGACCGCCTCGGCATTAGCATCCGGCTTCTCGGAGCCACGATGTTTCTCTTACTTCGCCTCGTCTGGATGTCTCTGCTTGTCTATCTGACGGCGAAGGCCATCGCGATTATGATCGGGGTGGACGACGATATGGTCCCTTGGATCGTCTTGGTGACGGGAATTTTTGCGATCACCTACACCTCGCTCGGCGGACTCAAGGCGGTCGTCATTACGGATTTGATGCAGACCTTACTTCTCTACGGCGGCGCACTTCTCGTCATCGGAACGATCACGTGGAAAATGGGAGGATTCGGTTGGTTTCCCACAGAGTGGCAAGGCGACGTTTGGGATTCTCAACCATTTTTCAGCCTCGATCCCTCAGTCCGGGTGACGGTGGTGGGAACAATCGTCTCGGTTTTCCTCTGGATGGTCTGCACCTCTGCCGGAGATCAAGTTACGGTCCAACGGTTCATGGCCACGAAAGATGCCAAAACAGCCCGCCGAGCCACCGCAATTCAGTTGGGAGTCAGCCTGATTGTCGGAATGACTCTCGGTCTGGTCGGAATGGCGTTGTTGGGATACTTCCAGGCCAATCCCGATTTGCTTCCGGGTGAAGGCACATTAAGGAGCCAAGCGGACAAGATCTTCCCCCACTTTATCGCTTTCGAACTTCCGCCAATCATCACGGGACTGGTCGTTTCCGGCCTCTTTGCCGCGGCGATGTCGAGTATCGATTCCGGCGTCAATTCGATCACCGCAGTTGTGATGACAGATTTCCTCGACCGCTTCGGCAGAAAGCCTGACACAGAGAAAAAGCATGTCCGATTTGCACGAATTCTCGCAGTTGTGATTGGAGCCATCGTTGTCCTGCTCAGCACGTTCATAAAGTATATCCCGGGAAACTTTATGGCGATCACCAACAAGACCGTCAACCTTCTCACCGTCCCGATCGCCCTCCTCTTTTTCTTCGCTCTGTATATTCCCTTTGCCAATGCGAAGGGCGTCTGGATCGCCACGATCACCAGTGTTACTGCTGCCTGCCTGATCGCCTTCTCCGGTGGATTCTTCGGGGTAAATGCCGCGAGCGGAAAAATCGGATTCGCCTCGAGTGGAGTCGACCTCGTTCCGATTAGTTTCCAATGGATATCACCGGTAGCTCTCGTCGTCGGAGTCGTCGTCGGACTGATCGCCTGCAAACTCTTTGCCCCAAAAAAATCTATATGACCTCAAAAACAACAGCTCTGCTGGCTCTATTATTAGCCCTGACCTCTTCAGGTTATTCCGACAATACGTGGACACTCGATCCTGAAGTTCAGGACAAGTGCCTCAACGTTCTGCGTGAAGGTATGCAATCGGATGAATTCTGGCCTTCGATGCATGCGGCAGAGGGATTGACCGTCGCGGGGCATGGAAGTGAAGTTCAAAGTCACCTCGCCCCAAAGCTCGATATTGAAAAAGACGATCAACTCAGATGCGGTCTCGCCCGCGAATTGATCCGGTCCGGTGATCTAGCAAAGAGCGGCGTAATGATGCAAATCCTGCAAGGCGAAGACCCGCACGGCCACGTCCATGCCGCGGAAAGCCTTTACAAGGTTGGATGGGAGGGAAGTGCAGAGCCTCTGCAAAAGGCATTCCTCGAAACCGATGATATCCGCTTGAAGCTCATGGCTGCCGCCGCTCTCGCCAAACATAACAAAGACGGGTCAGGGAAAGAGGCTTATGCCTTTCTCCGGGAGCATCTCGGGACTGAACCAGACCCGGAAATTTTTCGCCTTTCCGCGTGGGTTCTTGGCCGCATCGGAGAAGACGGCGACCGGGACTTGATTCGCTCCCGATTGAAAGACGCTGACGACCCACTGGTTCACGCGTTCCTCGAAAATGCGCTGGCTTCTCTCAACGATCCCGCAGGACAAACGGCCCTGCTTCGCAATTTGAAATCAAACGATCCTGCTATCCGTACCTACGCTGCGGTATTCGCTGGAGAAACGGGTACAGTCGAGGCGGCACCTGCTCTCATCCTGCTACTCGATGACGAAAATCTCGATATGAGAATTCGCGCAGCCCAAGCGTTACTCACACTCAATCAATCACTTTCAGTCAATGAGAAGAAATAAAACGCTCGCCCGAATTCGGTCCGGAGAATTCATCCGCACCTGCGTCCCGGGCCATGATATCCCTGTCTATATCTGATGTCTTCCGGCCTGAAAGAAAATATACAAAAATTCGATGAGCTTAGCTGAATTAATTAGACTCGACGGAAAGCAAGCACTGGTCACCGGTGCCGCGAGCGGGATCGGCAAAGGGTGCGCTCTCGAGTTGGCAGCGTCCGGTGCAGACATCATTTTAAACGACCGCCCGGGTAACAGTGCTCTGTCGGGAGTAGCCGGGGAGATTCGAAGTCTTGGCCGGCAGTGTTGGACCGTGGAGGCAGATGTTTTCAGCCGCGAAGGGTGTGAAGGCCTCGTCGAGAAGTCACTTCACGAAGCAGGGTCGATCGACATTCTGGTGAGCAATCCCGCGTATAGCGTGCGTTTTGACTTTCTCGATTTTCCGGCGGACGAATTCGACAAGACCATCGACGCTACCTTTAAGTCCGGATTTCATCTTAGTCGTGCTGTTGCCCGGCACATGGTCGAAAAGGGAAATCGGGGGAATATCATTTTCATCAGCAGTGTTCAGGCTGAAATGCCGTTTGCCAGATGTGCCCCTTACGGAGCGGCCAAAGCGGCGTTGAATCATCTCACGCAGACAATCGCCGTGGAGCTCTCGGGTCACAGAATCAATGTCAATGCGATCGAGCCCGGATGGATCGATACGCCGAACGAGCGAAAGAATTTCTCGGAAGATACCATAGTAGCAGAAGGAGAGAAGCTCCCTTGGGGGCGTCTCGGATTGCCCGCCGACATCGGGTGCGCAGCGGCCTTCCTGGCTTCCGATGCAGCGGACTACATCACTGGAACAATACTTCCCGTGGATGGTGGTTTTCGATTTAGAGATCTCAGGTCTAACGCTATCCGGGACCAACAAAATCAGCGATAGAATGGAAAGCTCTCTACCTTTCAGAATCAGACAATTCGGCGGAGAACAGGAGGGCCCGCGCCTGCTGATCACAGCAGGAGTTCACGGAGACGAATATCTCCCCATGCTCGCAGTAGAGGCGTTGATCCGACATTTCGAATCGAGCGAAGCAAATCTGCGGGGAACTCTCACTTTGATTTCGATTGTCAACCCACCCGCCTTCCGTCGCGGCAACCGGTGCGGCGACGATCAGCTGGACTTGGCCCGAACCTGCCCCGGTCGCGAGGACGGAAGTGCAACCGAACAGATCGCGTTCCACCTCAGCCGGGAGATCGAAAATGCGGACTACTATGTAGACATCCACACCGGAGGGACAGAACTATGTATTCTACCGATGGCGGGTTACATTTTACACCCTGACAAAACCATACTGGAAAAACAGCGGAGTCTCGCGAATGCCTCTCTCCTCCCTTTTCTCTGGGGAACATCGGCTGAACTCGAAGGACGCTCCCTCTCCGTCGCCCGCGACGCAAACGTCCCGGCGATCTATGTGGAGTATCTCGGATCGCATCGAGAGCAACGTGATATTCTGGATGGTGAATCAGGGGGCGTTGGATTGGACCATCCCTTAGTTGCGGGTTGCCTCAATGTAATGCGGCATCTCAAAGTGGTCGA
>Ga0222633_1000846_pt1 | contig 21448 bp, 19 predicted proteins | sample AntAcemetageno48_FD_179816 | JGI IMG/M metagenome (GOLD analysis project Ga0222633, IMG submission 179816) | Saline water microbial communities from Ace Lake, Antarctica - #48 | ecosystem: Environmental > Aquatic > Non-marine Saline and Alkaline > Saline | place: Antarctica: Ace Lake | collected...
CGCTTTCGCAACGGGCGCGCTCGAAACGCGCAGGAGACTTTCTTCGATGGGATGGATTCTTTGCCATCCGGCGAATCTACGCGGGCATGAGCACGACCACCACGGGGCCAATTTATTGACGCTTACTCCTGCACGGCGTAGGCGATGAATTGATTCGCTTTGCTCACCCTCCGGGCGACCTTTGGTCGTCTAAGTCCGCTGCGCTCCATTCCAGACCGTTGTCGCTGCGAATATGCTTGGGAGCGCCATATCGCTCAAGAGCCATCTCGATGATCGTGATCACATCCACGGCCTGGATCGACCAGCCCGCGCGTGTGGCTAAACATTCCCGGGTGTGTTCGTCAATCAAAGTGAGTATCCGGAAGTGACTCCCATTCGCGGTCAGGTCCGTCACAAAGTCCCAGCGCCACACATCTCTGCGCTTCTCTGCCTGGCGTCGCCAAATGCTCGAAAGCCCAACGCGGCGCGTCCTCCGCTGCTTTTTACGCACCCTATAAGTCCAGCTTCACGCCGGACCCGAAGAATGCGGTTCTCGTTGATGATATACCCCTCTCTTCGCATCATGGTTGCGGTCGGCGCTCCGGTGACACGGCGGTAGCCGTATCGAGGATACTTCTCACTCAGTCGGATGATCTCTTTTTGCATCACTTTAGCCTCCTCGCTGACTCGGTAAAAACTGGAGCGGGCCCCGGCAAAGCAACTGCCGAACATTCCAAGCCCTCTTATACGGCAAACTTCACGGCTCGACGCTTGGCCGACGAGATTGCCATTTTTTTGATTTCACCTCCTTGAGGATCTGGTTCTGAACGGAGAGATCCGCCACGAGGCGCTTCAAGCGCCCATTCTCGTCCTCCAACACTCGCAGCCGTCGAGCCTCTTCGACGTCCATGCCTCCCTACTTGCGCTTCCAGTTGTAGTATGTTGCGTCGCTGATGTTGTGCTTGGCGCACACCGTCTTGACGCTGCTCTCTCCATCCGCTCTGCGGAGGATACCGATAATCTGCTTCTCTTCATTTGCTCTCCTCTCTATCTTGGGGCAGAACTCCATTTTACGCACGTTTCACTTTTGGGGAGCAGGTCACATTACCATCTCGCGATTCGAATTCCGGCAGAAGGTTTATGTCTGTCCGTTTAAATTGTAGACCTCATCGCCGCGGTTGCAGTTACCGTTCTCATTACGCGGTCAGCGAAAAAAGCACTCGTCGAAAAAAACGGATCTCGAAGTCAGGTGGATTTGGCAAATTGTCAGCGCTTTGACTTGGCCCGAATAGTTCCGGCCCCCCTGCCTCCTGAACTCCCCATATACCGCACAAAATCCCGCCTGTTGCCTGAGATTGTAAACGTGTTCAGGTTGCTGCCGAACCACTTGAACTCAAAAATGTTCGGGGAAACGATCGTAATTTTCTCCTCCATAATTTCCCGATCGTCAGCGTAAACAGTCACCCTGTTTCCGGAAAACTGCATGACGACTTCGTCTGCATTCGTCCCATTCCATCGAAACTCACGATCCTGAAGCCATTCTTCCAAACCTCCCTCTTCGGGTTCTACCTCTGGTTCTTCTGTTTCCATGACCAACCCGGTCTCTTCAGGGATTTTTTCCGTCGGCGCAATCGCAAGACGGAAATTTTCGACGGCTTCCGCCTCGGTTATTTTCCGAGACTTTGTTAGAATCAAAATCAAACCCTCCAATGATTGTTGCAGTTTCTTCCCAAGGTCTCGTTCGATCTTATCTCTCTCGCTCCACCACGTATCTCGAAGTGCGACAAGCTCTTCCGGTAATCCCTCTGCAAGAGGATCCAGGGTAATTGGTTCCCGAAACCGCGACCATTGAGGCAAGTCCTTATTGGCTTCAATGGCATCCTTCAAGGCGCTTACCCCATCTTTTTCATCCTGGTAGGCTTTCACCAATTCCAGGCTCCCCGAGGCCACAGACCGATCCAACCGCTGATTCACACCCCGAAGATACTGTGCGGCAAGATCTCCGATTTCGGACTCCCTTGCATTCAGGTAACCTTCCATTCGCGTAGCGAAAGGCTCGATAAGCCAAACGGGATCTAACGGCTTCTCGGGCACGGGCTCTCCTTCCTTCTCTCTAGCTTCCTCGGATTTAGAAACGGCAGGTGGCTCAGCCGCAGTGGGAGTCATGGCCACAAGCGGTTCCGGAGAATCTCCGGGATCCTCTTTCGCCTCCTCCGAGGCAGCTGACAGTTCATCCAATTTGGTTTTTTCTACGAGCGGTGCCTTGGGTTCCAACGGAATCTCCCTTAAGGTCATCACAGGAGGTGTTTCTTCGCTTTCAACGCTGCCGGATTCGTCACTCAAATTGGGTTGCTTGTCTTCAAATCTCCCGGAAAGGAAAAACCAGGCAGCAACTCCGATTGCCAATGCAGCAAGAACGACTGCGGGAAGCCCGATTGATAATCCAGCCGCCCGTTCGGAAGAAAATTCGGGCTCCTCACCTCCTTTTTCTCTTACTGTGGTTGTGAGCGGAACAGCCGCATCCACGGCTCCGCTCTCCAGCCCGGGTTCCACCCGAGCGAGGGGTGATGAGAGAATTTCATCCACATCGATTCGAACAGCAGCAGCGTTCGAGTAGCGGTCCTCCGGATCTGCCTGCAGGGCTTTGTTTACCACCTCGTCCAGCCGGGGATCGAGCCCTTCGACTGCCTCCGAAGGCAACTTGTAGTGGCCCTTCGGAAGCTTTCCAGTAAGCATTTGATACAGCATTACTCCTACCGCATACAAATCGGCACGATGATCAGGCACGAGGTCGCCTTCTACAGCTTCCGGAGCCACAAAATCGGGAGTCCCGACCGCCACATTGCTCATGGTGAGCCCTACACTATCTGCCTCCTCCCCAGTCGAGAGAGTTTTGGCGAGTCCAAAATCGGCAATCTTGACTCTTCCTTCACGGTTCAAAAGAATATTCGCCGGCTTGATATCCCGGTGCAGGATACCATTCGCATGGGCATAATCAAGGGCGTCCAGAACATGGGCGACTACCGCCAGGGCGTGCTCCGGCGCGACTTTCCCCCCATGATGCTTCAGGTAGCTTTGCACATCCATTCCGTCTACAAATTCCATCACGATGTAGAGCTGCTTCGCTGCAGTCTCGCCAAAGTCGTGGACAGAAATGATGCTGGGATGATCCAGCTTTGCCATCGCCTTCGCTTCCTGACGAAAACGAGCCGCAAAATTCATTTCGTCTTCTCCTTCACAAAGGCTCTCCGGCAGAAGTTTGATAGCGACCTCACGATCCAAATCTCTCTGACGACCACGATAGACGGCCCCCATTCCGCCACGACCAAGAAACCCGGTTATCTCGTACTGGGGCAGCATTTCCTGCAGCGCCTCTGGAGTGGGTGCCTCCCACCGAGGCCGGGATGAATTACTCGCGTCACTCATTTCATTCACAATCCATCGATGCACTCGGCCTTCTGAATGTAAGAAGCTCCGCCCTGCGAACGACCCGCTCCGCAGTTCCATCCTCCAGAATTCCAAGTAGTCCTCTCGGGCTGAAACGGTCTATTCGAGTCATCATAGTAAGATAGGAACAAATCTTACCCATCGGCAAGGACTCTATTTGGCTTCTCAGATCCTCCTTCATATCCGTGACATAGTCTCTCCGGTGCCAGGGTGAGTGATAAATGTAATCTGAAAAATCCCCAAATTACTGCCACTTTTATGAAACTTCCCCTTCGACCGGGGTCAAGTCGAAACGAAGTTGTTCGGCACGGCGGCGAAGATAGCGCGCTCTGCGGGCGCGTGCCGGTTCGGGGTTACTTAGACGTTGATATGGCTGTACGTTTGCCAATGGGCAAAATTGCCAACGAAAGGGGTCAGTTGACATCTGGCTGTTGCCCAAACAGCTTGATTAATGTTTTGTTAGGGTGTAAATAAATCTCCCCTATATGATGGGGATACAGCAAAAGCAGGGCGAGCTTTGGGCCAAAGCCGTTGATCTTGGTAGCCGCGTTCCGGAGGGGCATCTTTTGCGACAGATTGATCGTCTCCTCGACCTGTCCTTCATTCGAGAGAAGGTCGCTCACCTCTTTGGCAAGAACGGCAATGTATCCGTCGATCCGGTTGTGATTATGCGGATGATGATTCTCCTCTTTGTCGATAACCTTCGAAGCGAACGCGAGTTGATGCGCCAGATTCCGCTGCGCATCGATTACCTCTGGTTTCTTGGATATGGATTGGATGACGAAGTGCCCGATCACAGTGTCTTATCGAAAGCCCGGAAGCGTTGGGGCAAAACTATTTTCGATGAGCTTTTCGGACGCGTTGTCCTCCAATGCATAGAAGCCGAGCTCGTCGGATCAGAAAAAGTGCATATCGATTCAAGCCTCATTCGAGCCGACGCATCTCTCGCCTCTGTTGTGAAGACCCTTGTCGGGGAGGAGATGGAGAAGTTGGAGGAGCTTGCCGATAAGGAAGAAGCGCCTCGCCCGAAGCACAAGCCAATTAACACGCGCTACCGCAGCACAACCGATCCTGACAGTCGGGTGGTTCGTCATGATGGTGGCAAGTCTAAACCGTGCTTCAAAAACCATCGGGTCATTGACGATAGGGCCGGTGTGACAACCGCTGTTGCAACAACTCATGGGGTTGAGAACGATGGGAGTAAGCTCATGGACATGCTCGACCAGCATGAAGATCGGAAGCGGAGACAATGGTTTCAGGAGCGAAACTTCGGAGAAGCAGCAGTGATGCACGGGGTCAAAAGAGCGCGATGGCGTGGACTGGAAAAGCAGAGCATTCAGGATCTGCTCATTGCGACGATACAAAACCTGAAGATCCTCGGGCGGAGGTCTTTATGGGCCTTTTTCTGCCTCACAAAGCTCTCCTGTCGCGCATGGAAGGGCCACTGGAAGATCAATATTGCTATCGAAGGATTCCAATCGCCCTCAAACCACTGACTTTACTGAGATTTCCGCTGTTCCGGCAACAGCCCGACATATCTTGACAATATTTCCCATAGTGGATCGAAACCGAACAAACGAAAGGATCGCGCTTTGTGGCAGAGGCCTTGCGGACGAGGGGGACCTCGTCCCTCCAGTTCACATTCGGGCGCGGAATCGGCGTCTCGGACTTTGATGGTGGCGGGCCTGTTCGACGTTGCTCCGGCAAAGCTCCGCGATTCTAACGTGGAAGGGTGCTTTTAAGCTATCGGAAATCGCGACAGGGTTGCCCGGCGATTGAAGATCGCCGCTCCATGGGGTTTTGAATCCTCGTCTAAGGGCCCTCACCCCGCAATAATCTGCTCCAACACATACGGCAAAATCCCGCCCGCATTGTAATAATCCACCTCAGCCGGTGTATCCAAACGCACTTTCAGCGGCACCTCGATGGTCGTCCCATCACTCCCGTGCGCTTTCAGCGTTGCTGTCTGCATCGGGTTCAGTTCACCCGCGATCCCAACGATATCAAAGGTCGCATCAACAAGGGCTTTCACTTTCTCGTAGTCAGCGGAATCGACGAAGTTGAGGGGCAGGACGCCCATGCCGATGAGGTTGGACCGGTGAATCCGCTCGAAGGACTTGGTCACGACGGCTTTGACACCGAGGAGACGCGTTCCCTTCGCAGCCCAGTCGCGGCTTGATCCCATGCCGTAGTCATCGCCACCGATGACGACGAGGGGTGTGCCCTCGTTTTGATAGGCCATGCAGGCGTTGTAGATGAAAGTCGGCTTAGCGCTGCCGAACGCTTCGATCGCGGTGTCGGGCGCGGGAACTTCTTCGTTGCCGAAGTATTGCGTGTAGCCACCCTCGATGCCGGGGCACATGAGGTTCTTGATGCGGACGTTCGCGAAGGTTCCACGAGTCATGACGCGGTCGTTGCCGCGTCGTGCGCCATAGGAGTTGAAGGAGGCCTTTTCGACGCCGTTTTCGAGCAGGTATTGACCGGCAGGCGAGGTTTCCTTGATCGCTCCGGCGGGAGAAATGTGGTCGGTCGTGACGGAGTCTCCGAAGATGCCAAGCGGGCGGGCGCCGACGATGTCTTCGCTGCCACCGATCTTGGTCTCGAAAAACGGTGGTGATTGCACATAAGTCGAGGCTTCGTCCCAGGTGTAGGTCGCGCCGGTGGAGCCTTTGATTTCGCCCCACTTCGGGTTCGCGGTGTCGATATTGCCGTAGAGCTTTTGGTAAACCTCGGGCTTGAGCGCGGCATCGAGCTGCTCGCGGACTTCGGCCTGGGTCGGCCAGAGATCAGCGAGAAAAACAGGATCGCCGTTCGTATCATTGCCGAGCGGCTCGGTCGTGAGATCGAGATCGACGCGTCCGGCGAGGGCGTAGGCGACAACGAGCGGCGGCGACATGAGGTAGTTCGCTTTGATGGAACCGTGGACACGGGCCTCGAAGTTTCGGTTTCCGGAAAGGACGGAAGCGCAGACGAGGTCGCCCTCTTTGATCGCGACCTCGATCGCCGGGTGAAGCGGGCCGGAGTTACCGATACAAGTCGTGCAGCCATAGCCGACGGTCTCGAATCCAAGTTGGTCGAGCTCAGTCTGGAGGCCGGTTGCTTCGAGGTAATCGGTGACAACGCGGGAACCGGGTCCGAGGGACGTTTTCACGAAAGGAGCGATCGTGAGTCCCTTTTCATTGGCCTTCTTCGCAACGAGTCCGGCCGCGAGCATGACGCTCGGGTTTGAGGTGTTCGTGCAGCTCGTGATCGCAGCGATGAGGACGGAGCCGTGGCGGAGCTGGGTGTTGACGTCGAGCACGGTGATGGTCTCGCCCTCGATGAGAGGATTATCGAACTCACCGGCGGGTGAATTGAGGTGCATCGGCACGGTGACGTCGCGGGCGGCGGAGTCGAGGCCGAATCCCCCGTCAGAAACCGGAGCGGTGAAAAGGTGGTTGAAGGAATCACCGAGTGCCGGGACGTCGATACGGTCCTGGGGGCGCTTTGGTCCGGCGACGGCGGGAACGATCGTCGCGAGGTCAAGCTCAAGGAGGTCGGTGTAGTCACACTGATCTTTTTCGGGGATTCCGAAGAGGCCCTGGGCCTTGTAGTAATTTTCAACGGTGGAGCAGAGTTCCTCGGAACGTCCGGTGCCACGGAGGTAGTTGATCGTTTCTCCATCGACAGGGAAGAATCCCATCGTCGCGCCATATTCGGGAGCCATGTTCGCGATCGTGGCGCGGTCAGGCAGCGAAAGCGCTTCCGCGCCGGGGCCGAAGAATTCGACAAATTTTCCGACGACGCCATGTTTCCGGAGGATTTCGGTTACGCGGAGGGTGAGGTCCGTCGCGGTGACGCCTTCGGCGAGGGAACCGTGGAGATAAACTCCCACGACTTCGGGAACGAGGAACGTGACGGGCTGACCGAGCATTCCGGCCTCGGCTTCGATGCCGCCAACACCCCATCCAACAACGCCGACGCCGTTAATCATCGTGGTGTGGGAATCGGTTCCGACGAGGGTATCGGGATAATAAACCCCGTCTTTGGAAAGAACGCCTTTGGCGAGATACTCGAGATTCACCTGGTGGACGATGCCGATACCGGGAGGAACAACGGAGAAAGTTTCGAAGGCCTGCTGGCCCCACTTGAGGAACTCATAACGCTCGCGGTTTCGGATGAATTCGATCTCCATGTTGCGATCAAGCGCTTGCTGTGATCCGGAAAAATCGACCTGCACGGAGTGGTCAACGACGAGATCTACCGGCACAAGTGGCTCAACCTTAGCTGCTTCAGCACCCCGGGCGACCGCAGCATCACGCATCGCGGCGACATCGACGAGGAGAGGGACGCCGGTGAAGTCCTGGAGGACGATGCGGGCGACGGTGAAAGGGATCTCGTATTCGCCCGGTGACTTCGCATTCCAGCTCGCGAGGTTTTTGACGTCATCCTCGCTGACTTTGCGACCATCGACATTGCGGAGGACAGACTCGAGGACGATGCGGATACTGACGGGGAGACGACTCAGGTTCGGGGCAAGTCCGGCTTCAGCAAGAGCGGGCAGGGAGTAATATTTGCCTTCGGCTCCGGAGCCGGTGGTGAAAGATCTGACAACGTCTAAACTCATCTTGGTCTGGGTATTTTCGGAGAGTGAACAGGGTTAGGTCGGCGACTGAACCCTGTTGAGTGCGAAGCTTTTTTGCTCCGGTTTATTTCGGGCCATCTGTACGGCACGAAGCCTTTCGTTTCAAGGGTCCTTTTGACGCAAAAATCGGGTCGGGTGGTTCTTTGATCTTCCGCGCGGCGGCCGGGATGTTGGATGTTTGGAGATGAGCGAACCGCATTCGGGGCATAGCGGTGAACGGCTAAGGCAACCGGAAACTGATCGATGCCGATTCGATGCCGAAGCATCCGTGTGCATCCGTGTGCATCCGTGTGCATCCGTGTGCATCCGTGTGCATCCGTGTGCATCCGTGTGCATCCGTGGTTTTGAAACAGCACGGGTATGGCAAGAGCACAGTAGCGTAGCCCTCCAGCCCGGTGCTTTTGAAAAACCGACCAGGAGGACAGTTCTACCTTGCCGTGAACTTCGCCCGGGCTGCTCGCTCACGCGTGCTGCTACGGGAGGGTGCTCTCGCGGAAGAATTGTAGGGGCGAGCGTGAGCGAGAACTTCGCCGGTCCTGCGCGGGCTGCTCGCTCACGCTCGCTGCTACGGGAGGGTGCGGGGGGCTTCAGGCAAAGAGCGGTGCGACCTTCAGTTGCACCTGAGAACCGGGGTGGAGATCGAATTTCGCTTCCGGCGGGATCTCACGGTAGGCTCCGTCGTGACCGAGTTCGAGAAGGAGCGCGGACTGGTCTTCGGGATCGAGGATGAGATAAAACGGAACTCCTTCGGAAGCGTAGAGTTCACGCTTCGCGACGAGGTCTTTCTGCCGGGTTGACGGAGAGAGGATTTCGGCGGCGAAGTCGGGACGTTTCGTGAGGACGTTCTCTTCATCCTCGCGGCAGGTGATGATCAGGTCAGGAGTGACGATGGTCGTTTCGTTGATGTGCCAATCGACTTCGCAGATTGCTTCACAAACTTCCTCACAAGGCTCAACACGGAGCTGTGTATCGAGATCGATGAGAAGGTTTCTCGAAATACGCTGATGACGAAAAGCCGGGTGAAGGCGACATCGAAACCGGCACGCCGTCCCACAATTCCCAATCACCTTCCCAACGAAGGTAGTCTTCCACGGTGTAACTCGGAATGTAGGACACTGCTCCCATCCCGCTAATCTATCACAATTCGTGAGCACAAAAAAGGCCCGGATCGCTCCGGGCCTTTTTCAAAATTCAGATCAAGAGTCGCTCAGCAGAGATTCTTGACTCCTCTGCTCCTCAACTCCTCTCCTTCTTCAAGAAAGCTCTCCGAGCTTCGCTTTGATCGCGTCGAAATTCGGGAGATCTCCGGGGTTGGCGCTGCTCTCGGCATATTGGATGACGCCGTTTTTATCGACGATGAAGGCGGAGCGCTTCGGCACGCCACCCATGTGGAGATTCTTGGCCGGCAAAAAGCTGTCGTAGGCGATGTCGTAGGCCTTGGCAACTTCGTGCTCGTAGTCGCTGAGAAGCGTCAGCTCGATGCCTTCTTTCTCTTTCCAGTTTTGCTGGGCGAAAGGATTGTCACCGCTGATGCCGAAGACCTTGGCGTTGAGATCGGCATACTCACTGAGCTCGCTCGTGACCGAGCAGAACTCGGTCGTGCAAACGCCAGTGAAGGCCATGGGAACAAAAAGGAGAAGGACGCTGCCTTCGCCGAGCTGCTCACTGAGCTTGATGACTTCGGGGCCTTCGGCTCCGAGGGTGGTGAGTTCGAAATCCGGGGCGGTGGTGCCGACTGAGAGTGCCATGTTGTTTAGGTATTAGATTTTAAAGGTTGCTGCTGAAGCTTGACGGTAAGGAAACGAATCGTCGGGTCAAGGTGGATTCGCCGCGGCGGCTCCGTCATTCCGCTACGGAAAGGGCACATCGAAAGCCGGTGTGACCGGTCGAGGAGTCCGGCGTGTTTTTGGTCCGCGCTGAATTGCGATAGCGGTTGCAGTAGGAGTCGTGGCAAAGGTAGGAGCCGCCGCGGATGACGCGCCCGGTGCCGGGTCCGGCAAACCAGTCGGCGGTCCACTCCCAGACATTGCCGACGCAATGATAGAGGCCGTAGCCGTTGGCGCGGAAGCTTTTCGCCGGGGCGGTCCCGGCGTAGCCGTCGTCGCCGAGGTCTTCGTGGGGAAATTTCCCCTGCCAAATGTTGCAGCGATGTTTCCCCTCCGGCATGAGTTCATCGCCCCAGGGATAGATTTTTTGCTCGAGGCCACCGCGAGCGGCAAACTCCCACTCGGTCTCGGTGGGGAGACGTTTCCCGCTCCAGCTCGCGTAGGCAGCGGCATCGTTCCAGGAAACGTGGACGACGGGGTGATCACCGATTCTTTTCAAATTCGTGCCGGGACCGCCGGGTTTCTTCCAATCCGCCTTATCGAGACGTGCCCACCAGGCGGTGCCCTCGACATCGACGAGTTGAACGTGTTTCCGATGCTGTTTGGGGATCTGGTTGTGAAAGACAAAAGACCACCCGTATTGCCCGGCCTCGGTCACATATCCGGTCGCTTCAATGAAAGCCGCGAACTGATCATTCGTGACCGTGGTTTGATCGATCCAGAAAGGCTCGACTTTGACTTTTCGGACGGGACCCTCACGATCAGACGGCCAGGTTTCGGGTCCGTCGGCACCCATGAGAAAACTCCCCCCGACCAGCTGAACCATTCCCAATTTTGAGCCTGCCTGCGGCGACAAGCCGACCTCCTGCGGGCTCGAATCATGATCACGGGATCCACCGGACGGAGCGCAGCAGGATTTTCCGTCCATGATCGTTCACTCGTCCTCGTCAGCTGTGGCCGGCACTCCGGCGCCCGGCACTTTCGTCTCGACGACAAGCGACGCTCCCTCGGTGTAGACGGCGGCGACTGATCGGATGTTGCGGGAGATCGCTTTCAGCTCCGGATCGAGGCGGAAAAAATCGAGGACGGCGTAGCTGTCGATGAACTGCTTCGGAATCTCGCCAACGACAGGTCGAATGTCGACAACCTTGAAGGCGACGGTCCGCGCGCGGAGTTCCGGCTTGAGCACGAAGGTGGCGTTGAGGTAGTGAATGTCTTTTCTGATGAACCCCTTCCGCATCGGCTGAGCCATCATCGCGACGATCCCCTGCGGCGAGATGCGCTCGATGTAAGTCTGACCGCGAAAGTCTGCAAGCTCGTCGAGGCCGGCGATGAGGAGGTTTAAATCATGAGCCGAAAAGAGGATGCGTTCGGCTTTGCCCTGCTTCACCGCTTCCTCGACAGAGGTCAGCTTTGCTTTCGCCGCCGCAATCTCCTCCGCGGAAGGTTCGAGGACTTTGATCTCAGCCGCCGCTTCCTGAGTGAAGGTCGCGATCTCCTTTTTCTGATAATTGCCGACGGTGGTGTAGAGAACGATGAGCCCCCCGAAAACGAGCACGATCGTGCAGAGAATGATACACCCCGGATAGGGCGACGACTTCAGGCCGGTTGCAGGTGGAGTGTCTCCCGTGGACATGGCAGGACTTTGCCTCCTCAAGCCGGAAACGCAAAGCCCGATTTCTGAAACGCGGCAGCCCTTGCGTTGACAGAGCGCCCTGCGACCCGATAGAAAGGGACTCTCCATGAAACGCGTCCTCGGTATTTTCATCCTCCTCATCGTCGTCTATCTCGCGACCTTGATCATGAGCGACCTCATGACGGGGCGGCAGAGTTTCCTCTCAGCTTTCAATCAGGAGAATCTTCTGCGACGAACCGCTCTGTTCGGAATCATCGGGATTGGCGTAGCCTTCGTCATCATCACCGGGGGCATCGACCTTTCGATCGGGTCGGTCATTTGCCTGGTCGGCGTGGGCTTTCCCTGGATGCTGACGGAATGGAATGTGCCGGTCGGGATTGCTCTGCCCGTCGTCGTGATCGTCTCGCTCCTGATCGGGCTGAGCCATGGCGTGCTCGTGACCTACCTGAAGTTGCAGCCCTTCATCGTCACGCTCTGCGGACTATTGCTCTACCGGGGATTGACCCGGGGCCTGACAAACGACCAAACGGCGGGCTTTCAGGGGGAATTCAAAACGCTGCGCTGGTTTGCGAACGGGGAGATTCCGATCACCTCCGGCTTCGGGCTGCCCGTTCCGCTGATCATTCTTATCCTCATCGCGGTGGCTGCTTCGATCTTTCTGAACCGAACGATCTACGGGCGCTACCTGCTCGCCCTGGGCAACAATGAAGACGCGGCCCGCTTCAGCGGAATCGACACGCGACGCATGACGATTCTTGCCTACGTGATCTGCTCCCTTCTCTCGGGACTGGGCGGCCTTCTTTTTGTCCTCGATACGAACTCGGCACAGCCGGTCGACTTCGGTAATTTCTACGAACTCTTTGCGATTGCGGCGGCAGTGTTAGGCGGATGCAGCCTGCGGGGCGGATCGGGAACGATCATCGGCGTCATCATCGGCACGGCGCTGATCCAGTTGCTGCGTAACATGATCACCCTCGTTGATTACATTCCGCAAAATATCGAGTTCGCGGTGATCGGGGCGGTCATTCTCGCCGGGGCGGTCGGGGACGAAGTAGCCAAGCGAATTTCCGCTTCGAGAAAACAGGCGTAAAAATTTCGCAACCGCTTCGGGGCCGGGGGGTTTCAGTTTTCGAACTCATTGAAATCCCATGAAACAATCAATCTCAATCATTCTAACTGCTGCTCTCTCAATCACCCCTCTTCTTGGAGAGGAAACAGAACGCCCCGGCAAAGGCAAAGGCGACGGCTCATTCCTCAAATCCATCGACACGGATGGAGACAAAGCGATCTCGAAAGAGGAAGCCGGTGAACGCTGGGAACGCATGGGCAAACTCGACAAAGACGGCGACGGCAAAGTCACGATGCAGGAATTGATGGCCGGTCACAGTGGCCCTGGAACAGGCCCCGGTCGCCCCGGCGAAAACGGTGGCCCCGGCGAAATGTTCAAGCGCTCTGATAAAAACAACGATGGCAAACTCTCCAAAGACGAAGTGCCCGAAGCACTCTGGGAGCGCATGGGCAAGCTGGACAAGGACGGCGACAATGCTATTTCTCAAGAAGAAGCCAAGGCGGGGCGCCCTGAAGGAGCGCAGCCTCCCGGCGGACCTGAGAAAGGTAAGGGCAAGGGCGAACCCGGTGAAATGCTGAAGCGCGCGGACAAAAACGGTGATGGAAACATTTCCAAAGACGAAGTCCCCGAAGAAGCGTGGGCCCGCCTCGGCAAACTCGACAAAGACAGCGACGGCGTTGTCTCGAAAGCGGAACTCGGCGCCGCGATGGCCGCGATGCGCGGGGGCAAAGGAAAAGACGGAGCAAAGGGTAAAGGCCAGGACGGCGGCTCACAGGGCGGGGCGGGCGCGATGTTTTCCCGCTTCGACAAAGACACCGACGGAAAGCTCAGCGAGTCGGAAGTCCCCGCCGAAATGTGGGGCAAGCTTCGCAAAGCTGACACCGATGCGGACGGGTTCGTGAGCAAGGAAGAGTTGGATAAAGTTTATAAAGAGCGAGCTGAATACGGATCCTGAGCTTTCAGTTTTCAGACCCTGGAAATTTGAAAACCCGCGCCGGGAGGTGCGGGTTTTTTTGCGGGCGGAGCAGTAGGTTTGAGCGTGAGCGAAAACTCCCCCTTTGCAGCGACCCTCGCTTCCGCCGTCGTCACGCTCACGCGAGCCGCTACATTTTCCGGAAAGTGGGTTTGAGCGTGAGCGAGAACTCCCCCTTTGCAGCAGCCCGCGCTTTCACCGTCGGCGCGCTCACGCTTTGCCGCTACATTTTCGGAGCAGGATCTACTCGTGTCGGAGGGCTTCGACGGGATTCATGTCAGCAGCTCGGAAGGCTGGATAAATCCCGAAGAGAACTCCGATTGTGACCGAGATTCCGAACGCAAGAGTCGGAGCCCAGAATTGAATGATCGTCACCATGTCGGCGAAGTAGCTCACCATCAGCGGAATTCCGAGACCAACACCGACCCCCAGAACACCGCCGGCTCCGGAGAGGATCACGGTCTCGATCAAAAACTGAAAGACGATATCTTTTTTCTTCGCCCCGAGGGCCCGGCGGATTCCGATTTCTCTGGTCCGCTCGGTCACCGTCGCAAGCATGATATTCATGATCCCGATCCCGCCAACGAGAAGCGAAATCGCAGCAATCGATCCTAACACAATGTTAAAAATCTGCTTGGTCCGCTCGGCGCGCCGGAGAAGATCCAGCGGCACCGTCATCTTGTAATCCACCTCCTTGTGATTCCGCTCAAGGATGTGCTGAATCGCGAGCGCAGCAGGCATGACCTGATCAGGATTTCCGATCCGCGCGGTGACCTCGTGAAGCTCCACCTTTTCCGCCTCGAAACTTCCTGACCGATACTTAAAAAGCACTTCACCAAAATGATCCTCAAGAGTTGAGATCGGGATCATCATTTCCATGCCATCACCTGACTCAGATGATCCTTTCATACCCTCTCCTGTTGCCGCGACGATGGGATCATCTTCGATTACTCCAACCACCCAAAAGTAGCTCGTCTGCATACGCACGGTCTGACCGATCGGCTCGATCAGAGGAAAGAGTTGCCGGGCGAGACTTGCGGTCAAAACACAGACCGGAGAGCGATCTTTCATCTCCATCTCGGTGAAATAGCGCCCGCGAATCATGTCGCGATTTTTCATCGTCGGAAACCACGGAACGGTTCCAAGCGCGACTCCATCGACGCTGTTCGAACCACCCCAGAGAAAGTCTTTGATCTCCCGCGACGGAACCGTCAACGCAACCCCGGGAACGGTCGCCTGAATCTGCGCGATATCGCGGTAGGTGAGACCGTATTCGAGGATCAGAGATCGCTCCTGCTCACCAGCCGTCGTCGTGTTCGTCGGCTTAACCGATTCGAGAATGATGTTCTGACTTCCCAGTTCCTTGATCTGCTCCTGCGCTTCGTAGCTGGCCCCCTCCCCGATCGCGAGCATCGAAATCACCGAGGCGACTCCGAAGACAATCCCGAGGGCTGTCAAAAACGAACGCAGCTTGTGCATCCAGAGGCTCTTGACACCGAGGATGACGGAACGTTTCAGTCGGAAGAATGAAAACTCTCGGATCAGCGAAGACTTCATTTTGTAATCTCCGTGTAGGTATCAAACTCGATCAACCCGTCCTTCAGCCGGATCACTCGCGGTGTCCGCTTCGCCATGCCTTCATCGTGCGTGATCATGATGAGGGTCTTCCCATCGGCATTCAAATCATCGAAAATGCCGAGGATATCCCCTCCCGATTTTGAGTCTAGATTTCCGGTCGCTTCATCCGCGAGAATAACGGCCGGATCATTTGAAAGCGCCCTCGCGATCGCGACCCGCTGCTGCTGTCCTCCCGAGAGTTCGTTCGGCTTGTGATCGAGCCGTTTTCCAAGGCCCACTTTTTTGGCCAACTCAACCGCGATCTCCCGACTCTCATCCTCGTGAACGCCCTGATAGTAAAGCGGCACTTCGATGTTCTCCACGACCGAAAGTTGCTGGATGAGATTGTAGCTCTGAAAAATGAACCCGAGCTTCTTGCCACGGACACTGGAGAGATGATCGTCGGTGAGCTGGGCGACATCGGTCCCGTCGAGGAAGTAGTTTCCGACCGATGGCTGATCGAGGCAGCCGAGGATGTTCAGCATCGTTGATTTACCGCACCCCGACGGCCCGAGAATCGAAATGTAGTCTCCGGGAAGAATCTTCAAGTCGATGCCTTTGAGCGCCTTGACGAGAAACTCACCCATCTGGTAATGCTTCTCAACCCCCCGGAGTTCGATGACCGGATCGAGAGATTGCCCCGATGAGACCTGCGCTGTTTTCGCCTCTGATTCAGGCATTCTTCGATATCGGCTTCGGTTCGAGATCCTGAGCCGCTGTTTTGCTTTCCGTCGCTTTCACCTTCGGCTCCGTCGCAATCTGCACCTGAGGAGGCTCATAATCGTCGGGCATTTTGAGAATGACTTCCTCTCCGGGATCAATCCCCTCCAGCACTTCGATGAAATCACTGTTGTGCATTCCGACCTCAACTTCCCGGCGCTCATACCCGCCAGAAGTTTTGAGAAATACAAAATGCTCGTCCTCTTCGACGAAGATCGACTGAACCGGGACGTAGGTCACATCCTGAAGCTCCCGCACGATAATTTCCACCTTGGCGCTCATTCCCGGCTTAAGAAATTCGTGAGTGCCTTCGATTTCCACAGTTGCCGGATAGACCTTCAAAGAAGGGTTGTATCGCGAAGCATTCGAATCGGGAAGGACCGCGACCTTGGAAATCCGCCCGATCAACTTCATGTCAGGCACGGACTCTGCCGTGATGTAAGCCTTCTGGCCGAGCTCGATTTTCTTGATGTGAGACTCGTGGATATTCACCTCAACTCCGAGCTCCGACATGTTGGGGATCGTGATGATGGGTTGTCCCGTTTTGAGCGTCGCCCCTGATGAAATGCCGTCGTAGTAGCGCGAAGTGTAGTAGTTGGCCTGGGCACCGCCATACGCAACCAGCCCCGGCAACTCGGCACGGATAATACAACTCGCGAGCTGCTCCTCCAGATTTTCACTCTTTTTTGACTGAAGCTCGTAGCGACGCTTCGCGGAACGATACCGCGCGTAGATCTGTGACATCCGCGCCATTTCCTCGCGCTTAGTCCGGATCAGGGAAAGAAGGGCTTCCTCGTAGTTTGAAAGCATCTTTTCCGCTTCTTTCGGAAACTCATAATCACGGAAGAGCTCCAGTTCCGTCTCGGAACGCTGCAAAGCCAGCTTCGCCTTGTCGAGACTGACCAGTTCATTATCCAGCGTCTGCCGTGTGATGAATTCCCGCTCGTGAAGCCGCTTCGCCCCCTGCACTGACTCTTCTTTTACTGAAAGTTCAGACGCCGCCACGAGGGCCTCGTCCTTCATCCTCCGAATCGTCTGCTCAGCCTCGCCGTCTCCGAGAATTTCATTTTCAAGGAAGGCGGAAAAGTTCACTTCCGAGGCGAGACTTCCTTCGACCTCGAGTTCGAAAGGATTCATTTCCGGTTCGCTCTTCGCGCTCTCGGCAAGGCGCTTCGTGTCGAAGGATTTCACGATGAGCTCCGTTGCTTCATCCTCATAACGCGTCAGGGACTCGTTATCATACGGCAGCTTCAGCCTCTTCAGGGTCGCTTCGGCCGCCTCGGACCCGACAAATTTCTGAAAATCGAGCAAGGCGAAACGAAGCACCTGACGTTCCCCTTTGATTTCGCTGAGGGCCTCACTTTCCTCAATTTCAATGTTTTGCTTCGCCTCGGCATAAGCGGCTTCGGTTTGCTGAAACTCCACGTCATGATCCACGATTTCCTCCTCCAACTGCGATTGGTCGAGTCGCACGAGGACCTTCCCGTTCTCGACATCTTCTTCAGTCACCATGTAACCCTCATCAATGATTTCGAGAATCTTGACCCCCGCGCTCGCGGTCACTTCGTTGCGAAATTCGAGGTAGTTCAGCGCCTGAATGTTCCCGCCTTCGAGGACATCGATCACCAGGTCACCCTTCTGAACCGAGGCCACCGGGAGCCCATCGACGTCGGCCCCACTTTTTTTGGAGCCGAAGACTCCAATCAAAGCGATCGCGATCCCCGCGACCACCACTCCTGAAATGATCCATTTTTTCATACCTTAGCGAGGTTCGTTCCTGAGCTTTTTCACCCAGGTTCCATCCTCACCAATATACAAGATCCCCATGTCTCTCCAAAGGCGCAACCGCGCTAAGGTATGACTAACAACGGTTGACGTACGCTGGTTCTGGGCGCTCAGGAGATCATTCTGCGCATCAACGAGATCCTGAGCGTCACCGCGACCGAGTTCCGCGAGCAGGATTTGCTCCTCAAGACGCCGATTCGCCACCTCAACCTGCGTCTCGGCAACGCGGAAGTTAAGCTTTGCCTGTTCGATCGCACGCCACCCATCATAGATGTCGAGGCGGGCTTGATCATGGGCGAGATCATCGGCCCGCTTCGCTCGATCGAGAAAAATCAGCGACGCCCGGTAGATGTTCCGTTCCGCTTTCCGGTCGAGCGGCAGATCCAAATCCAGAGAGGTCTCCCACCGACGGCGATCCCAGTTAATCCCAGGAGTCGTGTCGCCCTGATCGCTTCGGGGATTATAATCCATCGAGATATCGAGGCCGGGCAGCAATCCGTTTTTCGCCACTTTAATTCGCCGTTCGGCGTCTTCGACCCGGTCGGCACTCGTCGCAAGATCAGGCCGCGTCACGAGAGCAATCTTAACCGCTTCCTCACGGGTGATGTCAGGATCATCAATCCGGAGGCGCGCCAGTTCGCGATCATCAAGGACAATTTTGTCATCCACGGGGACACCGATCGTGATTTTAAACTGATCGAGCTGAGTCTGATAACGACGGATCGAATCAATCCAGCGGCTCTCCGCCTGCAGGGCCGCCTGACGCAAACGTCCCAACTGGCTCTGGGTCCGGAGACCTTCATCGGCGAGCCCTTCCTCCCTTTCGACGCTCTTAATGAAGCCCCGGTAGGCGGCGTAATTGTTCTTCACCTGATCCTTCGACTGAAGCACCTCGTAATAGTCACTCACGATATCGACGACGAAAAACCGGCGAAAATCAGCGAACTCCCGAAGGTCATAGAGCAGGTTTCGCTCTTCCTGAGTCAAAGCCTCCATCGTAACGGTAGTGCCGCCTCCCTGCAGGAGTGGCTGAACCACCGACACCGCGAGGTCCGAGGCATTAATCGACCGGTTGCCAGTCGTGAATCTCAAAAAATCACGCGTGAAGTCTGCCGAAACGCGGGCGCCCGTCCGGTAGAGCCAATTGAAGCCGCCCGATCCAGTTCTCGCGAAAGTATTCGTGGAGACAAGATCTGTCGCGCCCTGACGGAACTGCGAATTCCGGCTGTCCGAGGCCCAGTTGAGACCGCCCTCACCAAAGAAAACCGGAGAAAGCCGAAAGCGGGCGAGGGTCAATTCCAGGGCTGAAAGGAAGACGCGCTCTTTCTCATCAAGATACTCCCGCCCATGAGTGATTCCGGTTTCCAACGCCCCGTCGAGCTGGAGCGTTTGAGCGCCTTTTTCATCGATGGACACTTTTCCGAGGAAGCCAACATCATCGTTATTTCGCGGTAAACTCGAAAGATCCACGGGGTCAGGAAGGGTGATCTCGACATCTTCGTCGCTGACGTTTTCCACGGCAGGAGTCTTCTGGAAAATCGTTGAATACGCCTCCGTATCCGCTCTGGTATGATAAATATCAGGAGTGCAGGACGACAGGATCATGAGCGAGCCGACAGCGGGGAGCGACCATCGCCACCGCAGACAACGATTCCCCTGAACGGGAAAAGATTTGGGTCTTTCCGATTCTGTTTCGCGCATTCCGTGTTCGACCTAAGTGGCGCAAAGCCACCGAATAAGCAAGCACGCTAACAGGCTATTAGCAGCGCAATCCCGCAGGCGAATCGCCGAGAGGTGGAAAAAAAGTGAAACAGGCCTTCGTAAGCCGGATTCTGTTCGCTGAGCCGTAATCGGCGTCAACGGACGATCATTTATCTAACCGGACAGACCCGCAGGCCTGCCCGATCCCTGCCGAAGCATGGAGCGACTATTACCCGAGCTTATCCCGCAAGCGGGGCCGGACCGACTGCCCGTTTGCTCTGTTATGTCTTGCACCACATGGGGTTTATCCTGCCTCCTCGGTCACCCTCGGAGCGGTGAGCTTTTACCTCGCCTTTTCACCCTTACCCTCCTTCGCCAAGGCTACGGAGGGCGGTTTATTTTCTGCGACACTTTCCGTCGCCCGATCATTTCGATCAGACTCCCCGGCTTTCACCGGGCATGTTGCCGTATGGTGTCCGGACTTTCCTCTGGCCCCCGAAGGAACCAGCGATCATCTCCGGCCTGTTTCGTCACGAGTTTAATCGAGGGAAGATGAAAATGCCATCAGAGAATGCGGTGGGAATGCCCTCGTGACGAGGCATAAAAAAACCTGTCCGCAAGGCAGCGGGGCCATACGGACAGGTCAGAATTTATCGGCTGACGAATTCAGTCAGCTTTGATGAAGTCGGTTCACCAACCGGCTGTCGACTTGGGAGCGTGTGCGTTAGCGGTTCCTGCCTCATAATCGCAGGTAAGGTATGCTTCGCCAACCTGGGGAACGGCATCATCATAGGAATAGGTGCCGCCCGCGGGGCATACTGGAGTGTTCTCGAGCATGCGATTCGGACCGACAAGTTCGTTGAGAAGAAGAATTTGACCGGCATCCTTCTCATACATGTTCTGATAGGAACGGGCAGCCTTTTGAGTATTCGTGATATTCAGGATGCACTTCGCACGGTCTGAACCCTCTTTGTAGGCACCAACGCCAATAAAGAGAACGGAAATCAGTCCAAGAAGGACTGCGATGACAAGAGTGACCTCGATAAGAGTAAGGCCGGCCTGCTTGGTTAGTTTGTTGTGTTTCATTATGTTATGTTATTTTATGTTGTTGTGTTCCAGAAAGGCCTCTTTCGAGACCTTCCGAGATTGGTGTCAGCCCGCTTTAGGACCGGAGAGGAGAACTTCTCTCTGATTTTCGTTCCGGCGGTTTATCTGAAAGATTTGATGCAACACCTCTCCGTCTTTCGGGAGAGTTTTGAATCTGGCACCCTCTCCTCTGGCGCGGAGGCGGGAAAGACGAGTGATCCCATGGGCCGGTTAACCAGAAGTCGCCGGGGCTTTCGAAGCCAGAAGCCGTGGTCCATCCCCCCCGAACGAATGTCCCGGATAAGATTGCCACTCGGGCATTTGCTGGCGGATTCGAAAGTTCCATTGATGGCGTACAGCACGAAGTAGCCACCATTTTAATATTTATTTTTCATAAATAAACATAAAAATAATAATTTTAGTATTTTTTAAATTTCATGACAGGAGCGACGAATGACTCGCAATCCCCTTTTCCCGGCTTACGAGAACGTCATCTCCGCAAACTCGCTCCCTTTGGTCCAGGCGATGAAGGCTCCGACGAGGAGAAAGGCGAGCACGGAGAGAATAAGCATGACATCCCACGCCTTTCCGGGGCGCAGGGCCGGGTCGATCGTTCGGTAGCGAAAATAGAGAGCCGCGATTCCGAGGAGGGGTAGAAGCAAGGCCTGCATCAACCCGGAAAGGAGAATCAAGACGACCGGCTTTGGAAAAATCACGTAGATCACGAAGCACAAGATCGGAAACGCGACGCTGAAAAAGCGGACTGATTTCTGCCGCGAGGTTTCGTCGGGGAGCGGGCGGATTTTAAAGACGTGGAGCGCGTCGGTCATGAGCCGTACTTTCGTCGCATTCGAAACGAAAAAGGTCGAAAAGAGAACCGCGAAGGCTCCGATGAGGAGGATCATTTTCCCGGCATTTCCAAACACCGGGCCGTAGATCTCGGCAAGGGTCGCAATCATTTCGGAACCCGCCGGGACAAGTCCCA
>Ga0222633_1000848_pt1 | contig 21368 bp, 26 predicted proteins | sample AntAcemetageno48_FD_179816 | JGI IMG/M metagenome (GOLD analysis project Ga0222633, IMG submission 179816) | Saline water microbial communities from Ace Lake, Antarctica - #48 | ecosystem: Environmental > Aquatic > Non-marine Saline and Alkaline > Saline | place: Antarctica: Ace Lake | collected...
ACCGGGGCTACCAGTATTCTGCTGCGAGATGTCGACATGCAGGAAATCCTGCGGGTGATTCCCGCCTTTGGCATTACCCATTCAGTATTTGTGCCGGCGGTCCTGCAATTTTTGCTGGCCCAACCGAATGTCCGGGAGGTAGATTATTCCAGCCTGCAATCTATTGCCTACGGCGCATCTCCCATTACAGAGCAGGTGCTGATTGACTCGATTGCGACCTTTGGGGCAAATTTTTTCCAGGTTTACGGACTGACAGAAACCACCGGCGGGGTCACGATCTTGATGCCGGAGGATCATGATCCAGGTGGACCCAGAGCAGGGTTGTTGCGCTCCTGCGGTAAAGCTGTGGCGCCCCATGAAGTCTGCGTTGTAGACCAGGATAGCGGCCAACAAGTTGCAGACGGGGAGGTAGGGGAAATCTGGGTGCGGGGTCCTCAGATCATGCGCGGCTACTGGAAAAATGACGAGGCGACGGAGCAGTCGATTACACAAGACGGCTGGTTTAAGTCAGGGGATGCGGGCTACATGGTGGATGGGTTTGTCTACATTCACGATAGAGTCAAAGACATGATTATTTCTGGCGGTGAAAATATCTATCCTGCAGAGGTCGAAAATGCGTTGATGAAGCACCCTGGCGTGAATGATGTTGCGGTAATTGGTGTGCCTGATGATCGCTGGGGAGAAACCGTCAAAGCTATCGTGACAAGAACCAGCGAAGGGATTTCGGCAGAGGAACTGTTTGCTTTTTGTCGAAAGAATCTGGCCAGCTACAAGTGCCCAACTTCTTTCGATTGGATGGACGTGATACCTCGCAACCCCTCAGGGAAAATATTGAAAACGGAACTACGAAAGCCCTACTGGGCTGGCAGAAATCGAAACGTTTCTTAACCTAAATACCTTATAGATGAGATGACTTATGAAAATCGATAGTGGCCTTGCGCCTGATTTGCACAGTGTTGCCGAAAGTGCACAACGATTAGAACAGGCTGGATATGATGGTGCGATGTCCATTGAGACTGCCCACGATCCTTTTTTTCCGCTGCTCTTGGCAGCCCAGAGCACGACAAAAATTCAGGTGATGTCATCAATCGCCGTGGCATTTTCTCGGACTCCGATGTTGCTGGCGAATATTGGTCATGACCTAAACAGTTATTCAAAGGGGCGTTTTGTGATGGGTATTGGCTCCCAAATTCAACCCCACATTACCAAACGATTCAGTATGCCATGGTCGTCACCTGCCAAACGAATGGCTGAATTTATCACAGCCATGCATGCAATTTGGGATGCCTGGCATAAAGGCGAGCGTCTTAATTTTAAAGGAGATTTTTATACTCACAGTTTGATGACACCCATGTTTTCTCCTACGGACATCGACTATGGTGCGCCGAAAGTGTTGCTTGCGGCGGTTGGGCCCCTGATGACGGAGGTTGCCGGTGAAGTTGCAGACGGGGTGATCCTCCATGCTTTTACGACTGAAAAGTACATCAGGGAAGTCACCCTACCGTCAATTGAAGTGGGTTTGAAAAAGAACAACAGAAGCCGAGCAGATTTTGAAATTTCATACCCAGGGTTTGTGGTCACCGGCAAAACCGAAGAAGAGTTTGAGAAAAACAAAACCGCTGTGCGTAAGCAGATAGCGTTTTACGGCTCTACCCCCGCCTATAAACCAGTCCTGGCAATACATGGCTGGGGTGATTTGCAGATTGAACTCAATCGCTTATCAAAAGAAGGTAAGTGGGATGATATGGGAGGATTGATCTCCGATGACATTCTAAATAGCTTTGCAGTGGTTGGTGAAACAGATGACGCAGTAAAAGAGTTTAAGAAGCGGTTTGGCGATATTGCTGATCGCACTACTGCTAACTTTGCTGTCCGGGATCAGGACCATCGACAGGCAGTGATCGCTACATTGAAGTCTTAAAGTATGCGAGTTGCTGTCGTTGGTGCTAGCGGCATTGTGGGTCGCTCGGCCGTAGCGCAGTTGCAAATGGCGGGCATTGACGTCCTCGCCATCTCGAGGCGACCGCCGGATCTGGCCCATACCGACTTTATGTCTTTAGATTTATTGGACCTCGAGGCCTGCAGGAGAGCGAGTCGCTCTCTTGCGGACATTACTCATGTGATCTTTGCCGCGCTGTATGAAAAGCCCGGGCTTATTGCTGGTTGGCGCGAGCAGGATCAAATGCAAACCAACCTTCTGATGCTTGAACAGTTCTTCTCTGCGGCACTTTCGCAAGCGCATCAACTTGAGCATATTGCGCTCCTTCAGGGGACCAAAGCCTACGGCGCTCATTTCAAGGCCATGAAAATTCCTGGTCGAGAGCGGGAACCGCGAGTATCCCACGATAATTTCTATTGGCTCCAGGAAGACTATATTCGGCAACAGCAGATTAATTCCAACTGGAGTTATTCGATCTGGCGACCACAAATTGTGATCGGTCATGGAGCAGGGGCGCCGATGAATATGCTTGCTGCGATTGGTGCCTACGCGGCTTTTTGCCGGTTTGATGGGAAACCTTTTTGTTACCCAGGTGGTTCCAATAACCCCATCGAGGCGACAGATGCCGATCTACTCGCTCGAGCCATAATTTTTGGTCTAGAATCCGATGAGGCGAAGAATGAAATTTTCAATGTGACCAACGGCGATGTCTTTGAATGGCGCAATATGTGGCCGGTCATCGGAGCAACCCTGGGCCTTAAACTGGGTGAGGATTGGCCGCATCTGCTTTCAACTCTTTACCGGCGAGAGGAGGATTGGCAACTATTGGTTCAGCGATTTGGCGTACAACCTTGCACCTTGCGAGAATTTGTTGGTGATTCCTTTCATTACGCCGACGCACTTTTTGCCGCCCACGCTGAGCACCCGCCACCGCCGGCGCTTGTGAGCACCATTAAACTCAGGCATGCGGGTTTTTCTGAATGTATTGATACCGAAGATATGTTCGCGCAATGGTTCAGAAAACTGGTTTTAATGAATCGAATACCAGGAGGTTAAGCCTTGATTAGACTCACCTATTTGTTGAGGAGAAAAGCAGATCTGCCCTTTGCGGATTTTCAATCCTATTGGTTGGGAGAGCACGGGCCGAGGGTGCAGGCAGCTGCGGCGGATTTAGGCATCAAGCGCTACCTCCAAGTACATACCATCTCGGAACCCACAGCGGCCACCACAGATCACCTCAGGGGTGTGATGCAAAAGCCCTTTGATGGTGTGGCAGAATTCTGGTTTGACTCGCTAGAATCACTGGCAGAGTTTAGTCAGAAGCGGCGAGATTTGGATGCTGAACTATTCATTGATGAACAAAAATTCATTGACCACTCAGAGTCATCCGGATGGTTAGCGGTTGACCATCCCCAGATCAACCCTTCTCCCGAGACGATCATCGCTTCAGCAGAATCCTCAGTTGTTAAGTTGTATTACGTTCTAAACCACCTGCCCAATTCAGAAATAGACGAGGCTCAATGGTACTGGCAGGTTCAACATGGTCCCCTGGTGAGAAGATTGGGTGCTGATATTCAGGCGTTAAGGTATATGCAGGTGCACCGGTTGGAGCATGACTTTAATCAAATCTTTGCGAAGGGTCGTGGTACCAGAAATAGCTATTTCGGCCATGCTGAACTCTGGTTCGATTTATCGAACCAACCGAAACCAGAAGCAAGCATCGCTTCGGTATTACTGTTTGAGGATGAAGCAAAATTTATCGATTTTTCCCGGTCTGCTATTTGGTACGGCAAGGAGCATGTTTTAGTCGATGAAACTCATTGAAGACATTCGTCAATGTACGCTCTGTGAAGCAGAGCTGCCTTTAGGTGCCAGGCCCATATTGCAGGGCGCAAAGCTAAGTCGAATTCTAATCGCCGGTCAGGCCCCTGGCCGTATTACTCATCAAAAGGGCATTCCCTTCGATGATCCCAGTGGCAACCGGCTGCGAGAATGGCTCGGTGTTGACCGAGAGACATTCTTTGATGAGAAACTTTTTGCAATTGTGCCGATGGGATTTTGTTTTCCCGGCAGTGGTAAAGGCGGAGACTCTGCACCATTGCCACGTTGCGCTGAGACCTGGCGGGCAAAGCTGTTGAAAGAACTCAACCAAGCCCAGCTAACCCTGGTGATTGGCAAATACGCACTAGATTGGCATTTGGGAAAGCCGGGTACTGTGACTGACATAGTGACTGACATAGTGACTGACTGGCGAGAGGCGAAACAGGGAATTTTGCCGCTACCTCATCCAAGCCCAAGAAATAATCGCTGGTTAAAATTGAACCCCTGGTTTGAATTAGAACTAGTGCCCGAGTTGCAGCGACGAGTGAAGCTGATACTCAAGTTAAGCTCCTAAGGTGATCTCTAATATGGCTCTTTTGTCGTAGCGACCGGTGAGTCGAGCGAGGAAGTTGGTAGCTCGCATGATCAAACCGTATTTTCGAGTAAAGCTTCCATTGACGGCATTGATCAGTTTGGCATCATCGATTATCGCTGCTCGCCCGTCTATCCAATCATCGCCGAGTAGTTTGCCTTTCATATCGCAAAGCGCGATTTTGACTGATGGATTATTGTTAATTCGTTTAACCTTGCCCGCTTTCGATTCTGAAAAAACATAGTGTTTGCCATCGAGAGGGGCAATCCAAACGGGAGTTCTCACCTCAGCACCAGTTTTACGAAAGGTCACCAGATTGACGTAGGTGGCTTGCGCGACGTTGAAGGGCTTATCCGGCATGGATTTTCTGCTGTTCAGGTAATCGTGTTTCGATTTCCTGCGTCAAAGCATCTAGCCTGTCGTTCCAGGCTGAAACATATTTGTGGTCCCATTGATTACCAAGTACTTCAGCCACGGTATCCTTAAGGGCATTGAGCAGGTTGCGGTACATATGGGGTTCAACACTGTAAGCGAGGGCATGATTGTTCACTTCAAAGGTCAGGTAGGCAGCTTCATCAGAAAAGTCCGTGATCATCGCTAGGCGATAGACTTCGGCCATCATTTTACCTTGGACCAACTCATCAATGTGAGACATCAAAGCTTCTGATCCGGGGCAGCTTTCAAAATATCGCTGATAGATAGCAGGCGTAATATCCTCGCCAATCTCCGCAGCCTGCTCAAGTGACTTTGTGACGAGATCATTCATGAGTTAGCCTCGGCGACGGCAAGATCCTCCCGCAAGTATTTGGCGGCCATCATAAAGTTAACAAAAGAGATGAGATAAACAAATGCACAGGCAAATAGTGCCCACTTAAGCCCTTCGGTTGCGTCCATGCCAAAGCTGAGATGGAATAGATCGCTCAAAACACCAACTGTGGTCGGGCCAAAGACTAGACCAATAATATTGATGATAAAGAGCAGCAGCGCCGAAGCTGCAGACCGCATGACGAGAGGTGCAAGGGACTGAGTCATGCCAAAGGTGGGGCCAGCATACAGATTGACCATAAATGCAGGCACGATGTAGAACGCGAGCGAGGCGTAAAGTCCTGCGACAAGGTATACACCAATACTAAATGGCACTGCGATCAGAAACCCAATGGCTGGAATCCACATGTACCAGCGCCGATCCTTCTTGGCGAGCTTGTCCGCAAGGAAGCCACCGAGAAATGTGCCGAGTCCGCCAGCAATACCAATGATGAGTCCCAACGCTGTGCCCACTTCCCCGCTGGACATATCGTGGGTGCGGATGAGAAAAGCCGGCATCCAAGCGATTGCGCCGTATCCAACAAAAGCTTGGGTGGCAGCACCGAGAGATAGGTGACGGAAGCTTTTAAAGCCCCACATAGTTTTGAGCACCTCCCTAAAAGGCACCTGAGGCTTGGTTTGGGTTTTGCCTTCTGAGTAGCCTCGAGGTGGTTCTTTGACGCTAAATTTGAGGAGCAATGCCAGCAATATGCCGGGGATCCCGACCAGTAGGAAAGCAAACCTCCAGCCAAAAAATTCGTTGATCCAACCACCGGCGAGATTACCAAATAGGATTCCGATTGGAATGCCTAGCGCATAAACCCCAAGGGCCGAGGCTCGAGCGTCCGAGGGAAAATAATCTGCGATCAAAGAGTGAGAAGGGGGGCTGCCTCCAGCTTCGCCGATCCCGACGCCGATTCTGGCGGCGAGCAGATGCCAGAAATTACCGGCCAAACCTGAGAGTGCAGTCATCAGGCTCCAGATAGCGAGGCAAATGGAAATGATATTGACCCGGGAATATTTGTCAGCGAGGCGTGCTATGGGAATGCCAAGAGTTGCATAGAAGATACCAAAAGCGACACCGCTGAGGGCGCCGATTTGTGTGTCAGACAATCCAAGATCGGTCTTAATCGACTCGGCAAGAATTGCTAAAATTTGCCTGTCAATAAAATTAAAGACATAGACCACGACCAAAACACCCAGTACATAATTGGTATAGCTTTTCGTGAACAGGACTGGTGTTGTAGTTGAATTGCTGGCTTCAGACATAAAGGGCCGTCACTTATTCATTTATTGTTATGGCGCCGAGCATAGCAAAGAACAGGACAACCAGAAACGCTAGAGGCCTTTGCCGTCGCAATTAGGTTTGATTGGCGTGTCTTAACCAAAATTTAATACCGTGTTTACCGTAAAGAGAGCCTGATTGAAGTGTAATTCAACCAGCTATAGCTCGCGGGTCTGGTATAGACTGGATTTAAGCTGCTCTTTTTTGTCATGAATAATGGAACGTCTTTCTAAATGACTCACAACAGGTTACTGCTTCAGATGTTCCTCACGGCTGGATTTGCTGCCGTTGCGGCTGCCCTGGTGATTTATGCGGCGGTACAAATTCAGTTCGAGAAGGCGCTATTCGAAAAAGCCAGGGGCGGTCTCGAATCGCAAATGTTATTCGCCAAGGTTATTGCTCGGGATTTTCTGAAGGATGGCAAGCTCGCAGTTGAGTCTTCATGGCATACCGATATGGGGAAGGCTGAGACTCGCTTCTCCATTATCAAGCTCGATGGTGAAGTCGTATTTGACTCTAACCGCCCGATCGCAGCGCTAGACAATCATCATGATCGTCCAGAGATTCTTCAGGCTGCCAGTCACGGCAGTGGACAGTCAGAGCGATTCAGTCAGAGCGTGAAGACCGACCTACTTTATATTGCTTTGCGACTCGATGATGAATCCGGCCCCATCGGCTATGTTCGCCTCTCTTCAGCGACCCGTTTGATTTCTGAAGAATTGAAGGCTTTAGAAAGTCAGCTGATTGTTGTCATTTTGGTCACACTTCTAATTGTATTTTTGGTCAGTTTTCTACTGTCACGACGTTTTTATCGACCGATTGCAGCCGCAACTGTGTATGCCAGAGAAATCGCGGAAGGTAATTATCAACTCCGATTACCTGGTCGTACTCAAGACGAGGTAGGGGTGCTAGAGCGGTCTCTTAACGAACTTGCGAGAAAAACGGAAGACCGGATGAAGCGTTTGGTCGAGAGCCGTAACCAGGTCGAGGCGATTCTTTCGGGTCTCGAGGAAGGCGTTGTCGCGATAGATAAAAATGAAAATATCGCGCATATCAATCGAGCAGCAATGGCGCTGCTTGATCTAAATGGCAATATTGTCGGGAGGAACGTTTGGCAAGCGATTCGGATCCCTAAGGTTCAATCGATGCTTGAGGCTGCGCTCAACGATAGTGTTGATCCTGACCGCTCTCTGGTGGTGCAGGGCCGTTCTCTCGAAGTCGCGATATTGACAATGAACTCCGAGGCCGGGAGTCATGAAGGTGTGATTCTGGTTTTCCAAGACATTACCGAACGTGGCAGATTAGACAAGATTCGCATCGATTTCGTCGCAAATGCTTCCCATGAACTCAAGACTCCGCTGGCTGCAATTAAAGGCATCATTGAAACGATTATTGACGATGAGACGATGCCTCCAGAAATTGCCCGAAACTTTTTCTTTAGAATATTGGCGCAAACGGATCGCTTGAACAAGATCGTAGTCGATCTTATGCAACTCTCACGTTTCGATAGTTATCGGGATCATCGAGCGAATAGGGATAGGGTGGAAATCGTCAGAGAATTTCGACAGATATATCGCACGCTTAAGGTGACCGCTGAAGAGCAAGAGGTGAGTCTTATGCTCAATGCTGAGGAGGAGAAGATCTACATATTAGGCGATAGCGAAGCGCTATCTCAGTTAATTTCGAATCTGGTCGAGAATGCGATTAAATACTCTCCTCCCCAATCTACTGTTGTCATGGAAATAGAAAGAGAAAAGAAATTTGTTGTGATTCGGGTCGAAGACAATGGTATTGGTATTTCACTCGAGGAGCAGCAGCGAATTTTCGAACGATTTTATCGAGTTGACCCTGCTCGTTCTCGAGAAATGGGTGGCACAGGCCTTGGTTTGTCAATTGTTAAGCATATCGCTGACGTCCATGACGGCAGTGTTGAGGTGGCCAGTGAACAAGGCAAGGGCTCGGTATTCACAGTTCGTCTCCCCGTAACTGAGTAATCTCCGTACGTGGTAGTTTAGACTGCTATCAACTATTCTATAAGGCAGTGATACGATCGTGGATTGACCTATGACCAAGCTGTTGGCGAGCTTTACGCTATTGTTTTCCTCAAGTGCCTTCGCATCAGGCGGATCCAATATGGGCTTAATTGACTCACCCCTTGGGATCGCTTGCCTGATTATCTTTGTATCGGCTTACGCATTTGTCATGTTGGAAGAGTTTATTCACCTGCCAAAGTCGAAACCGGTGTTATTCGGTGCCGGTCTAATATGGCTATTGGTCGCCTATATGGCATCCACCCATGATGCTTCGGAGGAAATGGGTGTTGTGCTAGAGCACAACCTTCTGGAATACGCTGCGTTATTTCTGTTTCTGCTAGTGGCGATGACCTACATTAATACCATGACTGAGCGTAATGTTTTTCAGGCGCTCCGGATCTGGCTGGTTACCAAGGGCTTTAGTTACAAGCAGCTTTTTTGGATTACAGGGTTTATCGCGTTCTTCCTTTCACCGATCGCAGACAATTTGACCACGGCATTGCTGATGGGCGCAGTGGTGCTTGCGGTTGGTAGTGGTAATGCGCGATTTGTGTCCGTTGCCTGTATCAATATCGTCGTTGCCGCGAATGCCGGTGGCGCCTTTAGCCCCTTTGGAGATATTACGACTCTGATGGTTTGGCAAAGTGGCCATGTGGAGTTCTTTGAATTTTTTACTCTGTTTGTGCCATCACTGGTGAACTTTCTAGTGCCAGCATCGATCATGAGTTTTGCGATCCCAAATGAGCGGCCCGCGCCTCTGACACAGAGAATCAATTTGAAGCGAGGTGCCTTTACCGTCTGCTTTTTGTTCCTTATGACCATCGCCACAGCGGTTTCCTTTGAACAGTTTCTTCACCTGCCGCCTTTTCTAGGGATGATGTTTGGTTTGTCCTATCTGGGGATGTTCAAATATTACGTTAAGAAAACCTCGCCAGAAGAACATGAAGATCACTCTGACTTTGATCTGTTCGGCCGGGTTGCTCAGGCTGAGTGGGACACGCTGCTGTTTTTCTTTGGCGTTATATTTTGTGTTGGTGGACTTGGATTTATTGGGTATTTGGAGGTCGTGTCGGTCTATTTTTATGATGGCTGGGGTGCGACCAATGCTAACATTGCTATGGGCGTGATATCCGCCGTCGTGGACAATATTCCGGTCATGTTTGCGATTTTGACCATGACGCCAGATATGCCGCATTACCAATGGTTGTTGATTACACTAACAACTGGAGTAGGGGGCAGCCTGCTGTCGATTGGTTCGGCAGCTGGGGTGGCTCTGATGGGGCAAGCTCGAGGCGTATATACGTTTGTTGCTCACTTAAAATGGACCTGGGCAATTGCTCTCGGGTATGCGGCCAGTATCTATTGTCACTACTTGATTAACGGCTAGCAGAAAGTGTACCGAGAGGGGCGCTATTCGGTTCGGTCTAGTCGACAACCGTCGCAAATTGATCAAAGGCAGCCCGGTCAGAAATAAGTTGATTAACCGGGGCATTGTTATCTTTGTAACCAATGGCCATTCCGCAAAAAAGCATGAGTTCTTCTGGTGCCTGGACAAAAGATCGAACGGTATCAGGTCGAGTGGCCCAGGCTTCCTGGGCGCAGGTTGAAAGTCCTGCTTCTTCGGCGAGCAACATAAAGGTTTGTAAATACATGCCAAGATCCGACCACTGGGGCGGACCCATCTGCCGATCTACGAAGCAAAAGAAACCAGCTGGCGCGCCAAAAAATTGATAGTTTTCCATGAGGCGAGCAATACGCTTCCCCTTGTCTTCGCGACTGATTCCTAGCAATGCGTACATGTCCTCACCCACTTTAAAGCGTGAGGACCGGTAAGGCTCAGTGAGACCCGCAGGATAGATATCATAGTCGGGTACTTGTGCTGACACGCTGTTCTGGCAATGGGCTTTACATCGAACCATAGCCTCGTCGTTCACAAGATATAGACGCCAGGGCTGCACGTTTCCTCCGGAAGGAGATCGTGCGGCTTTGCTGATCAAGTCCTTCAGTAATTGCATCGCCACGGGTTTGTCCTCGAATGCCCGTATACTCGAACGTTGTGCAACTGCCTCGCTTACCAGCATATTCTAGCCTAACTGTTGTTGGTCTGGGTGCCGATAGTACCAGCGACCGGATGCGTAGGAAAACAAACTACGTTCTTCTAGCCGATTGGCTTTTCCTGCTAATTTGTAGCGGGCAACAAAGTGAACCCAACCGGACTTTCTAGGCTCATACTCACCGTGATCAAGGACCTTTAAACCAATCCAATGTTGACCTGGGTCGAGGCTCAAATCCGCTGGACAATTATTTGGATGCCAGGTGTAGATCAGGTAATCGAGGTTGTTCATGACAAAGGCGCTGTAACGCGAGCGCATCAAGGCGACGGGTGTTGGCGCATTTGCCTCAGCGTTCAAATAGGGCCCGCAGCATTGATTGAAGGGTAAGCCACTATCGCAATGACAGGTATTAATCATGCATCACCTGCACTGCTTTTGCTGCTACATACTTTGAGATACCGTTTGGGATTAACATTGTCAGGCTGCAATGAGCTACCTTCCATACGCCGTTTTCCATAGTTGCGACTCCTGTGCTTAGGCCGTGACCGAGGTTTTCGTTATTAAGTTGCTCGTCAAACTAGGCAAAAATTTTGCTGATTTGCCAGAACCGTTCGATAGATTTATATCTCCACGCAGAATCTTTTGCGAAATGTGGCTTGGCGTAGGTTTTAAACTCATCGAGTAATCTATTGAGATCATCTTAGGCAGTTGCTGTTGCCCATAGTGGCATGAAACATTGGGCAGTGAGTATGATCGCGATAAGGTTTTTTTGCATTGGCGTTGTCCGTATTAGTCCGTATTAGTCCGTGCTAGTCCGTGCTAGGTCACCTTTTCTGGTTGTTGGAATTGGGATTGTTGATAGCGTCTGGAAACCATAATATCTGCAAGGGATTCTGTGGTTGTTAGGATATCCTGATAGCGAATATAGAGGGGTGCGAAACCGAACCTGACAAGATCAGGAAATCGAAAATCACAAATGATGCCGCCGTCGATGAGTGCCTGAGAAATTGCGAATGCTTGCGGGTGCCTTAGAGAGACCTGGCTTCCTCTAGCCGCCACCTGAATGATCTCAAGATTGTCTTTAAGAGAATTTAGCGCTTGCGATTGTTGGATCATCTCAATAAACAATCGCGACAGATGTTGGGATTTATCGACTACAGCCTCGAGGCAAACGTCCTGCCAGAGGTCCAGGGCTGCATCCAAAGCAGACATGCTCAAAATACCCGGAGTACCGGCAAGAAACTGGTCAATTCCAGGTGCAGGTTGATACTCAGGGCTAAAGTCAAAAGGCGCTGAGTGACCCATCCAGTATTTTGAAAATATTCACCGCCACGCTGTCTGCACAGGTGTCCCCCCAGCCATCGCCAGCGTCACCAATATGGCGGTACTCAATGTAGAGAACTGCAATTCCCCGGTCAGCAATTGCTGCAGCGTGGGATCAGACCCATAGCGGACAATTTGATCTGGCACGCGGTAGGGCAATTTAGCAAGTGCGGTAAACGAAACATCAGCCACTGCCGGAGCACTCAATCAAAACGTGGCAGCTAGGGTTGCTCCGTGAAAAAAAGCTGCTCTTCTTAGTAAAGTGAACAAGAGATTTGTGTAGGATCCAATGGATGTCGTCGTGTACTCGGTGCATGATAGGCAATGAAAATAGTATCTGAGAAGTACATGTGGCTTAAGACGCGCTGCGAGTTGGGATTCATCATTGAAGACCCTACACCGTTCGTATTTATGCTTCGGCCCCGCAGCGCGGTGGGTCAATGGGTGATGCAAGAGAGGTACGACGTGCAACCTCGCATTCAGGTCACCGAAGCGATGGATTCTTTCGGCAATCTTTGCCAACGACTGATCGCGCCGAGAGGCGATTTTCGAATCCAAACATCAAGCCTTGTGATGACGGCGGGCCATAGTGATTTTGATCACACCGCTGAGTTTACGCCGGTACCTGAGCTGCCTGATGAACTACTCACTTTTTTGTTGCCCAGCCGCTATTGTGAGGCGGATCGGCACAACGCGCTCGCACTGGAGATTGTAAATACCTCCGCGCCTGGTTATCCCCAGGTTGAATCGATTGTGGAGTGGATTCGGGGTTACGTTGAATACATTCCAGGCTCTAGCAGCTATCCGGTTTCAGCGGTCGAGGTCATCGATCGTCGTCATGGCGTGTGTCGAGACCTAGCCCATGTTGGTATTAGTCTTTGTCGCAGCTTGTGTATTCCCGCGAGACTTGTAGTGGGCTATCTCCATGGTCTTGAACCCATGGATATCCATGCCTGGTTCGAAGCCTACGTCGGTGAACGTTGGTTTACCTTCGACGCAACTCAGAGGAACCTTGAGGGTGCACGAATTGCTATTGCTTATGGACGCGATGCGGCGGATGTTGCTATTTGTAATCAGTATGGACCTGCTGTTGATCCTTCCCGCATGTTTGTGGAAGTCACGGAAGAAAAATCAGAAAGTCTTCCGGGCATGGATTAATTGGTGAATGTAAGAAAATTTTTCGACTACCGGAGCGGAGAGAACGAAGGGGTATAGGTCTGGCTGGCCGCCGCTTCGGTTGATGTTGTTCACCGCTAGCGTTAGAGGTAGCCAACGCTTAAGCATAATATCGAAGCTCGGTGCAAGGTAGCCATCTACTGAGTCGTCTCGATCAAAAAACTCTTTCGCGGTTTCCAGGGTGTCTGCAATCAGCAGATAGTGTCCCCAGGTTTCAGCAAAATCTTCCCAGGGATGACAGCTAGCATAGGCGGAAATGAAATTGTCGGACCAATTTTTGGGTCCGCCGGTATCATAATGTAGTGTGACAGCCTTCTGATAATCCAATCGTTCATCGCCGAATAAGTGCCGAAAAGCCTTGAGTGGTTTGTGCCCCCAGACCAGTTGCTGCCAATAGTAATGTCCACTCTCGTGGCGAAAATGGCCAAGCACAGTTCGATAATCCTCATTGAGATTTGTTCGTCGACGCTCTCGTTCTACGTCATCGGCCTCGGCGATATTGAGGGTGATGACCCCGTCGATATGTCCGGTCATCACATAGTCGTTTTTCTGAATGCGCTCAAAAGTGTCTTTAAGAAATTCGAACGCTAGACCCTCTCGGTCGTTCTCTGATTTAGCAATGATCGGTAGCCCGAGACGGATCAGAGAGTAGATGAGGCGCCTTTTACCAGCTTCAAGAATGCGCCAATAGCGCAGGTTTTCGTCAACCGACAAGTTTGGAATGGTGCGATTAAGGCGGCAGCCAAGACAAAATTTGTGCTCGCTACTGATTTCCAAAACCCAATTACAGGCGCTATAAATTTGACTATTTTCACAGTATTTATAGTGTTTGTCGTTGAGATAGCTATGCAAATTGCCTTTTACAATCGAGAAGGCAGACATCTTCATTTCCTCAGAGATGAAGCCCAGTTTACTTTTACAACGAACACAATGGGTGTTTTCGAAAAAGATCGATTGACCACATTTTTGGCAGTTAAAAGATTTCATAAAAATTTGGTTTCTGCAGGATCGCCAATGGTAGGTGGCGGGGATATCCATGGCAACCGAATTGGAAATAGTTGCTGAAATAGTTGCTGAAACAGTTGCTGAAAAGTTACGCTAGAAACCAAGTTTCAATTGTTAAAATTTGCTTATAAGTTATTGTTTTCTAATGACTCTAGGATTAGACTGATTCTATGTCTGATCAAGTATTCAGCAAAGTCTTTACACCGTCGGGGCCAGAAACACCCGCAAGGCGCCAGACCCTCAATTGCTTTCTTAACACCACAATCGACCCCGAATTTGAAACAAGTCAGATGATCGCGGCGGTTCAGAGCGACCCCAGAATTCTCCTGCATTTTCTTGCGGTAACACCGCCGAAAAATCTACTCAGCTGGCAGCAAACCAATCTTGCCGCAACAATTTCAGGAGTGCTTTCGGCGGCGGCTAATTTTGATAGTGCCGGTAAAGGTCGGTGCCGATCGAAACAAAATCCAAATATTGAGGTTAGCCTTCTTGCTGAAGTGATGCGGTCAAATTTTGAATTGTCAGAACAATATTCTGAACTTTGTTAACGCCGACTTGGAATCAGCGAAGCCAAGCAGCCTACTCGAAGGCGCCTACTCTACCTTCCGCGTTCGGAATGCCGAGTTATTGTCGATGAGCAACTTTCAGTCACAGTCCGTTTTCTCAGCCGAGGAGGACGCGCTGGTCGTGATCGTAGACAAGCAGTTGTTGTCTGGGTTTGCGACCAACGCGCTTTGTTCGGTGCCCGGCGGTGTGTTTGGCGGCGTAATTTTCGGCGTTGATGACATTGAGTTTGCAGCCAGGCAGGATCAATAGCCTAAAGATCGATAAGACTCTGGTTGGGTCGATTCATGTAAACCAAGGAGGCGCCAGTATTGTCGATGCCATCGTCGCCATGGCACATGGCTTGAAATTGAACTCAATTGCCGAAGGCGTCGAGTCACGTTTTCAAGTTGAGAATTAAAGAGTCTTGGCTGTGCGGAGATTCAGGGTTGGTTGTTTGGAAAAGCGGAATCTGCTCAGACGACGTCCGACATTCTTAATCAAATCAGACACGGTGGCTGCTTGCGAGGTGACGTCGCGGCTTGAGGACTGAACACCCATTAGTTGATTGCGTCCTTGGCGACTTGCGAGGAAAGATTCGTAATTCATAATTAAAATACCACTGCGAGAAATGTGTCAGCTAATGTGATGATGACGGCGAAGAGAAATGTTGTACCCATATCGCGAATCTCAAAGTCATCGATCATCTGATCGGTAAGCCACAATAAAAAGGTATTGATCACGAGTTTGAATAGCCCAACCGTTAAAATGATGAGAGGCAGTGTCAGCACCATCAAGAACGTGCCCAGTAAGAAGTTAATTAATGAGTAGACAATGGCGACGACAACGGCGGTGCTGAAACCGTCGATTCGAACGCCGCGCATGGATTGGGCAATAAAGAAAATGACGCCCGCCAGAATTAAAATGTGAAGAATCATGTCTAACATGTGAGTCCTAAATATTTGCCTTTGACAGATTAGTATTCAGGATCTGTGCCAATTAATTAAGCTGTTGATATTAAACAAGATATCGAAAAATACAGGCTAATAAATTAGCGAATTTGACTAACGGACTGGCGAGTTTAACCATCTAAAAGAAGAGGCAACTTAATGCTAGATCTCTATTATTGGCCGACGCCAAACGGTAAAAAGGTCACCATTCAGCTTGAAGAGTGCGAACTCGATTACAACTTGATCCCCTGCAATATTGGGAAGGGCGATCAGTTTGCTGAAGAGTTCCTGGCGATCTGCCCCAATAATAGGATGCCTGCGCTTGTTGATCATGATCCGGTCGGTGGTGGTGAGCCGATTTCGATTTTCGAATCCGGAGCGATCATGCTCTACATTGCTGAGAAGACCGGCCAATTTATGCCGAATGATCTTCGAGGCAAATACCAGGTCATGCAATGGGTGATATGGCAAATGGCCAACCAGGGGCCAAAGTCAGGCGAGTGCGGCCACTTTCGACGACTGAGCGATACTGAGGGCGATCAAAGTTACGCAGTGGGACGGTTTACCGATGAGGTGAATCGATTTTATGGGGTGCTTAATAATCAGCTCTATCAGAATCGCTATATCTGCGGCGACGAGTACACGATTGCGGATATGATTTGTTATCCTTGGACCGTGAATTTGCAAGGTCAGGGTCAGGACATTAAAGAGTTCAAATATTTTAGGCGTTGGTCTGACGCGTTAAGCGCTCGCCCGGGCTTACAGAAGGGGATGGCCGTTGGTCGTGATATGAACAATGACTCCTCCTCCTCCTCGAAGCAAGAAATAGAGGCGTTACGAGGCTTGCTCTACAATCAGAGAGCTAGGCCTGCGCCTGAAACCGGAGGTATAGAAGCCTAAAATGGGACCGATTCAAATTGTCATACCCTGTTATAACGAGGCGCTACGATTTCAGGAAAGCGAAGCCCATGCACTCTTAGAGAGGAAAGATGTCTCTGTCATTCTTGTCAATGATGGGTCTACCGACGCAACTGCAGAGATGCTGGAACATTTCTCTGGGCCTCATCCGGATCGTGTGAAGGTGTTACATCTGATGCGCAATCGAGGTAAAGCCGAGGCTGTGCGGGCTGGTATGGAGCTTGCTATCGAGCAAGGTGCTTTGGTTACCGGATACCTGGACGGGGACTTTGCAACGCCTGCGAGTGAAATGCTTAGGCTGGTAGAAATTATTACTGGGTCAGACACAACGGATGTGCTGTTGGGCTCCCGCTGGTTACATTTAGGCGCCGACATACAGCGACAAACCCATCGACACTATGGCGGCCGTATCTTTGCTACCATCGCCAGTCACGTACTGAATCTAAAAGTTTACGATACCCAATGCGGCGCCAAGCTGTTTAGAGTGGGAAGCGCCCTTAGAGCAGCTATGGAGCGAGACTTTGTTTCACCCTGGGCCTTCGATGTTGAACTGATTGGGCGATTGAGGCAGCAGCTGCCGGAATCGGCTTTTTTAGAGGTGCCACTAAATCGTTGGATCGACGTTGAGGGTTCGAAAATTGGCCTGATGGATATGCTGCAAGCAACCTTGTCCTTGATTTCAATTCGCCGAGCCCTTAAAGCTAGCCGATAAGTTTTACTCGAATTTTCTGGGTTCCCACCAGGGGAAGAACTCTGGCATATCTTGACTGACTTTGCCGGGAAACTCGGCGGGCCGTTTCTCCAAAAAGGACTGAACCCCTTCTGCGGCATCCTTTGAGCGGCCGGTAAAATAAACGCCTCTGGAGTCAATCTTATGAGCCTCCATCGGATGGTCAGCGCCAAGCATCTTCCACATCATTTGCCGAATCATGGCGACCGAGATGGAAGATGTCTGGGTAATAAACTCTGTAGCGAGGGCGCGGGCCGCTGGCAGCAGGTCGTCTTTTTCGTGAACACTGCGGACAAATCTTTTTTCCAGTGCCTCCGCTGCATTAAAGATTCGACCAGAAAATGCCCATTCAAGAGCTTGATTAACCCCCACGATTCTCGGCAGGAACCAGCTAGAACAGGCCTCTGGAACAATCCCGCGTTTCGAAAAAACGAATCCGTATCGGGCTTCTGTACTCGCGAGCCGAACGTCCATTGCGCATTGCATGGTGGCTCCGATCCCGACGGCTGGCCCATTACAGGCGGCGATGACCGGTTTTAAACATTCGAAAATTCTTAAGGTCAAAAGCCCGCCACCGTCTGGTTGCAATCCAGAACCGGCTGCATCTGCATTGAAGGTGTCACCGCCACCCGCCAGATCTGCTCCTGCACAAAAGCCTCTTCCTGCGCCGGTAATGATGATGGCCTTAACGTCATCGTCTGCATCAGCCCGATCAAAAGCGTCAATCATTTCCTTCATCATTGTCTCGGTGAAGGCGTTAAGCTTTTCTGGACGGTTCAACGTAATGGTTAGAATGTGATCTTCGACATCATAAAGAATCTGTTCATAGTTGCTCATAAAAGAACCTGCCAGTAGTAGATGTTGGTTTTTAAACTAAGGCTTGAGTTTCCGCCCATTGCCTCATGTCATCAAAGAGATAACGTTGTGCATGACTACCGCCAATTTTATGGAGGTTGGGTGCTACCTTATTAAAGTGTTCTGAAGCCTGGCTAAAATGCCCAGCTCCGAGGTCGCAAATGGCCAATGCAAGCGATTCACCTACCTCTGCAACGACCTTGGCTTGAGTAGAGTTTTGTTGTTTCCAAATCTGCATTCTCTCTAGAGCAATTTGAATTTGGTGTTGATCTCCGAGCCTTGCGGGTGCCAGCAAGTAGTGCAGAGTACAGAAGATGAGTTCATCGTCTGTAGACCTGCTTGCGTAGTGTTGTAAAGCCTGCCAACGATTCCCTACCTTGCCGCCGAGCATTTCTATGCGCCACAGTAGAGAAGCCGCGTTGCAAACATCCAAGTAGAAATCGTCCTGCAGAGGTGCGGTGAGATAGCGATCATAAACCTCAAGCGCCGCATCTAGATTGTTTTGGCCCAATTGAAACAAGGCTTGATGCCAGTAGACATGAAAGATGAAATTATTGCTGTCGTGCCAGCTGGGGAGTACGTCGTTAGTCCAATTAACGCCGTCTACAAAACGAGATTGCATCTGCATTACGTGCGCAACCGCATGAGCTGCCCATTGGTCATCAGGATTGATCGCGAACGCAAGTCGGCCGAGTTTTTCCGCTTCATGGTACTCACCTGATTCTTCTAGTCCAAAGCTGTGCATGCCGAGCACAAAACCATAGAAAGGTTGTTCGGGTTGGTAGTGATCCACAACTCTGGCTATTGAGAGGCGCATTTGTTTTGCGTCGCCTGAGTAAAAATGAAGATGGTGGGCGATCTTTAGGGCCAGGATGTCGGTGGGAAATTGGAGAAGAAGCTGTTCAAGGTGAGCCACAGCTTTCACGGTGTTGCCATCAAACCATGCTCCCAGCGCTGCACTGTGCATTTGTTCTCTGGCATTCTGGGGAAGCCTGTTAGCGGTACGTAAGCTCTGCTTTGCGGCGCCACTAAATCTCGGATCACTTGCCATTTTAAGGAGGTAGCCACGGAAAAGATGAGCCATGGGCATTTCTGGATCCTGCTCAATGAGAGACTCAAGGTTAGGCATCAGCGTATTCTTAGAGTTTAAATAAAGCATCAGAATAGCGTTCATTGCATCGGTGCTTGAAAGCATGCCAGTGGTGTAATTTAAAACTGATTGGTTCATAGACCTATTCCTAACGCTTACGTTGGCCGAAGGCTGCAGGATACGTGGCGAGATACTTTTTTTCCTGGTTCGTACTGACCCTGCCTAACAATGCGTTGCGGTGGGGGAATCGTCCAAATCGATCGACGATCTTCTGGTGTAGGCAAGCACTATGATAAAAATCAGCCATCAATGGTTGCCAACGCTCATCGGATTTTTTAAGCAACTCGTCATACAAAGACACGGATCGTGCTTGAGCGTGTTGGCTTTCGGCATGTTTGTAAGGATGAAATAGAAATGCCTGCTCAATTAGGGTGAGGCCATGATCATCAGTTAATGCAGCAATCATCTCAAGGGCTTTGGCGTCCTGGCGGAAAGCCGCGGCTGTACCTCTATGGATGTGACGGGAAAATTGGTCGAGTACGATGACCAGGGCAAGGCCGGAACGGGGCCTGTTAGCCCAGTTGTCGAATTTACCTAGCGCCGCTTGCTTTAACAAATTGCCAAACTGTTCTGCTATTTCAACATCGGTATTTGGCTTCGATCGATACCAGAGTCGTTTTTGTTGCCGGGCCCTATCGGGATCAGTTGTGCTATCGGCGAACCAATAATCGAGAACTGTTTCTGGTTCAATCGTTGGCGTGGGCGAGGACCTCATCGTCGGTAAGTTGGAGATAGCGTTTTAGGTAATGGACACCTAAATAGATGAATGGGGTGTCCAGAGCCGCAACAGTTAGTTTGAATAGATAATTGCTCCACATGAAGTTCAGCATGACGGCAAGTGACATGGTGCCCGCGAGAAAGGCCGCGCCGAAGGTAACACTAATAACCACAACGGAATCTACCATTTGGCTAAACATGGTGCTGCCGTTGTTGCGGAGCCACAGGTGCTTGCCGTTGGTGAGTCGTTTCCAAAAGTGAAACAATTTGACGTCACAATATTGTGCTGCGATGTAGGCGATCATTGAGGCGAATACAGCGCCAGAGGTCGTCGCGTAAAGTAGCTGATATAGCTCGATTTGCCCAGACACCAGGTTGCCGTTAGGTAGCATCACGTCTTTGCTCAAGTGCAATGTTTGCCATGGCGGTTGGATGGCGGCATCAACGGAGGGAATAAAGTTTCCGAGTGTTAACGTACCGAGAATAAAGAAGTTGAGGCAGAGCCCCACGGTCACCAAAAAGTTAGCACGTTTCTGGCCATATAGTTCACAAATTAAATCAGTCACTATAAACGTAATAGGGTAAGGCAAAACGCCGACCGCAAGGGTGAAAAAACCAAGGTCGATAAATCGGGTAATGCCGATGATGTTGAGCATCGTCATGGCGCAAAGAAAAATCGCGGCGAGTACCAAAAAGACTCGCTCTCTTCTCTCTCTAATGGCTTCTGTGATCAAAGTGTTCGCTCTCTTAGCTCTAAATCTAACTGTTTGTTAATGTTCTATCTGGCCCAGATTGGCATGGATGATGGCGCCATTCGTGACCGCGTTCGTTGCTGCAAAATGAATTGCAGCTGCGATTTCTTGAGGCTCGACCAGACGGCCGAATGTGCTGGCGGCGGCAATGCTCTGCAGTATCTCTGGATCATCTCCCACATGGGTTCGAAGCATTTCAGTATTGGTAAAACCGGGGCAGATGCAGGCGGTATGAATGCCAGTACCGGCAAGATCCTGACAGGTTGAACGCATCATGCCCACGACGGCGTGTTTACTGATCACGTAGCTGTAGGCATTAGGCACAGCTTTTTCGGAAAGAGTCGAGCCAATGTAGATGATGCTGGAGCCGGTTTGCATTCTGGGTAGCACTGCCTGATTCAGAATGTGCGGCGCAACAACGTTAATGTTGAGTAGCCCCCGCAGGTCATCGGTGTTGGCAGAGTGCGCGTTATCATTAATCAACCTGGCGGCGTTGTGAACAAGGCAAATTTCACCATCCGAGATGAGCAGCTCTATGAGTTCATTGAGCTGATCCTCTGCATCGGAAAGGGTCAGATCGATGCGGTGGTTTTCGATTTCTGCGATGGGAGCAGGAGTTCTTGCGAGGTTTATGACGCGATAACCTGCGGCCAAAAACGTTTTTGCTGTGGCGAGACCGATGCCTTTACTCGCCCCTGTCACAATCAGAGTTTTCATTTTT
>Ga0222633_1000851_pt1 | contig 21327 bp, 16 predicted proteins | sample AntAcemetageno48_FD_179816 | JGI IMG/M metagenome (GOLD analysis project Ga0222633, IMG submission 179816) | Saline water microbial communities from Ace Lake, Antarctica - #48 | ecosystem: Environmental > Aquatic > Non-marine Saline and Alkaline > Saline | place: Antarctica: Ace Lake | collected...
CTTGAGGTCCTCAGCAGTAATCTCCTCTTCGGCGAGAAATTTCAAGCCAATCTCCTCATCCGCATCCACGAGCGCTTCGAGAAGCGACTGGCGAGCCGCCTTAGATATAGCGCGCTGCTCATCAGTCAATTCGACCACCTCGTAAACCGAACCCAACTTGTCGCTGTCGGAATAGAGAACTGCCTTCTCGTTGATGATATCAATCTGGCCTTTGAGCTCTTCTTCGGCACCGATGGGAATGAGAACCGGATGGGCATTGGCTCCCAACTTCTCCCTCACATCGGCAACGACAGCGTTAAAGTCGGCACCCGTTCGGTCCATCTTATTGACGAACACGATTCGCGGGACGCGGTATTTATTCGCCTGGCGCCAGACCGTCTCCGACTGCGGCTGAACACCGGCAACACCGCAAAAGACGACCACCGCACCGTCGAGCACCCGCAAGGAACGCTCTACCTCGGCCGTGAAATCCACGTGACCGGGAGTGTCGATGATATTGATCCGCTGCTTCTCACCGTCAAAAGATTTGTGGACACCTTCCTCCTGAAGCTGCACCCACTCGCAAGTCACCGCGGCTGACGTAATCGTAATGCCGCGCTCGCGCTCCTGCTCCATCCAGTCCGTCGTCGCCTGTCCATCGTGGACCTCACCGATACGATGGATCATCCCCGTATAGAAGAGGATACGCTCCGTGAGCGTGGTCTTCCCGGCATCGATGTGGGCAGCAATCCCGATATTGCGAGTCCGCTCAAGCGGAAACGCCCTGTCGGGAGAGTTAATACCGGCACTCATCGTTGAAGGAGTGGCAAGAGGCTGTAAGACAGCAGACAAAGAATTAATTGGTTACCAACGGAAGTGAGCAAAGGCGCGATTCGCCTGAGCCATTTTATGAGTTTCGTCCCGCTTACGGACCACCACACCCTGATTGGTGCTGGCGTCTTTAATCTCGTTCGCAAGAGCGATGTGCATCGGAGTGCCGCGCTTCGTGCGGGCAGCATTCACGATCCAGCGCATGGCGAGAGATTCCTGACGAGCGAGCGACACTTCGAGAGGCACCTGATAGGTGGCACCACCGACTCGACGGCTCTTAACTTCGACACGCGGCTTTGCATTTTCGACCGCACGATTAAGAACTTCGACCGGATCAACCGACTCGATTCCATCATTGGCGCTCTCGATAGCAGCGTAGACAATACGCTCAGCAAGAGCGCGCTTGCCCTTGTGCATCACGGAAGATACCAACTTGGCCACGATAGGACTATCGTAGCGGGCATCGCGCCGCTCAGGCTTGCTGTAGACTCGTTTTCTTCGGGACATAGGATTATTTCAGCATTTCTAAAACATTCGTATCGCCGGAGTGAAAATCTGACCGCGAAGGCCGGATTGTCACCCCTTGGGCCGCTTAGCCCCGTATTTGGAACGGGACTGCTTACGACCATCGACACCCAGCGTGTCCAACGCACCGCGAACGATGTGATAACGGACACCCGGTAAATCTTTCACCCGGCCACCACGCACAAGCACAATTGAGTGCTCCTGCAAATTGTGGCCTTCTCCGCCAATATAGGCGATCACTTCCTGACCGTTGGTCAGCCTCACTTTAGCAACCTTACGAAGCGCCGAGTTCGGCTTCTTCGGCGTCCGCGTGTAAACCTGCAAACAAACACCCCGGCGTTGCGGGCATTCATCAAGAGCAGGAGACTTGGACTTAACGACCTTATCGCTTCTTCCTTTGCGAACGAGTTGGTTGGTAGTAGGCATAACGTTTCCGTCAGTGTTGAAAATTTGGTTCCCTGGGGGCTTACTGCGACCGCAACAAAAGTAGCGAGCGCTGTGACGCCAAAAAACCCACCAGCAGGGCACCATGGCTGGAGGGGGGCGGGAATATAGAGGGACTTCACAGCTCCGCAAGGGGATTTTTCGAGCAAAATTTTTGGGATTGCCGAGAAAGGGGCCAGAACGTTAATAAAGGTTGTCGCGGAAGGTGGAGCGGGTGGGGTAATTGTGGAAATTTGGAATCTTTCCTCCACAGCAGAAATCTTGATCTTGCTCCTAATCTTTTTCTCGTTCTCCGCCGCACTCTGACTCACTGCTCGAACTGGAAGAGCATGAACAAGATTAAGAGTAGGATCAAGATGGAAGCCCTTCGATTCAACCCTGTTGAGCCAGTGACCTGCCCCTGCTGCCGCGCCGGGTTGCGCTTACTGCCAATCATTTTGTAATTTGTTGCCCGATGACAGCGTTCCGGCAAACGGCCCGCGATGCAGAGCGATTGGCAAATGGCGATAACCGCCGAGGCGATCCCGCGGGGGAACTCGATCTTCCCGGAGGAATTTTTTGGCAAATGGACGGATTTGGAATCTCGCCGAAGCTGTCGAACGTCGGGATGGCTGATAAAGTTTAAATTCGAGGCTGCCTTTTCAGATTCCGTATAAAACTGCTCCATCCTCTCCTGACTCCATTTCCACATGAAACGCCGACACCTATTCTTCGCCTTTGTCGGAACGGTGTTCGCCTCGCTTACCGCAGCCAATGCCGCTCCGGTCGACAAACCAAATTTTGTTTTTCTGTTTTGCGATGATCTCGGTTACGGCGATGTCGAACCGTATGGGTCGAAGATCAACAGCACCCCGAACCTGACTCGAATGGCTCAGGAAGGGAGGAAGTTCACCGACTTTTACGTTTCCGCCGGCGTGTGCACTCCGTCGCGAGCCAGCTTTTTGACGGGCTGTTATCCGCGCCGGGTCAACATGTACCAGAGCGAACCGATTGATCCGAACTTCTGGGCAAAGCCGCGATCGTCCCCGACGACTCCATCATCGGTGCTGTGGCCGGTTTCTAAAAAGGTTTGAACCCGGATGAAGTCACCATCGCCGAAGTTCTCAAGGATCGCGGATATGCCACGACCTGTATTGGCAAGTGGCATCTTGGTGATCAAATGCCGTTTCTGCCGACGCGACAGGGTTTCGACAGTTTTTTCGGTATTCCCTACAGAGAGGGAATGATGGCTCGCACCGGTGCTCCGGGCAAAATTCCACCGCTGCCCTTGTTGGAAAACGAGACGGTGATCGAAGCCCCGGTGGACTGCAATAGGCTGACTCAGCGTTACACCGAAAAAGCGATCGATTACATGACCGAGAATAAGGATCAGCCCTTCCTTCTCTATTTACCTCATGCTGTGCCGGGCAGCATTCCCGATGCGTTTTCCAGTCCGGATTTTTAGGGCAAAAACCCGAATAGTCCGTGGAGTGATAAAGTTGAAGAGCTCGATTGGTCGACAGGAAAAATTCTCGATGCGATTCGTGATCTCGGCATTGCCGAACGCACCTTCGTTATTTGGACAAGTGACAACGGTGCCGGGAAGATCAAGGAAGGTGAGCGCGGTAGCAACTTGCCGCTATCTGGCTGGGGATACACGACCGCCGAAGCAGGCCTGCGCATACCCTGCATCATGTGGTGGCCGGGAACGATCCCGGCGGGCACGGCTTGCGCAGAGGTGGCGACGACTATGGGTCTGATGCCGACTTTCGCCAAATTGGCTGGCGGCGCTGTTCCACAGGATCGGATCATCGATGGTCGGGATGTCTCTCCGCTGGTCCTTGGCGAAGCGGCAGCGAAGTAGCCTCACGAAGCGTTTTACTATTACTACATGGATCAGTTGCAGGCGGTGCGATCCGGGAAGTGGAAGTTGTATCTGCCCCTCGAAGACAAGCGGCGCAGTCCGTTCACCTTTAGTGGTGAAACGACCGGCAGTTTGTTCGATCTGCGAGCCGATCTCCCGGAAACGAATGACCTGTTCGATCAACACCCGGACATCGTCGAACGACTGACGGGCTATGCCGAAGCAGCCCGGGCCGACCTGGGTGACTTGAACCGCGAAGGTATCGGCCAGCGACCAGCGGGTCACTACGCGAATCCGACTCCGCGATTGCTGGGCGGAACGAAATGAAGTGCGGACAATACCGAAGTAGGACCGATTTGGGCTCAATGCGATTTAAGGATTTAGAATTACTGGCGGCGGGAGCGATGATCTGGGCGGGGCTGCTCGTCTCATCGGCCGCGCAGGAGATTGATGGCAACGCCGAAGTCAATCAAGGCTTCGAGTCTTCGGATAGTGATGACGGTGGCGGTTCATCAGCAGCGAAGCGCTCCGGGATTCAAGCTCATTCCGGTGAATGGTGCCTGCGAATAGAGGACAATAGCCCGGACGAAATCGAACACCTCGACCGCCCGCCGATGCAGGTGTCGCTGCAAGGCGGAGGGCAGTTTTACGCCGAAGGCTGGATGCGAATCGACAATGCCGCCGTCAGTCGCACCGGCTACGGGTTGGCCTCGCTCGATATCGCGTTCTACACGGCGGACGGAGTGTTTCTCAGCAAGCAAACTGTCGGCGCAACGACTTCGTCGAAATGGGTGCGAATTGGCAATGTGGTAACGCTTCCCTACGAGGCGGCGCTGCTTGGATTCCGAGTGACGCCGGCGGACCGGGTGGCCCCCTTGCGAGGTGCGGTATTCATCGACGATCTCTATCTCGCCCCCTTGCCAATGGCGGAGGAAAATGACCGGGTCAAACTAACCGCTACGCCAGCGCCGCCGAAGCAAGCGCCGGAATACCTGGCACCTCCGCGCCCACAAGACGGACGATACCTGGCCCAGACAGTCGCCAAGTTGGAGAATGGTTTCGACCCACCGCGACCACTGGTTATCTGGGCAATCGGCTCGAGTTTTACCGATTTCCTCGGCAATGGCGAAGACCTCATCGCCGACATTCGTGAGCGTTTTCCGAACGCGCCTCCGATCATTTACAAAAAGATGGTCGGTGGATCGACACCCTGGCATTTGCTACGCGGCTGGGCACGCCATCTCGTGATCCCCGATCAACCCGACGTGGTGCTGATCTACAATTTTGGCAAAACGTCAGGCATGGAAAAGCTGCTCGAAGAGCTGCGTCGCAAAACCACCGCCGATATTCTCGTCGGCACCTTGCACTGGTGCCGGGGACATCAACCAGTGTGGCCCGATCCCGAAGCAGTCACCCGTCATCTTGACCCGCCCGCCTTGCGTAGACTTTGTGACGAGTATGCCGTGGAGTTCGTTGAGAATCGGCGCGAGATCACCCGTTACATGGTCGACAACGACTTAGAGATTTCCGATTTGCTGGTCGACTCAGTGCATCAGAGTCCCTATGCCGCCCGGATGATCAATGCCAACATCGCGCGACACTTTCATCGCGCCGATCAAGCTTCTACAGCGCTCCCGGTTCGCGAAAGGCGTATCGTCGTGAACTCGTCTCAAGTGGTGAAAACAGGCGAGTGGAATTCCGAGGGAGACAGCAAAACCATTTCCGCCAGCGGAGCTGCCAGCCTGGCGATGGATTTCACCGGAAGCGGGATCAATCTGATCGGATTTCGTGCGCCCGACTCCGGTTCGGCACGCATCTGGATCGATGGCGAGCCGGCTTCCGAAGCGAGAGCGTTTTACGCAACCTACGTGCAGCCGGGTGCGGAAAATTTCATCGATCTCAACTCGTCCGATGTCGACTACCGCCGTCACATCTCCGATCGATGTCCGCACGGCGTTTCGCTTGGCGAAGGCTTGGATCTCGTGCCACAGAGATGGACCCTGCTCATGACCAGTGACGAGGGTGATTATTCCATCACCGGTTCGGTCACGGGGCCAGATGGCAGCGGTAACGCCTTTCGACCGTTTACCAGCGACAGTGGTCAGATCACTGTCGATCCCGAACTGTGGCGTCTGGCAAAAACAAATCGAAGCGGGGACAAATTCACCTTTGAAGTGGTTCGTAATGTCCAATCGCAAATCGACTTCTCCGGCCCGGCAGAAAAATTCCGCACGCCCTTGATGCACGGTCTGGTCAAAGGCAAGCACACGCTTAAGATTGAAATCGTCGACGGAGAGGGACCCGTAACGATCGAAGTCTTCGAGGTAATCAAGCCGCCGAGGTAGTGAAATTCGCGTAAAAATCACAAAGAGGGCGACCGGAATCCTCGACGGAGAGATTTTAAACGATTCCGTCAAAGATCACGTCGTCGATGTTTCCGCCGCTAATGATTACTGCAGGATTTTGAAAGCGGCCACGCTCTGCATTCCTCCAGGCTGCATAGCCGATCGCTCCGGCTCCCTCAATCCGTTTTCCGGTCACTTTGTGTAGTTCTCGAATGGCCTCGCGAATTCCCGATTCGGGCACCGTCACGATATCATCGACGTATTTCCTGATGACTGAAAAGCTGTCGTCATTTGGAACGCGAACGGCGACGCCATCTGCAATTGTGTCGGGTGTCTCCTCAGAAATCCGGACTTCTCCGGCGGCGAAGGATTTTGCGTAGGCAGGAGCCTTTTCGGAAACGACGCCAATGATTTTTGCGGAGCTTCCAACCGCATTTCTCGCGGCAATCGTCCCGCAAATACCTGAACCAAGGCCAATGGGAACATACACCGTATCGATGCCGGGGTGCCCACTGAAAAGCTCAAAACCGTAGGTCGAAACGCCGAGAACGAGCTTCCAATCGAAGGACGGAATGAAATGACTGCCCGTTGAATTCGCCTCGGTAATCGCAAAATCCATCGCTTCGACAAAGTCGCGTCCATATTCGATGACTTCCGCGCCGAGCTGACGCATCGCCTCATTTTTCGATGGAGAATTCCCAAACGGCACCACGATTCTTGCGTTGATGTGCGCTTTTCCTGCTCCAAACGCGACGCTCTGGCCATGATTTCCGCGTGTCGCCGTAATCACCGATTTTATTTCGGGATGCGTCGTCTTCAACCAATCAAAGTAGACCAATCCGCCGCGTATTTTGAAGGCCCCGGTAGGATTTTCGTCTTCGAATTTCGCGAGAACTTGATCGCCATTTTCGCGTACGATTTTTGAAGCCGAACTCGCCGACAGGTGAGGACGAATCAGATCCATCGCCTCAAAAATTAACTCCCGCGTGATCGCTTCGAATGAACCAATTTCTGTTTTCTGCCAATCAATACCCGATTTCATAAAATTTCAGTGACAGTTCGCAATTGCTTCGTCCTACTCCGGTTTTTCGATTCCAGAATAGAGATTGTTCGAGCGTGTAAATTGGCCGCCAATTTCAGCAGGAAATTTCTCTACCCCGTCAGGGAATTCGCTCCGTTTCATAACATTGTCAGAAAATACCGCTGTAGCTCCCCCAAACACATCGAGTTTCACTGGCTGCGCGCAGTCGCTGATGATGTTGTGGTGGATATTCCAGGAAAAGCCCTGAGGAGAACGGACCACAAAAACTGCATTCGGTTTTAGCTCAAAGTCTTCGCGCAAACAAAAGACGCCCTCGTCTGGATCAAAGGTTTCTATGACGGGTCCGTCCACGAATATGTCCGGCTCACTTGTATTTGGAATCCAGACGATTTGGTAGCCCTGAAATCGATGAGTATCCCGCCGAGGCCAGGGCATTCGGCCATTTGACTTGAAAGTCCGCGAGTCGACGATTTCACCAATACTCCCTTTGATTCGTGCGGCCTCCAACCCGGTTTGGCAATTGCGGATCGTGTTGTCGTGAATGACGAGATTATGGGCAGGTTCGGCCAATAGGATTCCTGTCGTCTTCGGATCAATGCCCTTGCGGGTATAGATTTGATTGTTGCTGATGGTACTGTCATTGGTCGAGGCACTAATCCCGAAACGGGTGCGGGATTCACCGGAGACACAGGTGAGATCGATTGCATTGCCGGTGATGATGACATTGCCCGCAGGTAGGTGCCGCGCATTTCCATGACCCGAGACTTCGATGGCAGAGGCATTGAGGTTCACGAAAATATTGTTACTGATGATCACCGGTGTCGCTCCAGCTGTCGCGGCAACGTAACTGTTTCCGTAAGCGAGGCTTCCCTCGAAGGTGTTGTTGGAAACGATGTGCTGGCCTGAAGGGAGAATATCGAAATGTTCTTCACGAGAGCGGATATTCCCCATCGCAACGGGCCCGGCGTTGGTAACGTAGTTTCCGATGAACTTCACAAATCGCGAGGCACCTTCCCAGGCGCAGCCTCCAATGTTCTCGATCCGGCAACCGAGCACCGATGTATTTTCGGCAAAATCATTGTTATTGAAAGCGTTTCGGGCGCAGTCACTGACGGTGCAATTGCGATAGGTGATCGACTTTTGGTGATGCGCCGGAGGCTTCTCGATTCCTTTTCGACTGACACTTCCGGAATAAAAACATTCAGCCGACATCCCGGTGGCGTGACAGTTTTCCACGAGAGCGCGCTCGGGAGTGCGAAAGGTGATCGCATTGCAATGTTGGGCAAAAAATCCCCACATATGCGGATACCCCCCGGCGGGCAGATAAGCCATTTTCTTCATTTCGGCAAAGCTACTGAAACCACGGAAACGCAGGCGGCGAAAGGATACCGAGCTACCGCCCTCGACGGTAATGCAGGCGCCCTGTCCATTGCAAAGTTCGAAGATAGTATTGTTTTCGTTCTCCCCCTCGACGGAAATACCGTCCGGATTGTTGAGGACTAACCCCGAGCTCAGGCGATAATGGCCGATTGGAATATGGATGTTTCGCCGTTCACCAACAGCGCGATCAAATGCCCGCTGCAGAGGGCCACTGTCACTGTGTTGAACGGCACACCCCTTTTTCGTGAGTGGAACCGGATGTGCAAGCGTCAGAGTTTGTTCCTCGATTTTCTCAACGCGACTGAGCAAATGATCGCAGGCAGTGAAGCTGACCAATCGGGGCTTCGTCCAAAACTCTTTATTGAGAAGCTTGACTTCGATTCCGGCATTCAGTTTTTGCCAGCCGCCCGTTACCTTGATTGATTCTTTCCAGCTTTGGCCCAGATCATCGCTCCAACGGAAAGCAGGATGGGTCTCGCCTTTGAAATCCAGAATGTAAGAAGCCCGGGCGCCAGCACTTCCATCGTATCCGCGCAGCTCGACTTGATCTCGAAAAGCCCCTTCCCGAGTGCCTTCACTCGATTCAGCCCAGACCAGGCCATCAGAAAAGTGAGGATTACATCGGAAAACGACGACCTCGTGCCCTACCTGAAAATCACCGGCATATTCAACCGTGACGACTCGTGAATCCGCAGTCGTATCGGCCAGCGTTTCGAAGCTGGATCCACTGACGCCAAAATCCCGTACATTCAATCTTTCGGAGGAGCGTTCAAAGCCAACCATTCGCAGATCGTCAAAATCGGTTCTGCTTCCGGGCGGCATGACAACCGCCAATGAGGTTCTGACAACCCCTTCAGGCAGCATGTAATACCCAGTTAGCTCCTGCCACGAGTTGTTTGCGGTTGTGTTCGCAGGGCTTTTTGCGAAGACGGGTTCACCAACGAAATTTCCCTCCGCATCGTATTCATACATCTCGAGCTCGACCGGCCCTCCCTGATAGCGAAGTGAGATTTCGTAAGCCCGGCCACGCACAATTCGCGGACACCCTTGATAAATGTGTGCGGCGCGGCCCTCTCCGGCAGTCACCCGAATGAATCGTTCTCCCTCCGGAGCGGACGATTCGATGATTTCCAACTCACCCGGAAATGCCGGGGAAAGATTCCAACCGTCCGGTGCTCGATCACCACTTTTTAATGCCCAGTTTCTTCCTGTAGGATCCGGAGAAACAGAATCCGACTCGAAACCGGGATTCTCCGCAAGGTTCGTGATTTCGCTCTCTCTATCGCGGCCCTCAGAAATCAGTTCTTGAGCAGATCCGTATTCAGAGAATGAGATCAGGAGGAGGGCGAGGAGAAATCGACTAAAGAGCACTTTCATCTTGGGATCGCTCCCACATAAGTCGACCTCGAAAAGGAATTCGATGGCGGATCTGAGGCTTGCCAGAACCTACATGGAAGGGGGCGGGTCGTGAATGCGGTAAAACCCACTCCGCTAATCCATCCGCCGGACGAATTCGTGAAGTTCATCGGCAATCGCGCCACGAAGGTCTCGATTGAATTTCAAATTTTCCCGGGCAAAAAAGGCGACGGTAATTCCGTTTCTGAGATCGCGCAGAATCATGTTGCGGGAATTTCCTTTTGGACTGCCGGAACCGCCGTGCCGGACTCCTTTGAGTCCATCCTCATCGTATTCGAGTTGCCAACCGAAGCCGTAGCTGATAGGCAGGCCACTATCGAGTCGGCCAGATTTGAAGAGCAGCTTGGCGGTTTCTTCGTCGAGCAGTGCATTATTCCACAGGGCCTGATCCCATTTCGTGTAATCCTCAAGTGTGGTCTCCATATTTCCCGAACCGTTGAAGTCGCTGATGGACCTCGTGTTTTCCATTGCGAGAGGATTGAGAATTCTTTCTTGCTGAAACTCGCGGTATGTTTTTCCGGAAACGACTTCAACGATCCGAGCGAGAAGGACGTAGCCGGAATTGGTGTATTCATAAGCAACTCCGGGGGGCCGAAGCAGTGGTTGAGTCGCGAGCCACTCAGCGTGCGTTTTGTTGTTCAACCGCTTGAGGCCATGCGTTTCTTTGTATTGGCCGATCGATTCCCGCTCCGCAGATTTGATGAAATTCGGAAGTCCACTGATATGCCACACCAAATCTTGGACCAGCAGCTCCCGTCCCTCGACAGGGAGTTCGATCTCCGGCAGATGTTTCGAAACCGTATCTGTGAGATTCAGTTTCCCTTCTCCGATCAAGATGGCGGCGCACATGGCGGCGAACTGCTTGGAGACCGAGGCAAGGCCCATCTGTGTTTGAGGTGTCACCGGGCTTTCTCCGTTTTTAATGCCATAACCCTTGCTGTGGATTACCTCCTGATTCCGGGTAACAAGCAGGGCAAATCCACCTTCGGCCCCCTCCGGAAAATGTTTCCTGACGATCTCGGTGAGCCCCTCCACCTCAAGTTCCCCGCCACTCGCCGCTGCTGAGAATAAACTGATCGCAATTGCGATGTTCGCGCCGGTATTGAATAGAAAATGCTTCATGATGAATTGATCTGATTACTGAAAGAAAGTCACCGGGGAAATTTCAGCCATCGTGTGAAGCCCCGGCCTCGCTCGAATGACTTGCTTGATCGTATTGATCGTAATGGCACAGGTCGCCACATCGCCGTTCACGCCTCCGGGAATAGTGGACGTGATATCAGGTTCTCCTTTGATCGAAATGGTGTCCTGAGGATTCGGTTCTCCGATCCAAGCCTTAAAGTCCAAGGTGATTTTTTCAACGCCATCGACATAGCCTTTGCCGATTTGCTGAACCCCGGCAATACCGCCAGCGGCGATGGAAATTTCATTGCTCGAAACAGCTTCCTCGGCAATCACTGGCTGAATGATGTCTTCGGTCTTCGATAGTTTCCACCCCAGCGAATTCGCAATCAGCTGGACCGACTCTGTCAGACCGACGTGGCGAATTTTTTTCTGAGCGACCAGCTCTGCGAAGGCCTCTTCGGTCTGCCCTGCACCGATTTTCTTTTGAAATGGCAGACGACGGAAGGCGGCATTCTGGTATCGAGAGACCTTGACCGACTCAACGCTCTGACAAACAGCGGTGAGAAATGAAGGTAGCGTGTCCATCAGGAAGCCGGGGTTGATTCCCGTGCCGACAACGGCCACCTGATTTTCTTTCGCGGCGGTATCAATCGCCTTCGCAAGCTCCGGGCTTTCATCCCAGGGGTAGAAAAGCTCTTCGCATGTGGAGACCACTGAGACGCCTCGATTCACCACATCCAAAATTTGCGGCGTGATCGCCCCCATCGTCGAAACTGTCGTGAGAATAGCGCAGTCGGCTTTCGCGCAGACTTCGTCGTTGAGCGAAGCCTGGATTGTGACTCCGATTGGATCGCGTCCGGCGACTTCGGCTACGTCTTTTCCTATTAGATCAGGGTTCACATCGACAGCTCCGACAATCTCGATGTTCTGACGCTCGAGCAAGTATTTGACTGTCTTCTGGCCCAGCGGCCCCATCCCGATTTGAATGACTTTGATTGTTTTCATAAATTTCATTTTTCAGTGACATCGCCTAACGCAGCAGTTCAGCCAATTTCGGCATCATTGCGTTCATCCAGAGCTCACGCCCTTTGTCATTCGGGTGGAGAAAGTCGCAGGATCTCGCCGTTCTGAAGACGCCACAATACATTCTGAGTTCGATCTCCTCCAAACCCGAGATTCAAAATCTCCACGTCCGGCAAACTCTTATCCAAGTATGTCTGGGCATTCCCGGTCCGCTCCCAGTGGTGAGTGCTCGAATCCCCGATCATGACCAAATCAGGGTCACCTTCTTCGGCTTCTTTCACTTTCTTCTCATGGCGCTCCTCCCGGGTTTCGCGAGTCCACTCTTTACCAACAGAACCTACTGGCTCTATCGCGCTGTTTGCGAAAATCTCGACAGCACTCGAGCCCATCAACGCTAACACAACCACAACCCGATGAATCAATGTCGTCATTAGATAATTTTGAATTTGGTAAATGCACAAAAGTCCAACACTCAGCTATCCGCGAACGACTCGAACAACTCGTCCTCTCTTAATTACGAAATTCACTCGCTCGTTGGTGAGGCCCATCTTGACGGGAAAAATCTCGCCATCGTTCACAATGACCCGCGATTCGAGACCGCGCTCTTTCGCTAGATCCATTGCCGCAGACTCTTTCATGCGGATGTAGTCGAGGTCTTCGGAATCGAGTTGGTTCTCGCTGATGTCCGCGACGCCCGCCTCTACGATTCGCCCAATTGCGACTTTGCTCACGGTGTTGAGCCTGCTCTTCTCATTCACGTAGAAGCCATTCGGCTCGCCATCGCGGTCGACAGTGAACCACATGTCTCCGGCGCCAACGCCGAGGATCCCTTCCGCCCGCGTATCATTGGCGTGAACGCCCCGCGTGGAATCGATGACCCGCACGCGAATGCGGTCGTCTCGTTCTTCTTCAGGAAAGCCCGCGATCATCAAGACGTGACCGCTGGAATCGCCCTGCTCGACTGTTACCTTTCTCCAAGCGAGGATGTCCCCCGGTCGGACATCCATCATTTCACGCACCCGCTCCCAGGGACCCTCCAGATTCGCATCATCTTCGGCCACGACAAATGTCTCGTAAAAAGTGACTGCAACCGGTCGCTTCCGCCAGGGAGCCTCTTCTCCATCTAAGGAGACATAGGCTTCAGGGAAATGATGACGCAGCATATGGCCGATCAACCCCGAGCAGTCACACTTCAAGGAGCCGGTCTCTTCGTCGATCTCCGTCAAACCCTGATATTTGGTCTCCGTCATGTTCGCCAGTAGCTCCTCGATGTGCGCCGCAAACTGACTGCCGGGATCGCCAATTTCTTCCGCTTCGGCGCCGCTGCCTTCGAAACCGAAAGACAAATAAACGACTGCCATGAATATCGATGGATTTACCAAATTCATAAATTCTACTGCTTTGTTTCAATCATTCGATCAATTCAGGCTCTACTAAACTCGGTAACGAGCAACCAACTCAACCGTGCGCTCCATGGCTGCGACAGCAGCCCTGTGATCCTGCGAAAAATTGATGCGAAAGGACTGACCAAACTGCGGCCCAAATTCCGTGCCGGGTGTGACAATGACCCCTGCATGTTGACGTAACGCTGTCGCAAAATCCTTAATGCTGAGATCAATCTCCGGGATGCCGGGAAAGAGGTAGCTACCACCGTCAGGTCGACGAACCTTAAAACCCTCTGCCGCGTTCAGGGTGTCGTAAATTTCATCGCGAATGGCCTGATGTGCTGCGACCCGCTCTTTCATCCAGCCTTCAGGTTCTGAAAACCACCTCGAAAAAACGGCCTGACAATAACCTGCCGTCCGAAGCGAAACGATCGCCTGCAACTTCTCCATCCGCTCGATCATTTGAAAAGAGCCGAAACCAACACCGAGGCGAAAACCGCTGAGCGACTCCGTCTTGGATGGCCCCAAAATAGTGAGCAAATTATCGGGGTTCAATCCCCCTAGCTCCCTGATGTGAGTGTATTCGCCATCATCAAAAATCTGCCGGGAATACAGCTGATCGGCGATCACTTTAACACCATACTGCTGCGCAAGATTCGCGATCCTGAGAACTTCATCGCGAGAGTAGACCGTCCCGGTCGGATTGTTCGGATTCGAAAACAGAAACAGCTTCACACCGGATCGGAACACTTCTTCGAGACGCGCAAGATCGATCCCGCTGCCATGATCTGTTCCGAAATAGTCCATCTGCACGGTAACCAGTTCACCGTCGAAAAACTCGACCAACTTTCGGTTGGCAAAATAGTCCGGCTCGATGATTGCGACTTTGTCTCCCCGACCAACATTGGCGCCCATCGCGAGAAAAAGTGCTCCCTGAGTGCCGGGAGTGAGGATGATTTCGCTGTTCGGATCGATCGGAGCCCGCGAGAACGAGGCCAGTTTCTCAGCGAGGTCTTCCCGGATTTCCTGCCTACCGCGGTAGGGCGTGTAGGCTTGTTCGCCGCCTTCCTCGTAGCCTTCCGAAAAGATCTCCAGCGATCCCGGAATAGGGACGTGCGCATCAACATCCCCATGAGAGAAATCGACTGGTGTTCCCTCCAATTTCGGACCGCGCAATTCCACAGCCCCCCCTTCCTGAAGTGCTTCCTGTCCCGGTGCGCTATCAACTCCCAGCTTGGCAAATTTTGAAGTGATAACATCGTTCATCGAGTAGCTTTAGAGTTAGGCAAAGAATGCAACCGTTGCGGTCCACAAGATGGCGGCCAATGCTGCCGCATATGACGCAGGAACGATCTGAGTTTTAACGTGATCCGTCAGATCGCAGCCAGTCGTCATGGAACTCAGAATCGTGGTGTCAGAAATGGGCGAACACTGATCACCGAACACGCTGCCATTCAAAACGGTGGCAAAACACACCGACATAAAGAGCTGAGGATTGGCCAAATCATTCGCCTGAGCGACGGTCCAGGCCAACGGCATCGCCAGCGGAAAAGCGATCGCGTAGGTCCCCCAACTCGTGCCGGTGGAAAAAGCGATCACCATGGTAAGAATTTGGAGCGCAACGGGCAAGGCGATGTAGGAGATTCTGTCGCCTAACAAAGCCACCATATAGGTCCCCGCCCCAATCTCCCTGCTGATTCCGCCAATCGTCACCGCCAGCACCAGAATCACGGATCCGAAGACGACGCCCTTGAGGCCGTCGCCGATGCCCTCAATGACATCGCCGAGTCGCATCCCCTTGATCAACGCGACAAGAACAGAAACCAGCAGTGCTATACCGAACGCCCAGTTCACCTTGGGCGACCCCATGTAGACGAAAGTCCCAATGGCTGTTCCGATCAGCAGCACGATAGGAATGATGAATTCAAGGACATGAGTCTTGTAACCCTCCGGGACGCGGCTGATTTGCAGTTCCTTCGCGTTCATCGGTCTCGCGCCGGGGGCGTCAAGCTGGCCCGTCGTCTTGGCCCGCTCGTGTGCTGCACGAATTCCCGGTCCCGCGAAGCGCGTTACTCCGAGACTCAGTAGCAGTGTTCCTAACACGGCCAAAATCCCGTAGAAGCTGAAAGGCACGCTGCTGAAAAAGAACGTAATCCGATCTGCTTCCGTCGCCAGAAACGCCACGCCCGGAACGAAAATGAAGGCCTGCACATAAATCGGCCAAGCATTGAACGCCAGCACCGACGCGATTGGCGACGCGGTAGAGTCGACAATGTAGGCGAGCTCTTCGTGACTGACATTCTCCAGGTCTGACACAGGCTTCACAATCGTGCCGACCAATACGACGCTAACGGTGCCCCCCTGGAAAAAGATCACCCCCATGAACCAGGACACCACCTTGGCAGATCTGGGGCCTTTCACGAAATGCCTTGTCATGAACTCGGCAAACGCCTGCGCCGCCCCGGTGCGGGACCAGATGCCCATGAGTCCTCCGAGCAACCAGAGATAGAGAAGTATGATCGCGGCTGCGCTAGAACTCCCAAGGCTAGGAAGCAACACGGCGTCAGTGATATCAAAGCGCCCCAGCATAAACGCCCCCACGACGACTCCGCTCAATAACGCGGTGAGAGCTTCCTTTGTGACGAGGCAGAGACCGATGGCGACAATTGCCGGAAGCAACGACCAAAAGCCAAAGTGAAATTTTGCCTCGAGCAGAGAATACTGCAGCTTTTCAACTCCATCCTCTGTTCCAGTCTCGACCACCCACTGGCCTTCAAGTTCCGGATCTCCTTTCAGGGTAGAAAGAGCCTCCTGCCTTAGCGAAGATTCCGCATAGGGAACAACTTCTTCGATGAGAGTCTCACTCCCCTTGAAAGTGTAGGCCAGCTGCCCGGCCTCGTTCATGTAGGTGTTGTAAGTCGTTCTCTGCTCGATCCAGTGAACGTCAACTTTGGCCCCCACGTAAAGGCTCGCAGCGAGACCAAACACGAGCACGAAAATTGCCAGATACTTGGAAGGCTTGAGCACTCCTGCTGACTCAATCGTAACATCAGGTTGCTCTACTGTCCCGGTAGCCGCTTCTTCAATGCCGGCCATCGGCACCAAGTGCGGCTCTTTGGCCGATTCTTCGTTTTGCTCCGGGTGGTTGGGATCACTCATGATGGGATTCAATAGTATCTTTCAGAGCTTTTGAAGATAACTCTCCGCAAAATTTTCGACGCTTCCCGGTGAGACCACATCACCGGAAACCGTGACACTCAGCTTCCTGTTCTGAGAATAGCGACTGCTATCCAACAAGCCGGAGCAATAAGCACCCGGATCGAGAAAAACGACGTCCGGAAAAAGCGCCTCCAACTCTTCTTTAACCATTGGAAAGCAAGTGCAGGCAAGCACAGCAAAATCACTATTCCCAAGCGCCTGCCGAAGCTCTGCAGTGATCACTGAATCCCCTTCGCTCTCCCATGGCTGGAAACGCGCGACTTTCCGCTCCAACTCCGTTGCCTCAACCGTCGAGACCTGAATTCCTGCCGACAAATTGTCCAAAATATCAGGATAGACCGACTGACTTGCGGTAAACGCCGTCCCGAGAACCAGTACTCGACTGTGCTTCAGCCGGGGTGCCTCAATCTCAGCCATCGCTTTGAAGCAGTCGACCATCGATACAACCTGCTCCAGCCCGACGTCTGGTAGGTCGGATTGATCCAATTGGCAGTACCGGATCGAAAGCGTGTTGCAGCCGATGACAAGGGTGTCGGAGTATTCAGCCGCTATCCTCAGCCAGTTCCCCGCCACCTCTGCGATGATGGCATCGCTCTTTACCCCAAGAGGGTTGATGGCGTAATCTGCCCAAAAGACGACATCGTTCTCAGCTCCCGAGTCCCACATCGACTTAAGAACGGAGAGACCTCCAATGCAAGAATCAGCGATGAAAACCGGTTTGGATTCGGTCATTTTGCCACCTTTTCCTGAGAACGCTTCCTGGCTGAAGCCTCCACGAACGCGCGAAAAATGTTCGCCTGCTTCTCATCTGTCTCGATAATCTTCTCCGGGTGCCACTGCACTCCAATAAGGAAGCGGTTTTCATCCGTGGTTTCGGTAGCCTCGATGATTCCGTCAGGACTTCTGGCCACGACTCGCAATCCTTCGCCAACATCCCGCACCGCCTGGTGATGGAGTGAATTTACTTCGAAGGTGGTCTCCCCGAAAATCTCACGCAGCCGGGAGTCCTCTTCGAGATCAACCGGATGCGTCGTATCCTTGTGAACCACGCCAAATTCAGAAGGGATATCCTGCACCAGCGAACCACCATGGGCCACATTGATCCATTGGCTTCCGAGGCAGATCCCCAGTAGCGGCTTGTCGGTCTTGTTGATCCATTCGGATATGAGCACTTTCTCAAAAAGGTAACGATCTTCGGTGAGCAATTTCGTTGTGGGATGCGGCTCCTCGCCCCATTCCGACGGGGGGATGTCCGCACCTCCCGGCATCAGCAATCCATCAACCAGCTCAAGATACTCCTTGATTCGTTCCGGGCTGCCATCGCCATTCGGAAGGACGAGCGGAATTCCTCCTGCTTCGCGAATCGCCAGCACATAGGAATCGTTGGTCAGGCTCGCAATCCCTATGAGCGGGGCATCGAATTGAATACCCGGTTGCGTGGCCTCCCGCGAAGACTGCCCCATGAAAAATCCCAGCGCAATGGCCAGAACCCCACCGACGGAGGCGAGTAGATAGCGTCTGTTCATAGTGCAATTTTCACCTGAGAAATTGCGAAATTGCGAATACTGACACGCTTACTTGTGAGCGACTGCTTTTTCATAATCGGCGGTGTAAGTAGAGAACCTATGGCCGACTTAAATAAACGAATACTGTTTACTTTTTTACATATCCTAAATTATTTTTTTAGCATTGATGGGGAAAGTTTTTCCATCCCCTGCCGGAGATCGAAAGTGTGAGGAAAAATCCGAGCCTATGACAATCGGGATGCCAGCAACTCTCTCTCATAGACGAGCTCCTTAGGCATCGAGTTGAAGAGTTTCAAAAACAGTTCGCCCTGGGAAACGACCTCGTTTGCCCACTCCTCCGGATGGAAGGCCATGACCTTGTCAAAATCTTCGCGACTAAAATCAAGCCCCTCGAAATTGAAATCATTGTATTCCGGTAGCCAACCAATGCTGCTCTCATGTCCTGCCGCACTCCCTGCACAACGATGAACGATCCATTCCAGCACTCGCATATTTTCGCCGAATCCTGGCCACAGAAAACTGCCATCTTCATCCAGGCGAAACCAGTTCACGTGAAAGAATCGCGGGACGTGCTTGATCTTCTTCCGCATCCGAAACCAATGCTGGAAGTAACTCCCCATATTGTATCCGGCAAATGGGAGCATCGCAAAAGGATCGCGGCGCACTTGGCCAATTGTGCCCGCCGCAGCTGCCGTCATTTCGGAGCCCATCGTAGCACCGACATAGACGCCGTGGGACCAGTTATAGGCTTGATACACAAGCGGCATCGTCGTCTTGCGGCGACCGCCGAAAATGATCGCATCGATCGGCACGCCGTCGGGATTCTGCCAATCAGGGTCGATGGTTGGGCATTGGTGGGCCGGAGCTGTAAAGCGAGCATTCGCGTGCGCGGCTTTCTCTTCCGAGCTCGGCGTCCAATCATTACCTTTCCAGTCGATCAAATGGGAAGGCGGCTCATCAGTCATTCCCTCCCACCACACATCGCCATCGTCAGTGAGAGCGACATTGGTGAAAATGCAGTTCGCTCGCATTGATTCCATCGCACTCGGATTGGATTCCCAGGACGTGCCGGGAGCGACTCCAAAATATCCAGTTTCCGGATTGATCGCGTGCAGCTTTCCGTCCTCGTGCGGCCAAAGCCAGGCGATGTCATCCCCCACGATAGTGGTTTTCCAGCCAGCCTTCCGATACTCTTCAGGAGGAACGATCATCGACAAATTCGTCTTTCCACAAGCGGATGGGAATGCGCCCGTGACATAGGTTTTCTTTCCGCTTGGATCCTCCAATCCCAGAATGAGCATGTGCTCAGCCAGCCAATCGTGCTCTCTCGCGATGTTCGAAGCGATCCGCAGAGCCAAGCATTTTTTCCCAAGAAGGGCATTGCCGCCGTATCCGGACCCGTATGACCAGATTTCGCGGGAACGGGTGAAGTGGACAATGTATTTGTCATCATTGCATGGCCAGGGAACATCCTCTTCCCCCGCTGCAAGAGGCGCCCCGACAGAATGGAGGCACGGGATGAAAAATCCGGGCGCGGTCCGGCGGGATTCGATCTCCCCCGATGCTTCCCGCTCCAAACGGTCCAGCACTTCCGCTCCCATGTGGGCCATAATCCGCATGTTGACGACGGCGTATGCCGAGTCCGTGACCTGAACACCGATCTTAGCCAAAGGCGAATCGATCGGCCCCATACAGAAGGGCACCACGTACATCGTCCGTCCACACATGCTGCCCCTGAATTTCTCGGTCAACATTTCACGCATTTCACCGTCTTCCATCCAGTTATTGGTGGGGCCGGCCTGATCTTTCCGCTTAGAGCAAATGAAGGTGCGCTCTTCCACACGCGCCACATCAGACGGAGCAGAGCGGGCCAAAAAACTGTTCGGTCGCTTTTCGGAATTCAGAGGGATTAGAGTTCCAGCCGCAACCAACTGCGACGTGAGCGCCGACCACTCCTCCTCTGAACCATCGCAAAGGTGCAACGACTTCGGCTGACAGAGGTCAACCATTCGCGAAATCCATGTATTAAGCGCTTCGTGTTGGGTTACTGCTGATGCGTTCATGTTTCAGGCAAAGCGGATAGTTGGAGATGGGATAAAGAAACTTTTAAGTGCAGCCGGGCGCCGACACAAGGAGAGCATTGGCGCGAACATAGTAATACTTCACGGATAAACGAACACTGTATAATTATTTGCAAATACGAAAATTTTTCTTTAGCCTCGTGTCCTCCGGAAAATGGACATTCGTTATTTTGAAAGCTTGATATGTGTTGCCGAATTCGGGTCGATCGCCCGCGCCGCGAAAGCACAACACATGACGGCGGCGGCCATCGGACAACGCATCGCCATTTTGGAAGAACACTTCGGAACCGCATTGCTCGACCGAAGCTCGCGTAGCGCTATTCCCTCCGAGGCATGCAGCAAGCTCCTGCCCTATGCACGCAAGATCGTGAGTGATTTCCATGACATGGGAGCGGTCCTCGAGCCCTCAGGCCTCTCTGGTCGATTCAAACTGGGCGCAATTCCAACAGCCCTCACCGGCGTGCTGCCGAAAGCCGTGCGGCGACTGGCGAACCTCGCGCCCAATTTGGTATTGGAAATCAAACCGGGAACTTCGGAGTCGGTGTTCAACGACCTCAGTGAACACAAACTCGACGCGGCAGTCCTGGCGCTACCTCCCTTCAAATTACCTGGCCGTTTCGCTGTCGAAGTTATTCGCGAAGAACCACTCGTACTTTTGTCCAAGAAAGGAATGGGGAAAACGCGCCGCGAAATACTAGAGAGCAATCCCTATATTTGTTTCGACTCTCAGTCCTGGGCGGGGAGCGGCGCCGTCAATTTCTTGAAGGATGAAAAGATTCACATCGAGCCGTTTTACGAGCTTGATGCTCTAGAACCCATCGAAAAACTAGTGCAGGAGGGCATGGGGGTCTCGCTAGTTCCGCACTGGCCCGGGCTGGATTTGAACGCGAAAGAAATCGAATCCGATGTCATCAAGAGTAATCGTTATCATCGAAAGATGGCGCTGGTAACGCCCCACGACACCACCCGTCCGCAAGTCGTCGAAGTTCTGCGGAATGCCCTGCATTCGGACTGAACTTATCCGCCGTTTCGACTCAACAAGGTTAAATCAAAGGTGACGCCGGCTTAAACAAATCTGTAACTCTCTTTTCCGCCTAAAATCCGGTCCAAACTCCCACAGGCTGAGATCGGAGTGTAGGCACCAGTCACCCCCCCCCCCCCGA
>Ga0222633_1000852_pt1 | contig 21326 bp, 17 predicted proteins | sample AntAcemetageno48_FD_179816 | JGI IMG/M metagenome (GOLD analysis project Ga0222633, IMG submission 179816) | Saline water microbial communities from Ace Lake, Antarctica - #48 | ecosystem: Environmental > Aquatic > Non-marine Saline and Alkaline > Saline | place: Antarctica: Ace Lake | collected...
CTGAGGAGGCGAAACTAAGTTTGGCCCGATCCGGCGCGACGCTCGACGATGTCAAGCAGTGCAGTCGGCTGATGATTCTTCAGTTTTGGCGGAACCTTGGCGAGCCTAAAATGGACACGCCTCTAGCATTTTGTGATGCTCGCACCGTTTCAAAGAACGATTTGCGGCCATTCCCGGTGCAGGACTATGGTGGAGGCGGGTTCGATTTTGAAACTCTTGGTATCGCGCCTAATGATGCTCATACTTGGTATGCTTTTCCTCAAATGAAACGTGATGAAGTGGCGGTTTTCCGTACATTTGACACCGATCGGATTGGTTCGGATCAGCCTTACTGGACACCTCATTCTGCCTTTTCCGATCCTGATGTAGCGCCCGGTCACCCGAGCCGAATCAGTATTGAACTTCGCGCCACCTGCCTGTTTAAGTAGCCTTAATGTCGATAACTGAATTTAGACCGCCGCTTGGTTTGGGCCATGGTCACATCCAAACGATTCTGGGTAGTTCCTTAAGAAAACTCGCCGTACCTCGGCGAGCTTTTGGTGTTAGGGGGTCTGAGAAAGAGGAAACATTTACCGCAAGAGATGGCACTCGGCTCGTGGCTTGGATTTCTGAACAGCCAGAGCAGCCCGAACCGGTTCCGCTGATCGTGATTATTCACGGCTGGTTAGGCACCCATAATTCTGGTTATAACCTCTCACTGGCAGAAAGTCTCTGGACCAACGGATTTAATGTGGCGCGACTAAATTTGCGAGACCATGGCGGTACGACTCACCTCAATAAAGGCATGTTCCATAATGGTTTGATCGAAGAAGTTGTGGATGTGGTCGGCCAGATTCAACATCGTTATCAAGAGATGGCTGTTGTTGGTTTTTCACTCGGCGGAAATTTTGCCCTAAGGCTTGCGAAAGCCATAAAAGTGCCGGCTCTAGGCGTGTGTCCATTGATGGATCCAAGCGCTAGCGTCGCTGCAGTCGACGCAGGGTGGTCGGTCTACAAATCGTATTTTATGCGGAAATGGCTTCGAGCGTTGGATGAGAAGTCGGCTGCCTTTCCTGAGCTTTATCAGTTTCGTTCGAGTGGTGCCTATGCGCTTAAAACTGTAGGTGATATGACCGCGCATTTCATTGAACACTACACAGACTACTCGACGCTTCAGGACTACTATGACTGTTACACCTTAACCGGAAGTGTCCTTGAAGGTGTCGATGCTTCTATCATCGCAGCTGCGGATGATCCGGTTGTGCCTGCTATTGGCTTTGAGGGTTTGCCGACTTCTCTCTCGGTTAAGGTTATGCCAAAGGGCGGCCATTGCGCCTTTATCGACAGTTATCGAATGACGAGTTATGTCGATGGTTACATCAGTCAGCATTTTGAGCAGTTATTTCGTAAATAATCCTGGATGATTTTTTCTATCAGCTCGTGAACTTTCTTCGCAAGGATGTGATGACACAGCAGAATTAGCGGCGTAAGGTCAGTCACAGAACTATTACAGAGGCCACAAATGAAATTTGTAAAAATATTAGCGGTGTTGGTACTTACCTACATAGGCATCGTCATTGCATTTGAAGCTTGGCTTGGTTACTACCAACCTAAGAGCGACAGTACATTAATTATCACCACCACTGACGCGGATGGTAGCGGCTACAATCGCGTTCTGGCTCGTCTCGAAACCGATAATAAGGTATATGTCGCCGTTAACCATTGGCCCCGTGCCTGGTATTACCGAGTGCTTGACCAACCCGATGTCAAAGTCACCTTCAACCAAGCCACCAACGAAGCCGTTGCTGTGCCCGTGATAGGTGCTGAGTTTGAACAGGTCAATGGTCAATATGCCCTGTCAACAGCCTTTAGAATCTTGACCGGATTTCCACCTAGGAGGCTACTACGTTTAGACCCTACCTAGGCTTTAACGGCAGGAAACCCCACTAATATATAACCAGTTCTAGAGTTACCGAAATCAATCGGGAAGGAACATGTAGAGCCACGAGGTGGATTATGAAATTCTCAGTCATGACATTTAGTTAGCCGGTGGCTTAAAAAGCAAGATGTTCGGCGGAGAAGGCATGTGTTTGGCAAGCTTATCTGGAACCGGTTCGGTTTGGATTCAAAGTTTGCTTTTCCCTAGACTGGTGGACCACATCGCATGCTGCCATGCCAAAACAGGATAATGATGAACGTAACTAACGACCCAACTACCGATCTAATTAGGGGAAGCGGTACGGGCGACGAGAATCTTGAACGACTGATCCTAACCATGACGCCCGAGCTGGCAGCGGGCGCGTTCGCCTTTTTTTGTGTGCCCGAAGCGGATCTTGCCCGGTTCTCTCCCTCTGATATTAAAGTGATGGTAAGAGAAGCCGAAGGTGTCACTCTGGTTCTAGCCTGTGATGTTGCGGCTCGCTACGAACTCAGCATCACAGATCGATTTGCCTGTATCACGCTCCAAGTTCACTCGAGTTTGCAGGCTGTTGGCTTAACCGCGGTGGTCGCGAGCCAATTGGCGATGGCGGGCATTAGTGCGAATGTCGTGGCGGGCTACTACCACGACTATATTTATGTGGCTGAGGCAGATGGGCTGCGAGCGGTTGAGCTGCTTGCTTGCCTTAAACCCGATGCAATCGATAAATATCACGGCGGTGGTTTTTGACCTCCATTTGGCCCAGGTAGTCTGACGAGTATTCAATCGGTCCGTGGGTTTCCAATAACGCTGCTGCCTGTTCCGTTAGATAAATACATCCCGGAGGAGTTACCTCTGCAAGTTCTCTTGCATAAAACACGTGAGTACCGAAGTAGTCGCGATCTTTTGTTTTGGAGCGCGGGAAGATCGGACCCGTATGAACAGCGATTTGCAATTGAGTGTCTTTGGGCAGGTCCATGTCTTCCCACTTGACCATTTGTGCCAATGCTCTGACGTGATAAGCGTATGCAGCAGCTTCTTTGGCACTAGCGAATGCTCGATTGATGCCTTCTCCCCGCATAAATTCCATATCTTCTGGCACTTTGCTGGCTAGCACGCGATGCACTACATCGTCGTGAGTGTTTGAGGAAATTTCCACAAGACTTTTGATTTCTCGACCCAGGTGCCGAGCCTCGACTTTTTTGCTCTGTTGGGCAAGAATACTTTTGGTTTTAACGTCTTCCCGTCCCCGTAGCTTGCCGATATCAATGATATGAACGTCAACACCTTCTTCCAGCCAGGTCACGGTCCGTTCGAGACTGCCGCCAGATTCCCCGGTAGCATAAGGATCGATAGCAGCGACGACCTTAAGGTGGCCATCACACTGCTTTGCGCGAAGTTGTGCATAACCCTCTATGAGATCGGCGGCGTGAGTATAAAGGGCGGGGTCGTTCAGGTGAGATTCGTCTGTGGCGATTGAAACTGAGTTTGCGCGTTTGAGGACGTCCCAATATTCCATTGATTCATCGACGCCATTGAGAGCAACACTGGTCCGGCGGAATTCGTCGGTCGCAAAGGGCACAACGACGTTAAGTTCAAGACCACGGTTAAGGATTTCGCGGCAAAAAATTAGATCTCCCCCGCAGGCCGCAGAGCAATAGCCGATTTTAATTTGATTGCTATCGATAAACTCACTAATCTGTGCTGCGACTTGATCTTTTAACTCTAAAGGGAATCTCGGATTTTTCCGGTCCACGGTATCGAACATGTGACCTGTGAAGACGGCGATTGCAGGCCCTCCTAGCATCTCTTGGATGTCATTCGGCACATCCATTTTTTCAGCAATCAGTGGCAGGTGTTTTTTAACACTCGCCAGAAGACCGTAGTTAGTGCCTGCCAAGTCGATAATCTGCTGATAGTAATGCCTAGCACTATCAAAATCCTCTAGCAATAAATTAGCTTCTGCTAAAGTCGCAAGTTGCCAGAACTCATCTTGGTCTGAAGCATTGTTTGTGATGATTTTAACCGCGATGTCGCGGGATTTTTGTTTTGCATCAGCTAGCAGCAAGAGAGTTGCGGCATTAATACCGGGAAAAGAACCACCAGAGGTCTTGTAGGCATTCTGATATGCCTCAAGCGCGTTAGCGAGCGCAGTATCCCCGACTAAGTTACCTGATTCTCGAATAAACTTATCTTTCTCAAGCCGCCCAATGAGGCATAGGGCATCGACATAGACGTCATCGGACTCTTTGATGGTCGACATCAACGCTTCGATGAGAGTGAACACTTCTTCTCTCGAGCCGCAGTTGGCGTAAGCCAGTGCGAGATAGTATTGGCTAGTGGGGTGAAGACCAAAGCGCTTTATGGCGGCACTCGCGATATCGATTGCCAGATGCATATCGCTAAAAGAGATGGCCTGTTGGGTGGCATCCTGCAGTTGGATCTGATCCCAATTGTCGCCATCAGATTGCCATGATTGGCGTATGGTCTGGTTATTGGTCAATTTCCCCCCCCCAATATCGGCGATTAGGGCAATCTAGCACACTCGGGGTGCTCACGACTATGGTGAGGAAATGACGGGAAAAATGCTCCGGGAACTTTTTTCTTAGAGGTTAGGCGGGTCGGTATTTGATAACAATTCTGCAGCCGTCCGCCAGTGCTTTTCAAAATCTCGAGCCCCAGGCAAGCCAGGCTAACCGGTACTTACCTTTGGTTGCAGGCCTAAGGAAATATCGATGATCCAGGGCGCCGTTGCTTAGAACAAGTCCTTAGAACAAATCTTAGAACAAATCTAAGAACAAATCTAAGAACATGCTACTTGAATTTCACTCTAAATGGGGTGGATCTAGAGGTTGGGAATCGGATTTGTTGAATTCGGCGGTGGGTGCTGTGATTATCTATCTATTAGAAGGGGCTTTTTATGACTGAACGCAATGTCGATGTCGTTGTGGTGGGTGCCGGTTTCTCTGGATTATATCTGCTGCATAATTTCCGCAAGCTTGGGCTTTCGGTTCAAGTCTTCGAGGCAGGTGATGGTGTTGGCGGCACCTGGTATTGGAATCGATACCCCGGTGCCCGATGCGATGCCGAGAGCATGGCCTACTCCTACTCCTTTGATGCCGATCTTGAACAGGAATGGGAGTGGACTGAACGCTACGCGACTCAGCCCGAAATTTTGACCTACATGAATCATGTCGCCGAGCGATTCGACCTGAATCGTGACATTAAACTTAGCACCCGCGTTACCGGCGCTGAATATCAAGACGATAGTAAACGCTGGCATGTGACAACCGATCAAGGCGATGCTGTGTCTGCCCGCTTCTGCATTATGGCGACGGGCTGTCTATCCGCGCCCCAGGACCCTGATATTGCAGGTGTGAAAGATTTCAAAGGCCCCTCACATATGACAGGCAAGTGGCCCCACGAGGGTGTCGACTTCACGGGTAAAACCGTTGGCATTATAGGCACTGGCTCCTCTGCCATTCAGGCCATTCCAGTGATCGCAGCCCTGGCCAAACACTTGACGGTATTCCAGCGCACACCAAACTTTAGTGTGCCTGCAGCAAATGCGCCTTTGGATCCCAACTGGGTCGAGAGCTACAAGAAGGAATATCGCAAGCACCGGGATGACTATAAACATGGTCGAGTATCCAGCTTTGGAGATCTGATGATCCCAGCAGAAGATCGTCAGGTTACCCAAGATATGATCCTGGCAAAACCACCTGAAGAAGTTCACGCGACCCTTGAGCGTTTCTGGTCCTATGGTGGAGCGCGGTTTATTGGTACCTATGTCGATACCTTGGTTTCGGAGCAAGCCAATAAAGTCATGGCGAATTTTGTTAGAAACAAGATTTCTGAAACTGTGAATGATCCTACCATCGCAGAAAAACTCAGCCCAACATCGCACCCCATTGGCACCAAGCGCATCTGTGTTGATAGCGATTACTTCTCAACCTACAACCGAGATAATGTTTCTCTGGTGGATATTTCTGAATATCCACTGGAAGCCATTACGTCAACCGGGCTCAAAACAACGGCAGAATCATACGATTTCGATATCCTGGTATTGGCGACGGGGTTCGATGCGATGACCGGTACACTCTCTCGCATGAATATTACCGGCGCGAATGGTAAGCCTCTTAATGACAAGTGGGCAGCTGGCCCTCGGACTTATCTAGGGTTAGGTATCAATGAGTTCCCAAATCTTTTTTTAGTCACCGGCCCCGGCAGCCCATCTGTACTGAGCAATATGATTGTTTCGATTGAGCAGCATGTGGACTTTATTACCGACATGGTCAAGCACATGAATGACAATGAGTACGAAAGCTTCGAAGCTGAACTGTCGGCTGAGGATGCCTGGGTGGATCACGTCAATGAGGTGGCTGCGGCGACGCTATTTCCGAAGGCTGGCTCCTGGTACATGGGCGCGAATATTCCGGGTAAGCCGCGGGTGTTTATGCCTTATGCTGGTGGGGTTGGTCCCTATCGGGAGTTGTGTGATGGTATTGTTGAGAAGGGATATGAGGGGTTTAATTTTTCGTAGCTTTAGGATCGATGAGTAATTGGTTTTGTAGAACTTCCAGGCTGGTCCAAACTTTTCCTCGGCGACTGACTCGCAGCGCCCTGAGTTCGGAGATACTCGGCAGTCTTTTTTTGCCTTGCGTTGGAACCCTCGCAGCCAAACACTAGGTCACGGCTGCAAGGGTTTCTAAGGAATGGCCGAGTCTAGGCAGCCTTACCCATTAACATATCCGCAAGCTGCGCCCGCTGATATTTGCCGTCACCATAAAGCACATGGTTGTGCATTTGTCGTTTGAAGAACAAGTGAATAAAGCATTCCCAAGTAAAGCCAATACCACCATGAAACTGCACAGCACGACTTGAAGAAAATACCGCCATATCACTTGCGGCAGACTTAGCCATTCGAGCAAGCTTCATTGCCGTTTCTGGTTCTTCTTGTACAGCGCAGGCAGCGTTGTAGGTCAAAGACTTCGCCGCATCAATCTCGAGCATCACGTTAACTAAAGGGTGCTTAACCGCCTGGAAGAAACCTAGTGGTCGATCGAACTGAACTCGGGTCTGCGCGTATTCAACGGTTGTTTGTAGCAACCACTCGCCGCTACCGACCATATCGGCCGAAATGATGCACAGGATCGCAGGCATTGCTTTGATTAGAGCATCTGCGCCATTGTCATCCAGCAACTCAGCGGCCGCGCCATCAAAATCAATGTGAGCCTGATCTCGAGTAAGGTCAATAATGCCGTCAGCATTGATGGTGACGCCAGCAGCAGTAGGGTCAACTCGATAGAGCGCAACACCACTGCCATTGTTGGCGGATACCACAAGTACATCTGATTTTTGCGCGTCTTGAACATAATAGGCCGTGCCGCTTAGCTTACCGTCCTTTGCGGTGACATCGGTGTCAGCCGCCTCCCAAGAGCCTTTCTGGTTGGTGATTGCAAGAGTCGCGGATGTGCCCGCAGCGATTTCGCCAAGCAGCGCCTTTGCCGCGTCTGAGCTGCATTCACGAACTGCAAAGGTTGCATTAAGGGTTGCGATCAGAGGCGAAGGAAAAGCGACTTTGCCAGCTTCTTCAGCAAGAGCAACCGCAGCAACCACGGGCATGCCGATACCGCCTGCAGCTTCAGGAACGCAAACGGCGGTCCAGCCGAGTTCCGTAATTTGTTGCCAAAGCGACTTGTCCCATTTACTTTCAATTGCGCGATAAATGTCAGGATTGTCGGCTACCTGACTGTGGATTTTTTCAGGGCCGCAGTTGTCGGCGAAAAACTTTCGGGCAGAATCCCGAAGCATTGTTTCGTCTTCACCAAAGCCAAAATTATTAGATTGTGTCATGTGTTTGCTCCTGGCCTTGGTTACTTAGACTTGGGCATGTTGAGTACCCGCTCGCCTAAAATGTTGCGTTGAACTTCGTTAGCACCGGCGGCAATGGTGACACCGAAGCTGTTCATGTAAGCGAGTTGCCATTGGCCACCGGCGGCAGCATTTTCATCGTTCACATACAAGCTGCTCGCAGGGCCTTCTATTTCGTACGCCAGTTGGGCAATGTCTTGATTCATCTCTGTGGCAACCAGCTTAAATTGCAAAGGTAAACGCATCGGATGGTCGTTTAAGGCTTTGGTGCTAATCCGCCGTTGGTTTTGGCGAAAGCCTTCCTGACGGACCATTAGTTGCATAATGTGGTCGCGAATCGCGCCGTCATCTGCTGCAGTTTTTCCATTTCGATAACTCACTTTTGCGAGTTCAATCAATGCAGCAGCGCTACCTATGGACGGGCCTTTCTCTTTCTCATTTACCTGGCCACCAGCCGATGGCGTTGTAAGAGGTCCTGCACCGCGTTCGTGGGAGAGAGTCGTCATTGCTACTTTCCAACCGGCACCGACCTCATCGAGCCGATACTTGTCTTCTACCACGAGGTCTTCAAAGATCACCTCGTTAAAGCCGGTTTCGCCGGTCATCTTGATTAACGGCCGAACGGTCACACCTTTACCAATCATCGATTGAATAGGCACAACAAAGTAGGAGAGGCCGTTGTACTTGTCATCTTTGGAGGTTCTGCAAAGTAGGATCATCCAATCGGCAAAGTGGGCCAGTGAGGTCCAGACCTTGTGTCCATTGATGAGCCAACTATCACCCTCCTTGGTAGCAAAGGTTTGCTGGTTGGCAAGGTCAGATCCTGCGCCGGGTTCACTAAAACCCTGGCACCAAATATCTTCACCGGATAGTAGCCGTGGCAGCAGGTCCTGCTTCACACCTTCTTGACCGTGGAAGTACACAGTAGGTGCGGCCATGCCGAGCCCAATGATGTTTGGCAGGAATGGAGTCTTGGCTTTCTGCATTTCCTGGTTAGCAATGGCCTGGCAATCCGTTTTGCCGCCGCCACCACAGTCTTCGCTGTAGTCTGCACCAACGAGACCAGCATCGTATGCTGACTTCTGCCATTTTTTCAGCCATTTGAGGGCTGCTGGATCGCTTAATTCCAGAGCGCCCTGGGGAATATGTACGGGGGGCTGACCTGGATGATTTTCCGCCAGCCACTTCTGGCAGTGAGCGCGAAACTCGGCCTGCTCCGGTGTGTCCATCGATGCGTCAGACATCTGGTGCTCCTTTGGGTTAAAGGTGGGTTAAAGGTGGGTTCAATAAGATAAATTCGATCGGATGTTGTACATGATCTGGTAAATTGAGGAAAGGGCCGAACTGACCAATCCTGAAATGCCATGGTATATTTGAAGCATAATGCGGATTAAAGGAGAGAATTGATGGAACAGCACCACACATTTTGTCGAGTTTGTGAGCCGTCCTGCGCACTAATTGCTGAGGTACATAATGGTGAAATCGTGGCTCTAAAGCCCGATAAAGATCACCCGATCACCAAAGGTTTTGCCTGCCATAAGGGCATAGCAACTCTCGAGATCCATCAGGACCCCGACCGCTTAATGTACCCGCAAGTTCGCGTCAACGGTGAACTGCAACGAGTCAGCTGGGATGAAGCCGCGACAGGCATTGCAGAACGCTTAAAATCCATCAAAGAGCAATATGGCAGCAAAGCTATTGCATCGTATGGGGGCAACCCTCTGGCGTTTAACGCATTGGCTGGCCCTGCCATCGGATCCTTCTTAGTCAAAAATGAGGTGCGTTCAAACTTTAGCTCCGGCACACAAGATTGCACCAACAAATTTGCCGGCAGTGAAGCTATGTTTGGCTCCAGCACAATTCATCCGATCCCAGATATTGAGCGAACTGATTTCCTCCTGGCCTTCGGCGCCAACCCGCGAATTTCTCATATGAGTTTTATCTCGATCGCCGATCCCGTCAAGGCGCTTCGTGATGCCGAGAAGCGCGGTGCGAAATTGCGTTTTGTCGATCCCAGAATTAACGAAACTGTGAAAGGTATTGGTGAGATCGTTCACGTCAACCCCGACACCGATGTCTATCTGATGGCGGCATTGTTAAACCATTTGGACGCGACCGGCCAATTTGATGAAGATTATCTCGCAGAGCATGGCGATCATGTGGCTGAGCTTAAAGATTTTATTAAGGACTACTCACCTGAAAATGTGGCAAGTGTGGTTGGACTCAGAGTCGATGAGATCAAGCAATTAGCGAATGACTTTGCTGCTGCTAACAGCGCAGCTGTTTATATGTCGACCGGTGTGAATATGGGCCGGCAGGGCACCATCGCTTACTGGCTGCTCTTTATGCTGAGCGTTTGTACCGGTAACTTCGACAAGCCAGGGGGTAATTACTACGGCAAAGGTTTTTATCCAGCGGCAAAGGCAGGAAGGGTCAGTGGAGAGTCGCCTTTCTTTGATAGTCAGTTTGGCGAGATTCGTAAAATCAGAGGTTCGCTACCGGGCAACCTGATGGCCGATCTGATCGAGTCAGGTGATATTAAAGCGATGGTAGTCATTTCTGGCAATCCGCTTCTTTCCGTTGGCAACAGCAAACGCTTGAAAGATGCTTTCTCGAAGCTAGAGTTTTTGATGGTGATCGATATTTATCCTACCGCGACGGCTCACGTAGCAGACTACGTTCTACCCGCTACAGATATGTACGAGCGCGAAGACATCAATATGTGCGGCCTTGGGATGCAGCATCAACCCTTTGTTCAATACACCAATTTCATCGTGCCGCCCAAAGCAGAGCGTCGGCCCGAATGGTGGATTCTCGGTAAAATTGAACAAGCGCAAGGGTTTGATTCGGTGCTCGACCAAATTGACGAAACTAATTTGTTTGGCCGACTGGATCACATGCTGAAGCATTCTGAAACCAGCGTTGAAGATATGAAGACTCGTCCTCACCAGACGGCTGTGCTTGATCGAAATGTACCAGGAGGCTTCTTTGATGAGTGGATTCAAACGGAATCACGACGGGTGGATTGCTGTCCGCCAATATTTACTGAAGCCTTGGGTCGTTGTGCCGAGATCTTTAAAGACCTAGTGGAGAACGATCAACCGCTGAAACTGATCTCTCGTCGAACTAACTATATGGTCAATAGTTGGTTCCACAATGTTAAGTCCCTAAAGAGGTCGAAGCAGCAAAATAACCCGCTCTTTATGCATCCTGATGACGCCCGGGCTCGTAATCTAGGAGATGGGTCTAAAGTTCGAATCCACAATACCAATGGTGATATTGAATCGCTGGTTGCCCTGGACGAAGATCTAAAACCTGGCACTGTTGCTATGACCCACGGTTGGGGCCACCAGAACACCGGCATGACCGTTGCAAAACGTTACCCCGGTACCAATGCCAATGAACTTTTACCATCCGGCCCCGGTAGTTTTGAGAAGCTCAGCAATCAGGCCTTTATGACTGGCGTACCGGTTGAAGTAGAGGCGGGTTAGGCTGTCGCTTTCGAATTCGACGATGGATAAAAGCTCATCAATAGATGATGCCATAGTACATCTGCGAGAACTGGTTCCTGAGAATATTGTGGGCGTTCAGTGCTTGTCGCGAACCGATCGCTTTGCTGCGATGCTGAGCGATGGTCGAATGGCTATTATTGCCAAGGGCTGTGCCCAGGATTGGTTTCTCATCTAGTAATGGCGGCATCCAGATTGGTCAGCCGCTCGCTGGCTGAACAGATCTTCCGCGTTGTAATGCCCGCTTTAATCTGGACCTCGCCTTTCGGCGGGAAAGTCTCTTTGCTATCACGGATATGTTGGCGGATCTGCATCAGAACCTTAAAGCCGAAGCCTCGTTCCTTGCTCTAACTACACGTTTTTGTTCTCCAGTATGGCTGGTATTCAGCGAGAATATCACCAAAAAAGAAGGAACAAAGGGCTCGAATTAGAAATTGTCAGAAGGAACCAAGGTAAGAACAAATCGTGCGCTTTTTTGACGAAAATTTCACACAGACCTCATTCAATACTTTGAGTCTAGCTGGGCTTATTTCCTTCTCGGAAATTGAATCACTTTAGCGATCAAACTTGTGATTGATATCTTTGGCTCGTTCAAGGCGCGATAAGCTGCACTAATTCGCGGCGCAACCATGTCGTAGCGAAGCCAGTCATTTTCCTCGTTGCGCTCGAAGCCATCGATATCTCGATCGTAATCCCCTGATACCAGATAGTGCTCACAGAAATTCTGTCCATCTGAATTTAAGTGCTCGGGCTTGAGCTCTCCATCTAAGACGGTCGTTAAAAAGGCCCCGCCGCTGATGTCCTGCATTTTGACTCGCGCCAGCTGGCTTCCCGCTCGTTGCTCAAGAGCCGGATCGAGCAGATTGTTAGCAACCAGCCAGGCGACAAAGTCACCGAGGGATTCGGCATTTCGATCATCGCCGCCAAGGCGGATGGATTGATAGGATTTAGACATGGCGCCAATTTAACACTTCGACGTGGCATTATGTGCCATCAGCCTGGATTATGCTGGCGGGGGAAACTGCTACAATCCGCACCACCACATCACATACCCAAAGGCGCCACCATGGCCGAGTACGCACCCCCAAAATTGATTGGGTGAAAACACGTTGAACTCTACGACACCTGTGTGCTGGTTGGCTCTATGGCTGGGCAGCCGAAAAATCCGGGATGCTAGGCAAGTGTTCAACATGAAAGCGCGCGAGGTCGAGGATCCTGCGGAACGGCAGCGACTCTAGACTATTTGTGTCGAGGTATTGCCTAACAAGGCTGAGTACCAGACCAAAACTGATCGCACAATTCCGGTGTTTGTTGCTGAGCTGATTTAATTTGGAACTGGTCTAATTAGAGGAAACGTACTCATGAGCGAAACTAGTAAAAGGCAGCTTGGCTATAAGCTTGCCGGTGTCATCTTTATTGCGATTGGCTTAGCCGTGTTTGTTATTCGGTTTGGTCATACCGGCCCCTACGCTCTGCCGGGTGGCGCGGCGTTTGTGGGCGCGCTTGCCGCTATTACCCTGGGTGCTTACTTGCTCTGGCCGGGCAAACCAGGATTCACTGGTCTTATCGCCATTGTGATTGCCACCTTTGCATCCTTTCCTGCCATCTATTCAATCGTTGGGGAGTCTGAAGAGGTGATTTCACTTTACGCATTTGACCCGGAGAATAACCTCGTTGATTTAAGATTGTGGATTGTCGACCGGGGCGATGGTGCCTGGGTTGGCATGGGGCGCAACAAAGCCATCAGCCATAAACTAGATGGTGCACGACTGGAAATGCTTCGTCGTGGTGAGACCGTTTGCGTGATGCCCGCTCTGGTGGAGGATCGCGCTACGGTAAGCGAGATTCATAGGATGAAAGTCGATAAATACCAGGCTGCCCAGATCTCCGCGTCGATTGGCATGTATCCCCGCGAGGCATCTGAAAACACCGTCGCGCTGCGGCTTGATCCTTGCCCAGACTTAAAGACGTAATGGGGGGTGGAGTAAAGGGGCGATAATTGGGGTCCGATAATTGGGGTCCGATAATTGGGGTCAGAGTCGAACCTGACCCCTTTATGCGCCACCCTAATTCAGGAAGTTGCCAACGGCGCTACGAAGTCGCGTTTTAGAGTCCGGGCGGACATGAAAAAACAACCGGCAGCGACGATGAACCACAAGACCGTGACGGAGACTGCATTCTTTAGCCCCGATGAACTCGCCTGGTCGCATACGATTCGTTGAGCCTCACTTATTGCTGACTCTTTTGCGCCACAAATTGATGGTGTTAATTGACCGGCAAAATTGCTCTCGGCAAGCTGCAAACTCATAAACGTGTCACTCATAAAGCCGACAAAATACGGCCCAATACCATTGCCTATGATTGACACGAGAATGAGCAGAGTGGCAATTGCAGTGGCCCGCGAACGAGCGCTCACGACACCCTGGCCAATATTGTACTGTGCTCCCAGGTACGCGTAATGGCACACTGCGGCGATTCCCCACAGGACAAATACGACCGTTAGATCTTCGGCAAAGAAAGCGGCTATATAGGCAGGGACAGCGATCAATAGGCCGACCGCGGGCACCCATGCGACGGCGGTCTGGGAGCGAGGTGTGAGCTTTTCTGTGAGGTAGCCGCCAAGGAAAGTCCCTATTGCAGCCAGGAATGATAGTGGCGCACCGAAGTTGATGGCAGCGTCCCGGACATCCAGGCCATGTTCACGTTGTAAAAAAGGTGCCTGAAAGCTGCTCAAGCCATAACCCACAAAGGCAACCATGGAAGCGCCTATCGCCATCCACCAGAAGGTGGGCTTGTGCTTGAGTTCCTGGAAGGCAATTGACCAGTGGGCAGGCTCAGTAGTCCTCAGGTCGGGGCGGTCTGAGTAGCCACGGGGCGGCTCCTTGATGGTAAACAGCACAACCAACGCGATTAAAACACCCGGCAGTCCGACCACGACAAATGCGATTCTCCAGCCTTCGATTGCAGCCCAGTCCAGTCCTGTAAATAGACCGCCAAGACCGATGCTACTAATCCAGGCACCAAAATCAGCACCTTGCATTTGTGCAATCGGTCCGCCAAATAGGTTGGCAAGGACCGCTCCGAGCGTCACCCCCATCGAGTAAATACCCAGTGCCGTGGCCCGTTTGCGGGCGATAAAATAGTCGCCAATAATGGAGTTGGCCGGAGGGGTGCAGCCCGCTTCGCCGATAGCGACCCCTATTCTGAAAAACAGCAGCATGAGGAAACCGGCGGCTATGCCACACAAGGCTGTCATCAATGACCACAAAATAATGCAAACTGTGATCACTTTGACACGATTAGATCGATCAGCCCACAACGCTATTGGTAGCCCCATGACCGCGTAAAAAATGGCAAAGGGAGGGCCGTAGAGCAATCCCCATTCAGAATCAGTGAGGCCGAATGAATCGATGATGGGCTGGGCAACAACCGCAATCAACGTCCTATCGACGAAATTCAGGGTGTAAACGACCATGAGCAAAAACAATACATAGTTTCTGTATGCTGGTTCGCCGTATCCAGTGAGGTGACCTTCATGTGCTACTTCTGCGGTCGTGCTCATATTTTGTTTTCCTATTGTCCTTGTTTCTTCTGCGGCGTGCTCTCGTGTCGCCAAGATGTAAGCTCAGCCTCATCGAAATGACCGTTATTTCCAATTACTGATAAAGGGTATCGATAAAATCGCTAACTTTAGTACCCTTTAGCCATGCAGCTGCACGATTGGAACCCGGTAGCCTTAAGTCGCTACATACTATATTTACCGGCAACAGCTAGGCAATAAGTCTTTGCTCTTAACGGTAATCTTTTCTTAGTTGTATATGAGGGCGCCAATTATCTAACGCATAATAAAAGGCGCAGAGTAAATTTTGGTGTGGTTTTTGTAAGTAATCAGAATCGGAGGGTGCCGGCCGAGTCTTAGGGCAGATGAGATGCAATAACCCATTGTGTGGTCGGGTTTACGAATCATCAATAGAGTATCAGTTAATGATGATCACGATCAAAGAGCTTGAGAGTCATGAAGGCTGGTCCGAAAATATCCGACACGCAGCGAGTAGAGCTTAACAACGAAGGCCGTAAATGATCGGTTCTTACTAGATTGATAAGGTCCTACCTAAACAAAATTCGTTCACTCATCTGTTGATATTTCTCTGCAGTAAACGCCGGCGCAGAACAAAGCTTATCGACACAAACATAACCGGCGGGTTTCTCAAAGCCAGGATAGGTAACATCTGAGTTAGGTAACGGCCCTTCGGATTTATCCCACCATTCTAGGCGCTTGTACCAGCCAGATTGATTTGGACCTGATTGATCGAGTCCGACTTTGAAGAGTTTACCGGCGACTAAATCTTTCTTTTCACCAACAACCGTAAAGTGGGGAGCTGAGATTGAAACTTCCTGCGCCGCTAGCAATATCCCGCTGTCTTCAATTCGTGCGAGTGCGATAGATGGTGTGGCGAGATATTTCATACTATGTTGTGCAGCTTGCTGAATAGGCTCATCGCCAGAATATTGTGACAACAAATTAAGAAATCGAGTGGTTTTGATGTTTTCGTCAAGATGCTGCACAGGTTGCACCGGAAGCCCTTGTTGAGCCTTGCCACTCAGGTAACCCGCGTCGTTCGCTTTGAAGTTCTCAATCAAAAAATGAGCTGACTCGTTAGCCAGCTCTAACCACTTTCGTTCCGCGGTCACCTTATATAGCTGAAGAAATGCAGCGCCCATATTAAGGGTGTCTGCTAGGTAGTTTGCGTGTTGGTCAGGTGCAGAGTGCTTGAAGCCTCCAGTATCGACTCGATGAGTATTGTTGACGGCCTTTGCTGCCCGTTCTGCTTGCGCAAGATATTTTTCGTTCTTGCTCACTTCATACAAAATGGCTAGCGCCTCAATCGCCCAGCCATTTTCTCTGGCATAGATGTTTTGATCGATTCGGGGGATGCCTTGTGCTCTGCGCTCTTTGTCGCGTAAAGCAAAATATTCTGTGCCTTTTTCGCCTTGAATAAGGTCTGCATCCTGGCTGGTATAAAACGCGCCATCAGGTGCTTGAAGAAACCGGGCCAAATAGTTAGCGATAGCATCTGCTTGCGTTAGGTATTCCTCATCGCCAAATCGTTGGTAGGCGAGGGCATAGATCCGCATAAAGCCTGCTTGAGACGCCATAATTTTTTCGAAATGGGGGTGCAGCCAATCACCCATGGTGGAATACTGATAAATGCCGCCCCATTCTGGGTCCGCTAAAGCAAAGGATGCTCGAATAGTCTTTATCGCCACTTCTTTCTCAAATGTGTTGTGAGATTGGGAGAGGGCGTATTCAACATGATCGCGGTCTAGGGTTTTTCGATTGGTTTTAAGCCCGCCGAGTTCGGGGTCGTAAAACGCCTGGTGTCGTTGTAGTAGTTTTTGATAGATGGCGGGATCCAAGGTCGCCTCATCAGCAAACTCATCAGTGGCCTTAGGCAGCGCTGCCCTCTCTGGGGTGGGATCAGCAACGATGGCGCTTAGTAAATTGGCGAAGCTAGTTGGCTTAATATAGCCCGCACGCTTGACTAAATCAGTACCCGCGCCATCAAGGAATATGGTCGCAGGCCAGCCGTAATCGCGATATTGGTTAGCCAGATCGGGCCGTGCGTCATGATCAACTTTGATGGCGACAAAATGCTGGTTGATAAGTTTTGCAACTTCAGCATCACTGTAGGTTTGTTGATCCATCACGTGACACCAGTGGCACCAGACGGCTTCAAGGTTAAGGAGTACTAGTTTATTTTCTTGTTTGGCCTTGATGAAGGATGCTTCGGACCAGTCTAGCCACTGGATTAGATCTTTGGACGAAGAGGCGGACGTCATTGAGCTGAGCAGAAGTAGGACCAGCGCGGTGCTGACTCGGATTAGCTGCATACGGAATGGTCCCAATGTCTCGGTATGCTTTATCTTACGCTGCCGCGTACCACGTAGATCGGAAAAGTTTTTCGAAGCACCCAAGGATTCTCTATTTGCTTGCGTCTAACTCAATAACGACAATAGATGGAAATATGCAGCAAAAATCGATTGATCATCTCGCCCTCATACAGACAGCACAGGCTGGAGATGAGGCAGCTTTTTCTGAACTGGTTGAGTACTTCTATGACCAGATGTATCGCTTTGCCCTGAAATACTCAGGATCAGTCACCGATGCAGAGGATATTACCCAACTAGCTTGCTTAAAACTCGCAAGATCCCTCCATCAGTTTAGGTTTGAGGCAGCATTTACTACGTGGTTGTATCGGCTAGTCATTAACTGCGCCAAGGATTGGTATCGCGGCAGGTCTAATACCACCTCAACGGAGAGTCTGACCTTTGAAGTAACTGACTCCCGAGCCGATTCGATGATATTGCTGCAACAAACTCTCAATACCGTTGATGGTATGGGAGAGGGCTTTAGAGAGTCCATCACCCTGGTGCTGGGAGAAGGGTTTTCCCATCGGGAAGCAGCTGAGTTGTTGGGTGTTAAAGAATCGACCATATCCTGGCGAATTCATGAAACAAGAAAACGATTAGCCGCAATGGAGGCGGACTCATGAAAGAAGAAGAGTTAAAACGTCTATTCGGTGAGGCGAGCGAGCAAAAGCCCGATCCCGACAAGCGGCGACAGGCGATTGAAGCTGCTAAGGCGGAGTTTTCAGCCCTATCTCAAGGGGATTCTCAAAAATCTGCAAATACTTCCCAAGGAAATGACGATTCTGATCGTCCTATTGCAAACATTTTTAGTTTGTCGAGGAGAGAGAAGATGTCACAGATTAGTCAACGGTGGGTTTATAGCAGTATCGCGAGTGCGGCGGTTATCGTACTTGCGGTCTCTATTTTGTTTAGTGGTTTGTTGAATCCCAGTTTGGTCGAGCGCTCCTATGTTGCTCCGACTTCTGATGAATCAAATCTCAAAAAGTCTAGTTCAGACCGAAAATCAATCGTGTTATCGGGTAAACGATCTGAGCTTCGTGATGACCGAATGCTGGAGGACGTCGGCGCAACAGAGCATTCATATGCATCAGCTAGCCCCTCCATTCCACCCTCCAATCCTCGGGAGTACGCACGAGTTCAGGCCAAAATTAACGCTGAAGTCACGAGTTATGAGGTAGCTACCTCTAAGATGACGAATCCCCAGCCTCGCTTGGAGAACCAATCACCGGTTCGAAATAGTTCGGTTTCTGTTGCTATTGAAAATCGAGACAACTTCCAACAGTTTGAAACGAGCCCAGTCAGGTTCGTTGAAGAAGACCCGGTATCCACCTTTTCAATCGATGTCGACACGGCGTCCTATAGTTTTATTCGCAAACAGCTAAATCAAGGTGTGTTGCCTCCAAAGGCCTCGGTTCGCTTAGAAGAGTTGGTGAACTACTTTCCCTATAACTATCCAACGCCCAGTAATTTGGATGCGCCATTTTTACCAACAGTCTCGGTTATGCCGTCGCCCTGGAATTCGACAAATAGGCTGGTTCATATTGGTATCAAGGGCTATGAGTTACCTGATACTAAAACCATGCGTTCGAATTTGGTCTTCCTATTAGATGTATCCGGCTCGATGAGTCAGCCGGACAAGCTGCCTCTGGTGAAACAATCTATGTCACTGCTGTTGAGCCAATTGCACCCGCAAGATACCGTGGCGATTGTCGTCTATGCCGGTTCTGCCGGTACGATTCTTGAGCCTACCCCGGTGTCGCAGAAACAAAAAATTCTGAGTGCTATGAACCGCTTGAGCGCAGGGGGTTCTACCGCTGGTGCCGAGGGTATTAAGCTTGCTTACCAGCTTGCGGAATCGAGTTTTGTCGAAGGCGGAGTGAATCGTGTGTTCCTCGCCACAGACGGTGATTTTAATGTTGGCATGACCAATTATGAAGACCTTAAAGGCTTTGTTGAACGAAAACGCGATAGCGGTATTTATTTGTCGATACTAGGTTTTGGCCAGGGTAACTATCAGGATGCGCTGATGCAGCAACTTGCTAAGAACGGCAATGGCATTGCGGCCTATATCGATACCCTGGCTGAAGCGCAAAAAGTGCTGGTCGAAGAAGCTCAATCCCAGTTATTCCCCATCGCCAATGATGTGAAGATTCAGGTGGAGTTTAATCCGGACACGGTTGGTGAATATCGTTTGCTGGGTTATGAAACACGAAGCTTGAAGCGAGAGGACTTTAATAACGACAAGGTTGATGCCGGAGAGATAGGCGCAGGCCATAGGGTGACGGCAATTTATGAAATTACTCCACGCGGCAATGAGGGATTATTGGGGGAGTCTCGATACGAATCAAAATCAGCTGAATCTAAGAGCAGTGGTGAGTACGGGTTTCTGAAAATCCGCTATAAAAAGCCAGGAGAAAAAACTTCTCAACTGATCAGCCAGCCGATTAGTGTGGCACTAAACCTGGGTACCGAAGATACGCGATTTGCAGTAGCGGTGGCAGGGTTTGCACAGCTCCTTAAAGACGGTCGTTATACTGGTCAATGGAAGCTGGAGGATGCATTGCAATTAGCCCTCGATAATAGAGGCCAGGACATCTACGGCTACCGTGCTGAATTCACGCAATTAATTCGTAAGGCAATGGTGGCGGAGGAAATGCGATAACCTGATCTTACATCTAGGGCTTAGATCGAACGACTAGACCGGCTTTCTGCCGTAAGCCGGTAAGGTCCAACCAAATTGCATTGCGCCACCTCGTAATACAAAGGCCGCGGTGCCTGCGATCATTGCGCTGATGAGGTCAGGCACACCGAAGTAAACAAGGGTGACATGGCTAGTGGCGCCAGTTAATGCTGCAGTGATATAGATTTCGCGCCGAAGTAGGACTGTTGGCTCATTGCTAATTACGTCGCGGATAATACCGCCGAAGGTGGCGGTCATCACGCCGGTCACGATTGCCACAATACCCACGGCTCCGGACGACAACCCAATTTGTGCGCCGAGTACGGCATATGCTGCGAGCCCTATGGCATCGAGCCAAAGCAACAATGTAAACCGGTGCTCCACGACCTGCGCAGCAAAGTACATGACGAAGGCGGTGCCGCCACAGACCATTAGGTTGACGCTATCTTGAACCCAAAAGACGGGGGTTAAACCCAGAATAAGATCTCGGAGTGTGCCGCCGCCTATTCCCGTAATGCTCGCGAGAAACAGAAAACCGATAATATCCATCTGTTTTCGGGATGCAGCGAGGGCACCGGTGGCCGCGAAAACAGCCACTCCGGCATAGTCTAATAGTTGAAAACTATCCAAGGTTGGCCTTAAAGAACTCTAGTGTTCTAGATTTTGCGAGAGCGGTAGAGGCTTCGTCATAGCTGCCGCGATGATCGCAGTTAAAGCCGTGATCCGCCTGATAGACATGAACGGTCACCTCTGGATGCGCTTGCCTAATGGCATCAACATCTGTCATAGGAATATGAGCATCCTGATCACCAAAGTGCAGCATGGTGGGGATCTTCGGCTTCAGATTAACGAGACCCGCAATACCGCCGCCGTAATAACCAGAAACACAATCGAGATCCTTTAAGTTTGCGGCGCTTAGCCAACAAACCATGCCTCCAAAACAATAACCGACCATTGCCACCGGGCCCTGCTTTTTGAGATAAGAGATGGCAGCCTGAACATCGAGCAAGGTTTTTGGCATTTCAAGTTTAGTCCGGGCAAATTCGACACCCTTTGTCATACCGTCGGCGTCATAACCTAGCTCAACGTTTTTTTCAGCCCGATCAAAGATGGCTGGCGCCAGAGCGCGGTAACCTTGAGCGGCATAATCATCACAGACTTCGCGAATGTGAGCGTTCACCCCGAAAATTTCCTGAATAACAACGACATTACCAATAGCTTTGCCAGCGGGTTCCGCTAGATAAGCATCGCTCTTGAACCCATCAGCTGCTTCTAATTGAATGATGGTCCCCATGCTGTTCTCCTGATAAAGATTTGCACACAGTGTAAGACTTACCAAGGATCAATTGCCAGATGGCAGAGGAGTCCATTATGGTAGCGGGATGAAAATAGGTCTAATTGCCGATACTCACATGCCTGGTTCAATCGAACGCCT